>Ga0325403_1005875_pt1 | contig 11624 bp, 6 predicted proteins | sample PopdelMetagenome_19_FD_205665 | JGI IMG/M metagenome (GOLD analysis project Ga0325403, IMG submission 205665) | Populus deltoides microbial communities from Bellville, Georgia, United States - Xylem-PdKOR-R4 | ecosystem: Host-associated > Plants > Phyllosphere > Stem > Wood/Secondary xylem...
ATATATATATCCTATTTTAATTTATCTCCTTTTTCAGCTTATCTGTATATGTCAAAATTTATCTATAAGCCCAACTTGTAGTAACAGTAAAGTACTAATTGATCATAACAACACTCCAAACAAGCTGAATCAGCGATACCTTAAAACCAAAGCTAGAAGCTTCTCAAAATGCACATCCAAGGTTGCTGGAAAACATCATTCTTAGTAATTTGTTGGACAACCCATGACTTGAAGCTTCTTAATTTTAACATCTCACTGTTTCTTCAATCCTCTCAAAAGCCGAGTATAACTCCTAAGATTTTGGGAAAAAGTGAAATAACAGACTAGGGCATGCGCCTTATTGAAGGCCATAGCCGCAGACGGTGGTAACCCTAGTTTGTGGAAAAGGTTGTGCAAGATTGAGGAAGCTGTGGAGATCCAGGTATTCCACTAGGTGCATTATGGTTGTTAGTTCCATCACTGCTCCTTGGTGTACCCATAAATGTTGAGATAGCTGCTGCTAAGGCTGCTGTGAAGTTTGGGTCAGAAGCAATGGCTGCGGTAACTGTCTCAACCATTGAAGCATGCCGCTGCCCTAATTGCACGGATGGAATTGCAGGTAACTTAGGAGAGGCATACATCGGGTGCCCTAGGAGTTGTGGGAAGCCATGTAGAGGAAGGGGGAACGTGGCTGGAGAAGGAGAGGTGCGGTGAAATGGCATTGTAGTGTTTGGGCCTTGTGTCAAGTCCAGGGTTATAGTGGGAAATGGTGCAGAAGCAGATAGGGTAGCCATTGTTGATGCGTAGGGAAAAGAAGGGTAGAAGCTACTACTTGAGGACAGGCCTTCTTTGCTAGTGGTTGAACCTGATAGGAGCATCGCTGCTGCAGCTGAGGTAGTACTTGCCATAGCTGTAGCTGCTGGGGGAAGAGGGTGGTTGTGGTTCCCTTCATATGTCGTAATGAGAATGGTCTTGTCTTCTGCACATCTTTGCACCTGTTAAAATAAAAACATGAAAAATATCAGTAAACCAGCGATCAAACCTAAACGGTTGACCAATATTTAATTTATGGTCTGTTTAATTTAGAAGGAAAAGGGGAAATTAAAAAAAAAATCCATTTAGATGGTCCTCCATTAGTTATTAAGCCCACAAGAAATGTAATTAATTTATCTTATACTAAAAGAAAATACAGCTTACCAATACCGACTATCAGTATTTATTGACCAATAAGTGAACACGATGAAGTAACCCGCACCGTCATAACATTAATTAATTATTGAAAGTTGAAAGTCGTTGTATTAATTAATTAATTAACTTGCTGTTGACACTTATTTACCTGCTTGCGGACTGGGCATCCAACAGCCATGGTGCAACGATAGTAGGCGCGGGGACAAGGGTTACCTTTGGCCATCTTTTGACCGTACTTCCTCCACTGGCACCCATCGCTTATCTAAATATTTAAACCCAAAAAATTCACTGATCCGATTAATTCATTTAAATTGTGATTTTTTTTTAATAAATGCAAATTAATGCTCACCAAAGGAGCATCCGATCTTGCTCGAACGGACACTCTAGCCTTCCTGAAAGGCACCTCTGGTGTTTGCTCATCAGGCTTCTCATGTTCTAGTTTTGGACTTTTAGGGGATCCCCAGCTCTGGGATGTTTGATCAAGGCCATCCTCAATCGAAGCTCGTTTCCCTAGCATTTGAGACTTCGTTCCCACTGTATTTGTTGAAGAGACCAACACTTCTTGCGTCTTGTCGTCCGATACCGAAGGATCATTGACATCTAAAGTGACAGATGGCCGTGGCCGTGGGTCCATTAAATGTTGAGCTGACATTATGGAACCTGGTGTGTCATTTAGCTCCCCTTTCTGCATCAATCATTAAAATGATTCAATGCAATGAAAAAGATGTCAAAGAGTTCCGCCAACCATTTACGAAAAAAAAAACTGATCCTCATATTTTGTTCATATCCCATTAATTGAAGATAAATTGGATATCTAAATTAACGAGAGATTCAAGTTTTGGACCATCTGGTTGCATCCAATGAATGCCATGCCTCCTAAGTAGCGTGGGGGGGAGTTGCCCAAGTGAAAAAAAGAAAAAGAAAAGGCAGTAGTATTCTCTTTATAGGTATCCGCAATGGAACATCTTATATATATAATCAACTGCAATCACCGCGAGGCAGATTACAGGCTGAGGCTCGTGATCCCAGTATCAAAAAGATCTGGGACAAATCTTTAAGGTGTATCACCCCTGCAAACACATGATCATATGGGAGCAAGTTCGATGATTGGCAAATAGAAATTACCTATTTAAGATGTGTGAAGAAACTTGGAACTGTCTCGTTATCAACCTATCCAGCTAGGTGGTTTTGGAACAGAAATGGGCTAAAACATGTCTATTGAGATATTGAAATGGTGTTTCTGGATCAAGTAATCGCACTTGATTTCCAATTTAAGGGAATCACGTACGTTACTCATTTTTTATAGATAAAACGGGCCCTTAATTAATTGCAAATTGATTAATTATATATCTCACCATTCTAGGAGTTCGTGTGTGTGTGTGTGTGTGTGTGTGTACACGTAACTGATTTAAGCAAATTAATCAATCACCTGCTCTATCCGATTCCCTTGTGTCTGTTTTTGCGTTGCCATGATTAATTGGGCTTGCAGGTCCCTGTAACTTTTGGTAATCTGATCCAACAAGCTTCTCAGCTTCTTATTCTCATCATGCAGTCTCTCTAACTCTCCTTGTAGTCCACTCAGCTGCAAAGCCAAATCCCCTTACTTAAGAAATCCAAAATCCTTTGAATTAATGGCATCGGAAACACAAAAGACTCTGTAAGTATTAAAGTGACAACTCACTTCATTATTATCGGTGTTCTTGACATTTGCTATTATTGAAATCCCGGAACTTGAAGTTAACAGATTCAATCCGGTCTGTAACACATTAAATTAAGTCAATAACAAGTAAACTCAAGTATGAAATACCTCCTACATACACATATTGGTGGTAAATAGTAAATAAAGCATCATGGTCATGGTCATGGCCATGGCCTTCAAAACCTAACCTTTGGCAAGTGACATATTAAAAGCGAGTGAAAAAAGTAGGAGGAAAGAATCAAATCAAGAGCTAGATAAACATAATAAAGAAAACCTTACGTTTATGCTAGAATCAACTAGACTTGATGATCCAATAGTACCAATCTTCTTCTCTTGATCAGTACCTGGCAATTCGCTAGTCCTATCAGAAGAGAAGAAGTCAACTTCTTTGATTATGGGCTTGGTATGATCACTCGAACTATCATTTGTGTGATCGGAAACACCTGGGTTTTGCCGGAGAAAGTCACCGGAGTGGAAGAACACCAATTCACGGCCTTGTTTATCCATGAGTAAAACGACAGAGAGGGAGAAACAAAATAGATATTGCGAGCGTAGTAGTTGAATAGGCTTTTCAACGAGAGGTATTTGTATTGTTTTGATAGAAAATAAATAAATAAATAAATAAATAAAAAGACTAGGAGACTAGAGATGGGACGGATCCAGAATATAATTACAAGTACCTGAGAGAAGACCCAGCCGTTATTTTCGCGAGATTGGTGACGTCTCTGTTGTGTCAGGGTCACGTGGCACCATATGAGAGGGGGAGCATGCTGCAGCCGTGCAGCTTGTAACATGACACAGTAACTACTTGCCAGTGATGGAAAGTAGGGTAACTAGATTTGCGAAATATTATTATTATTTTCAACTGGAGTGCCCGGATTAAGCATTCTATCTGCTAACGAATATCTGAAAGTGTGATAACTTTATTTTCACGTAAGTATTTCATTTTAAAAAATTAGTTTTTTTTAATATCTTTTTATTATTTTGAAATGTAGATATTAAAAATAAAAAAAACATAATAATCTCTTAAGTAAAAAAACACATCAAATTTTTAATGAATTTTATATAAAACATATTTATCGGAGATGCCATTGATTCCCAAACATAATCGTAAGAATATAGTTATTTTAATATAAAAAAATTAATCGTGATAGTTTAATTAAAAAAATCAACTTAAATATTTAAATAAAAATAATAATTATATAGTTTTTATTTGGAATTCGGGTAGAGGTAAAATGATTTTTTTATAAATATATTAAAGTAATATATATTTTTTATTATTTTTTAAATTTTATTTTTAATATTAACATATTAAAAAATATAAAAATACAAGAAATTTTAAATTTTAAATAAAAAAAATCTAAATTTTAATCCAAAAATATTTTCACCGAATACCAAGTTGTTAAGTTGCTGTTAATGATAACGGAATGGGATTTCATTTGACGGAGATTAAGATTAAGTGTGTGGCCTCGTGGGAAGGTCTCCCACGTGGGGTGGGGACCGCGTCTCTACAGGTCAACGCAGTTGACGGCACGGCTCTATCTAACGGTGGTTAGAATAAAAGGGTGATGGTCCTAGAGAGAGAGAGAGAGTGAAGAGAAAATACCTAATCCCACTGACTTCTAAAGCCTTTTTTTAAAAAAAAAAAAAAGAAGGGGAACGTCCTCACGTCATTATTTTCGATCTGTCCATGTCAACCACAACTATTATAGGAAGACCTCTCTCCAATGCGCGCGCTCTCTCTCTCTCTCTAGAAAAATTGTAGACCTTAAAACGTGTTTGACAGTGTGGTTGCGAGTGCTTTTCAAATAACTTTTCGTGTCAAAATGCATATCAATGATGTTTTTTTATTTTTTAAAAATTATTTTTGATATCAGCACATCAAAACGATCCAAAACGTACAAACTATATTAAATTTTAGCAAAAACAAATTTCAAATTTTTTGAGAACGCAGCCGCAGCCGAGTTTCCAAACATTACCTTAGACACCGATAGAATCTCGGTACACATCATAGTTAATAAAAATTTAATTTAATTTTTATTAAAAAATAATTTTTTTATATATATTTTAAATTATTTTGATACGATAATCTTAAAAATAATTTTAAAAATTAAAAAAAATATCATTTTAATGTATTTTAATATGAAAAATATTTTAAAAAATAACTATAACTATATTCCTAAACATGCACTAATCTAACTCGATAACTTAAAAGACTTGGATATCCTGATCGAGTTAACGAAAATAAAATAAAATTAAAGACTAAGAAGAACCCTTAAATTGAGACTAATTGTTAAATTGATGTGATTTTTATATGAGAACTTATTAATATATTTTTATATATTATTTTTTTTTAATTATAATAAAATCAATTTTAGTACGGATCAATTTAATATTTTTTTTAAAAAAATAAATTAAAACATATATATCTTATTTTTAGCATTTCTTTTTAATGCTGGTGTGGTTGTTTTTGTTTTATCGTATCCTTGCCAGCCCTTTATTAAACTCTAACTCTATTTCTTTTAATAAGACTTATATATGACCCAGTCACCGGCCGGAAGAATTTTAGAACATTTCCACTTTAGTACTGTAATATTTCAGTTAAATGGATGTTATATTGAGCTGTGGATATTCTTGAAATTCTAAATATTTTCGGTTTTTATTATATAGATGCTTTAATTAAAAAGTTCGAATTTATCTTAAAATGATATAATTAAAATCTTTTGCTATTTAATAATGGTCAGCTAATATCATGTATTAATTTATGAACGTGAAGATCAAAGACTAATATTGCAACCAAAACTCTAAGTAAAAGGGGCAAGAAAAGTTTACTCTCCGTCTCCTGTACATTGCGCATCAAAATGCAAATAAATATAAATAAATATTTTTCAATTAAGAATTTCAAATTTCCTTGTCGTCTACGTGATGTGTTTCAATTCTCAATCTTCATCGATAATTAAGTACTAAATTACATGTCCAATATATATTAACAATGAGTACGACTCTTATTAATATTTAATACAGTGATTAATTTTATAAATAATTTATATATATATAGTAAGTAATCACTTGTACACGTAAGCCCATTCAATATTAGTAAGATTTTTATGTGTGACTTTTATATTTCTATAAAGTTATCAACAATAAAATGTTTTAACCCTTAAATAATAGCACTACAAAGTACCATATATGAATATCAAAGGTGTATGAGTGTATAATTCACCATTGGATTGGACATAACCAGAATTTTGCATAATTGGTTGTCAGAAAATTTATTATCGATAATTTCTATTTTTTCAGTTATTCCATTAATAATATAATCACTGATAAATTTATAGATGGAAAAAGCGCTAAAAAAATATATCGGTATCATTCTATCGGTAATTTTATTGGTGACTATGGTATATCACCGACAAAAAAGATCGTTTGTAATTTCATCGGTGATTGAATTTATATTATCGATGAAATTAACCCGTCAAAGAATCAAATAACATCAGTGGCAATTCCAATAATTTTTTTGAATTCTCTGGAACTTTCTAAGAGATTTAGTCTGTCTATAATTATATCTGTAATTGTCAGTTAAAAAATCCTGTAAATTTTTTACAACTCTTTAAAACTTTATAACAGACTTTTTCTGTCGGTTATTCCATCAGTATTGTATTTAATATTTTTTAAAAAAGATTAAGATAAACAAAATAGAAAAAAATTAAAATAAATAAAACTAAAATAAGAAAATAAATATTTATTACTAATTTTAAAAATATTTGTTTGAATACAATTTATTTAGAGACATAAGCTAAATGAAAAGGAGGAGGAGGAGAAGGAGATAAATCTTCGTCGAGACTAGGTGGGTAACAAGGTAAACTGGATGTACTATCGAGGTTTGACAATAGCTCCTCATACAATCAACTAAGTTTGATCATCCTAGACATAAATTGGGTCGTCTCAACATTAAACTAGGTTGTTTAAGTTTCAACTTGTTTTCATACAATCGTCTGAACAACAATAGATTAGAAGCTCAAACCCAATTGCGAAGAGCTAATGGTTGATACACTACAACCATGTTTTCGATTGTAGTGTTTGAGATACCATGAACCTAATTTCTATAAGGTCCATCAGATGATCCAGCCTTTATCTACAAACCCGGATCAAGTTCTGGATGGGTTAAAGAATTGTCCTCACATCTCTTCTGCAATCGGGTGTTATATGTTTCCTTAAAAAAACTAGTCATCAAATTTTTAAAAATAATAACTTAAGAAAACATTTGTTGAAATCTACACCATGAACTTTTTAGCCCAACTATCCATGAGCTGCTACATCTATTTTTTATGATTTTTAATTTGCATGTGAGTTTTTATAAAAAAATAAATTATGTCAATGTAAATAAGGGAAATAACGAGAAAGTATTCTATGAGTAAATATCATTGTAATTAATTTATTGATGAGTTTTTTTATGTTGATATTTTTATTTGTGTTTAATAATTTCTTAGTAATAAAAAATAATCAAGAAATTTAATACTGAAAAATAAAGTTGGAGTGGTGGATTAATTATAAATTTATAGTTGAAATATATGCTTAGATAAAATTATTTTTTTCTGCTTCCTTGACGTGGTACTTGATTAAACTTTTTAATACTTAATTTTTTATTCACCAAATATACCCAAAATCAACTCTTTGTTTAACTTAATTTTTCTGAACTTAAATCGTTTTACCCAATATTTTTTTTCCTCCTTGTCATAACATCCTAAGACTTTTTCATCAAAAACTTTCGGTACAGTGTCTCAAAGAAGTACCTTCTTAGATGAAAACTTTTTAAAGTTTAAATTTGTATAGATTTCAGTGATGGTGTGATGAATAAAGTTATGATATTTTATTAAATAATTATTTTAATTTAAATATTTATTATATGGGATTTTAAAATATAATTTATATAATTTTTTAAAAAGTGAAAACTTAATACATGTATACATACAAACAATTCGTGTGTGTTTCTCACTCTATATATATATATATATAGACGCGCGCGCGCGCACAGACAATTAATAAAATATCTGTAAGTTGTCATTAAGAAACAGTCCGTAGTTCGGTACAAAGTTCCATAAAGATTTTTAATGGCAATATGGGGAGAGGACAGTCCATAGTTTGGTTGAGTTGTGCCTTCAATTCCAAACGCATATTCAATTCCATCGATCATGCTAACAACAAGCAATTATGTTCATTAATATCGAACATATTGTCCAGGACGAGATCCCCTACAAAAAGGACATATCCCATTCGATGCTGCCGTGCTATAGACGACCTATAAAAATCCCAGTAAAAAAATCACGAAAACTCCTTGCAATATTACATTTTATTAACATGTAAATTCCCATTAAAAAAATCATAATTCTGCAGGAATTCTTGACCGCTGTATTAATCTGGTTTCAATTCTTATGACCATGCGTTAATTCGCTGCAATATTGTCTTCCTTCTACAGATTCTAACAAGTCTAGCCGTTGATATATACGGCTGTTAACTTCTCTGGTCCTCTTCCCACTTCAAAGACGCAAAGAAACGCCCGCTAGTTCATCAGGTATTCAAAGTTTCTCAGCTCATTCGGTCAGAAATATTCTACCATCTGCTGTTCACACATGCTAGGGTTTTCTAATTGGCTTTGGAGCCCTCAATAGTACTTTTCTCTAATTAGAAGCCAAAGTAGTACAAAGAAAAATAGTGGTATAGTCGACGGAATTGCCTTGCAAGTGCATAATTAAGACTAAAGAAGTCAGCCAACAAACCTTTGCGACTAGCTAGACCAAGCCATGGTGACTTGTCAATTTCTTAAAACTTCCTCTTATAATTAATACCATGTGTACACTGAGTGTACGTGTGTGTGTGTGTGTGTGTGTGTGTGTCTGATGTACGTATAGAGCTACCGTTTAAAAGCCTCTACAAGAGGGACTTATTTGGCCCAGGTGTATGTCAAAACTATATATTCATAAGTAATATATAGTAATTACAAAGCCAAGAAATTATTAATTGAAGTAACTAAGCGAGGATCAAAGGTGGTGCCTGTAAGTACTTTCCTAACGTGGTATGATTGCCCCTTGTTTTAGAATTACGGACGGTAACCTTTAATTATTTATTTCACACACTAACTAACAGATCGCCGGATTAATTTGGAAGAAAAATGAGCCTCAGGTAATACACACGTCATACTTAGCTGTGGTTAGGTGATATACATACTGAAATTCCAACTCTGAGAATTAAGAATTAGGTTTTTGTACATCTATGAGTTAATATTGTTGACTGTACTGCACTCTAAAAGACGAGCAATGATACAAGGTCCCTTGTATTTAATATCTAATTTAAACAATTCATTAATGTACTATTTTTGTATTTCATATTGCAATGCCAAGATCTCGGTATTTTATATATATACTGACAGAAAGATATCTCAATAAGTTTTTCGTTTGATATAGAAAGACGACATCTCAGTGATTACAACAGCTGTGCTAAAAAAATGCTTGGTTGAAAATCTCTAATTCATCAACGTATCGGCATCATAATATGAACTAATTGTTTTGTCAATGGCATTTTTCACAAGTTGCTTGAAATGTTCAAAGATCTTCAATTCGGGTGCCCAATAAAATATTAAAGGGACTGAAACAGCAGGGAAATTTCAGCCCTATTCAAGCAATGAAAATCACTTGTCCATGGAAAATTTCAAACAAGGGATTGGTTTATGCTAATTCTTGCAATTTCATGATTTTCCTGGCTTCTTCTTTAGTTGTCAGTCATTGGCAGCGTGATTATGACACCATCTTTCTTCTGATACTAACCAAACCATGAGTATGGATGATCAAGACAAGGATATTTTATTGCTGGAATTAATTTTAGGTGCTCTCCATCCTATCTTGACTGTGTCATTGATGTATCTGTGGAAGCTACTATTGTTGCCTTCCAGTTATTACCAGTGTGGTGCTCTTTGCATAGAATGAATGATTGCATGGTTTGGAAATTGTACGTACTCCTTATAACTTTGGGGTTTCTTGTATATCAATCTTGTTTGTCTTTGTTTTTTACGGAACTTTTATTTCTACAGATTAGTTTTGGTTTTCTTGTATGCCTCTTCCTTGACGCTTTCTTGCAATCTTTTGCTTATATATATAAAAAAAGCAGATAGATTTCATTTCAATACTCTTGACAGAGATGTTAATTTGCGCATTTACCAAATAAGGATACAAAATAAAACTAATGAAAATAATATTAAGAACTAATATAAGTAATGTAATATAAACTTTATCTTATTATTTTCTAAATTAACCTGAACATATCATAACCATATATAATGTGCTAACTAATCATAGATAGTGTTAAAATAATTAAGATCAAACACATAAATGAGACTAGAATTCTAAATAATATGTATATTATAAATGCTTAGTATTAACCTAAATACAAATAAAATATATATAGGTTATATAAAAGTACTATTATACTATTAATAAATAAAATTATATAAATATTATTATTTAAGAGATAGCACACCTTTTCTCTCTGTATAGACATACACACCCACAATTTTATATAAATTAAGGTAAGAAAAAAGAGATTATAAACTCAACACACTATTAGTTAACAATGACCACTTCAGACCGATTATTTAGCTTAAGTGTGTGTGTATAAAATAAAATTGAAAAGTTCTCACAGGCAACACACATCATGCTAATCATCAACATATAGTTTATTCAAAAAAATCCCAGTTTAATTGGTCAAGATGTGGAAAATTTTGGTCAATCGTGGAAGATGCTCTATTTGATGCTGAAACCCTACACAGCTGGAAGGTCCTTCTCGTTAGCTAGTAAAATAAACGGCATTGAGAATGATCAGTTGTCTCGAACTCTGCACAAGAAAACAAGGCCAGATCTTTATTTTCCACGTGAAGACATCCACAAAGTCAATGATGCTTGGTTAATTTATCAAGTTAGATTTAAACATCTCCGTCCTCTTCTTGTTTCTTTATCTATAATTTTGAAAAGGGAGGCCTACCAGTCTAACTTGTCACCACATGATATGCCACTGACTTAATTCCTTTTTATTGTCCACAGTCCACACCCCCTTTTCTTCTTTTCTTTATAGAAAGTTTCTGGCAATCGTCTAAAATTAAGAAGCTAGCCTGTTTATATCAGCATAGCCTAAATTATGTTGAATGAATCCGCTATAGGACTGGAAAGTTATATACATCGCTACGCAAGGTCTAATAACTCAAACAACTTGTATAAGGGGATATTAGAATAATCTATTAATTCCGTGAGAAACATGGGCGGTGTAGATTAAGATTCGTCCCCTGTTTAGGAGAAAAGAAAAGAGAAAAAGAAAAAAATAATTTAGAAGCTATATCTATCCTATAATCAATTCAATTTAAAAACTTAAATTATTAGATAAAGTGGCAAGATATGATTTATATTATTCTTTAATATATCCCTTCAAGTGAAAGCTCTTTAATCTTGAAACTTACACTGACTCACATTGTTTTATGTTTAATTTTTATCAAATAAATAAAGATGATAATATATCCGAACTCATGATCTCTAGATCATCAAGATTCTGATATCATGTCCAAGAACGAATTCAACCTAAAAACTTAAATTATTTAATGAGATTTGAAAATATAATTTATATTATTTTTTATCATTATGCGAACATCATTTAGAGATTGAAGGGACCTCGATGCTCCCGGACCTCATGATGAAAATTTTACCTTCAACAAAAAAAA
>Ga0325403_1005876_pt1 | contig 11623 bp, 6 predicted proteins | sample PopdelMetagenome_19_FD_205665 | JGI IMG/M metagenome (GOLD analysis project Ga0325403, IMG submission 205665) | Populus deltoides microbial communities from Bellville, Georgia, United States - Xylem-PdKOR-R4 | ecosystem: Host-associated > Plants > Phyllosphere > Stem > Wood/Secondary xylem...
GTTAAAAATTTACAAATTTAAATTAATATACTAAATTTAATAACAATACTAAAAAGTTTCCTAAAGTTTAAATATTATTTTTTACATTCCAATTACTTTTATCAAAGCCGCAGGATAAACTAGTAATACCTAAAACGTAAAAAACTATATACTTAAGGATATTTGTTTTACTTAAATATTTTATAAATTTTATCATACTTGATTAGTAATGATATTTTTTATAAAATATTTTTAATAAAAAAATATAAAAAAATTATAATGTAAAATATTTTACATAAAACAAACTTGTTAATGGTCTCTTAAATTAGCCACGTGCATAAGAAATTTAAAGCCAGGGAGGAGGAGAACCGATAAACCTAAGACCAGATCACCCTTTTGCAAAACCTTAAAAGTAGTCAGGTGTTAACCGCTCTTTATTATTGTTTTGCGTTACGTTTTTTAACTCTCTTTCTCCCTCGTCTTCACCTATGAAATTTTAGAATTTTAATATTTGTTTTTGTATTTTAAAAATATTTTTTAAAATTTTTTTATTTCAAATTAATTTTTTTTTAGTATTTTCAGATTATTTTAATATATTAATATCAAAAATAATTTTTTAAAAATAAAAACAATATATTATTTTAATATATTTCTAAATAAAAAATATTTTGAAATTACCACACTTTCAAATATTTTCATACTCTTATTAAAGTTTTGAAAAAGTAACATATTTTAAAAAATTACTGAGAATAGTAGTTAAGAATAATGGATGTTTCAAAAATTATATCCCTAAATTTTTACAAAGATCTAATGGTTAAAAAAATAAAATTTAAGATCCAATAATTAAAAAAAAATGAGTTAATAAGAACACATCAAAGTTTTGTTTTTGATATATCAAATATTGTTATAAAAATCTCGACGATATAATTTTAACTAAATCTTGAAAAACTGTTAAATATGATGTAATTTATTAAAGATTTTATTCAAAGTTAATTTATAATTAATTATAATTTTCTTTTATATTTTTCCAAGTTGTCGCAAGAATAGTTAGTTGACTTGAGATTGATTAATTTGAAAAAACAAAAAGGATTTTGAGAAAATTCATTAATTAAATAACTGTTATTTTAAATAGTGATTGTTTAAAAAAATATATTTTAAGACATGATTGTTATTTTAAATTGTAGTTATTTATAAATAATACTATGTTTTAACTATGTTATTTTTTAAATATTTTTTAAATTTATGTTATTTTTCTAAAATATTTAACAAAATATGCTATTTTTCAAAAAAACAAAATCCATAAAACAAGAAGAAACTGCTGAAAAAAAAAAAAACTGAAGAAGAGAAAAAAAAATTCATTTAAGTCAAAAACCCCAAAAATCTCCTCTTTTTATTTTTTTTTATTTTTTTTCTATAGAGAAAGAGAGTTAAACCCAGTTCAAAATCTATTTTATCATGCAATTAAAACCCCTTAGCACTTACACAATCACACTCATGCTGTTCTTTACAGTCATAATCCTTTTCTTTTCTGGTTTCCTTGAATTTCCATCCATTACAACCTCGATTACCTCTTCTATTAAAGACTCAAACTTTCCTATCAAAACAGCACCTGATCCTTTCACTGACTTGTTCATTGCTTTCAAGAAATGGGATTCTCAAGTGGGTTGTGTTCAGTTTAGAGAGAAATATAAGAATTTGGACTCTTTTGGGTCTAAGGGGTCAAATGGGTCTGTTTCTGTGCAGGTTGTTAATGGTGATGTGGGGTGTAGTGAGTTGAAGATGCAGCATGTCAGTGTTTTGGTTAAAGGGTGGACTTGGATTCCTAGCAATTTGGATAATTTGTATTCTTGTCGTTGTGGGTTGAGTTGTTTGTGGACTAAGTCTTCTGTTCTTGCTGGCAAGCCTGATGCTTTGTTGTTTGAAACAGCTCGTCCTCCACTTCAGGTATTTTGTTTTGACCCAAGATTTACTTGTTTCGAGATTTTCAGTTTATTGGAATTGCAGAAAGTGTTAAATCCATAGACTTAGTTGTTGTTGAAAATCTGAAGCGTATATTTTTAGATGCATCTGTTGTATTGTATTATTTAAATATTTCTAATGAGCAAGTGATGATAGGTGAGCATCAACTAGGTAGAATATGATACTTGGTGACTGCAATTTTGCTGTGTTGAGAAATGTGGTCTTATGTTCAAAAGAATAGGTAATCATGTTTGTTGTTTGGTTTCATATATGTGCTCTGCCGTTACTGGTACTGATTTCTTTAATACAATAATAGATTTAAACCTAAGATCCCTCCATTGCCAATCGCAAGCTGATTTTGGAACAAACCATAAAGTTGATTGCCTAGATAGACAGACTTCACAGCAAATTGTTTAGAACCAATTTTCTTGTTAGTGATGGCATCTGCAAGTTCTATGTGGTACAATTGGCATATGGGGACGGCAGTGTCTGCACTGTTTGTCTATATTTCCAGCATATGGCTAGTTTAAGGAGGTCAATTCTAGGTTAGATGATTTGGATGATGTTTCATGGATTAAGGAGGAAAGACTTTGCTTTGGATCATGGTATCCAGAATGCAATCTTCGTATGCAATTTTGGGAATTTTGATGCGAATAATCTTTATAAAGTTTTGTTGAAAGGTAAAGATAAAAAACAGAAAACTTATTTCCTTGAGAGACATTGAGAATTCCAAAGTTCTTTCTAGGGTGTCTTGTTTTCACTCAGGTGGCTGCTTGGGTAATATTTATAATCTTTAACAATGGGGAAAGGTATGATAAAAAAAAAAAAAAACAATGGACGAAGGTGTTGTATTTAGCTCTATCTTTGTAAGGAAATATTGAGTGGCTTTTTGGTCCTGGTTTGTGGATATGATTAGCTTGAGTGTTTAGTGAACACCCTTCTGTTATCCCAAGACAGTTTTTTTTTTTATTTGCCCTTTCTTCTTATCTTACAAAACTAGCAGAGTGCAGATTTTAGAAAAAGGAGGAGTTGCTTGTTCTCCACAAATAGCTGTGCAGGCACCCCAATGGCATGGTGGAGAGACCCTGAATCTGACACTCATTTGTTGTTCTATTGATTCTGGTCTAACACCATGTGGCAGTAGACATACTAAACCGTGAGTGTCACTTAGGTCTAGTGTCATGAAGCACAAGTAAACTCATTCAGGGCTGGAGGCTTTTTAAGATGAAAGGGGAGTTATGGAGTTGTATTTCTTTTAACTATTTGTAGGTTGTTATGGAAGGCATGGGGAAAAGACATCTTTTTATAGAATGGAAGTTATGTTCCAAACTGAGCAAATGCTACTGTACATCACATGCTGTGCAGAACTATTTTGACAAATTGAGCAAGCATGAGTGCTGCAGCTGGCAGTGCTTTGGAATCTTGACATCCGTGTATAAAAACAATATAATTGTGATAACTCTGGCAGTAGTCAACAAGGAGAAAGAGATGATCACTCTTGCCGTAGTTCTTTCTCTTGTCACAAACATGTTAAATCCTTTTTGTTTCTGATCTACATTTATCTGCTCACTTATCCTGGTTGAGTGTTCTTCTGCAACCTGTGCATCCCTGTTAGCTTATTTGCTCATTAATTGGCAATTTTAATGTGATTGTTAGAGGCGCAATGGTGATCCACTTCGTGTCTATATGGATCTTGAGGCTGGCAGGAAACGTTCAGGTCATGAGGATTTATTTATTAGCTATCATGTGGAAGATGATGTTCAGTCAACATATGCTGGTGCACTCTTTCATAGTGGTCGAAATTATCACGTGTCTCGTCGTAAGGACAAAGTAAGTGTCTGGCTTACGGTCATTCCTTTTTCTATTCCTTCTGCTAGTTTGCCTTTTTTTTTTTTTATCAATTAAAATTATATTATTTCCAGTAAAGAAATTAGTTGTTGATTTCATTATCTTTTTTCCTTCCTAGGATACACTAGTTTATTGGTCTTCATCACGCTGCCTTGCTGTTAGAAACCAGCTGGCTAAGAGTCTCCTCAGCTTGCTGCCTCACCATTCCTTTGGCAAGTGCTTGAACAATGTTGGCGGGCTAGACATGGCCCTTTCTTTCTATCCTGAGTGTGCCAATGATGCCAGTGTCAAACCAAAATGGTGGGATCATCTACATTGTGCCATGTCTCATTAAAAATTTGTCCTTGCCATTGAAAACACCTGGACAGAGAGTTACGTGACAGAAAAGCTATTTTATGCTTTAGATTCCGGTGCAGTTCCAATATATTTTGGTGCACCCAATGTTTTGGACTTTGTTCCTCCACATTCAATAATAGATGGGACCAAATTTAGCTCCAAGGAGGAATTGGCTTCTTATCTCAGGAACCTAGCTAATGACCCTGTAGCCTATGCTGAATACCATGCATGGGGAAGATGTGGTGTTTTGGGTAATTATGGGAAGACCCGTGCTGCAAGCCTTGACACGTTGCCTTGCCGATTGTGTGAGGCTGTCAGCAGGAAAGGAGGGAGAGATGCTAGAGCTTAGTGGGATCCTGTTTATTTCACTCTCATTTGGATTGGTTTTGCCAGCTATCATAGTGAATCCAAGATTTTTCTATTCCAATTGAATGGATTGCTGTTAGTTGCACACAAGCAAGAACGACCTGTTGTAGAGACCAGAGAACACATGACAGGGTGTATACAATTGGGCGAGTCAATTATCATTTTCCATGATGAAATTGTCTGGTTCAATTGAAGGAGGCTTGATTTGTGTGTAGTTTGATGATTGATGATGGATCTCAGAGTGTGGAACCAGACTTTTCATCTTTAGATTTTGGCTTACCCATACAAAATGTTGACCTAAACCGCAGCTCATCCAAAAAGTCTATATGGTTTTAGAGATTCAACGTGTGTTATGGTAGTGTGGTTGCTTCTCAGTCACTGGCTTAACAGTGCTTCTCACCACCAGTTTGGTAGTGTGGTTGCTTCTCAGTCGCTGGCCTAACAGTGCTTCTCACCACCAGTTTGAGCCAAGAACCTCGTAAAAGTTTTGCTTATAAGTTGGAGCGGAGACGAAAGGAGGTGGATTAGTTGTTGTGATGGGCCTCGTTATTGTAATTCGTTAGCGTAGTATGCTCGATGTTATTTAATATTGATTTTTATAGATGCAATTCAAATGGCGGAAAAAAAAAAAACCAATCCTTACAAATTTTAATCTGATTATTATTATGAACTATTTTTATTTTTTTTTATTAATGTTGATATCCGGGCTAGCTTGTGTATACTTCGACTAATTTTATAGGTTTTGAAGTTAATGATTATGTAAGTCTTAGGTAGTTTTGAAAAGACTTGAACTCGTGATCATTGAAAAGTAAACTCAAGACCTGATCAGTTAAATTATTTCTCATAATTATTGTTATTATTGTTTTTTTATTATAGGAATCAGTAATTTTAATTTTAAATGTGTTTTGTTATTTTACATTTTAAATTTAAGAACAAATGTTATTTTTTAAGATTGTCATGTTTGAAATTTTACCATGATATATATATATATAAATTTTAAGTGAAGATATTTTATCATTTTCAGTGTATAATAAATTTTTTTTGTATCAGTTATTTTTTTAAAACAAAGATAACTAGATTATTAAAAGTAGAAAAAGAATATTTATTACATATAAAATAATTATCAGGGAATTAACTATTTTTTTTAAAAATCCTAAATTGAGCTTGTATCAAGTTTTTAAAAAATTCATCAACATTTGTTTATTGAAATAAAAACAAGAATTACACCTCATTTCGAATTGATTGGGGCAACTTTCAAATCTAAATAAATTTATTTTCATAGACTAATTCTCAAAGAAAATAAGAATTGAAAAAAAAGAGAGGTAAAGGTATGGGTTCCCACAACCATATTCAAAAGGTCATAAAACCGGTAGCGTACTCCTTAAAAAAAAGAACAATATAAGAAAAGAAGAAAACAATGAGAGCATTTCTCAACACTGTAAAACTCGACCCCCTCCGTCTTTTCTTCTCCCCAAGCCTCCTCAACAGACGCAAAACAAATTTCGTCTCTCTTCCAAGCTTTTCCTACCCAAGTAAAACCCTAACTCGAATTCAAACTCCTGGGGTTTTTTATTGTAAGGAAATGGCGACAGTGTCATCAGAGGCAGCAGCAAGAGCAGTGATTGAAGTGAAAGACAAGATTGAACTGAATGAGGTTGAAAAGCAGATTTTTGACCGCTTAGTCAACACTCTTCGCCATTTCAATCTCAACACTGAGCTCCGTGTAGCTGGGGGTTGGGTTCGTGATAAGGTAAGCTTTATTGCTGCGGTATTATCTGTGTTGTGAGAAGATGCCCAAAGCATGTTTGATGAAAGTCCGTAATGAATAATGAAGGTTTAGCAAAGAGAATCGTGAGGAGTAAATGGTTCTGGTCATATAAGTCTTAAGCAATAAGCATGCTGGAGGAAATGATAAGACTTTAATGATTTTCTTTTTCTATGGGTTTTTATTGTCTGATTAAAATTCTCAGTGCTTTTTTATCTTCTGGGATTCGTATAAGATTTTTTTTTTATGTTTTTTGCAGCTTCTAGGCAAAGAATGTTGTGACATCGACATTGCTATCGACAATATGTTTGGCAGCGAATTTGTTGATAAGGTTAGGGAATACTTGTTATCTACAGGGGAAGAGGCTCATGGAGTTGGGGTTATTCCACGGTATAAGTATTTATTTATTTTCTTCATTTTAGGGATAATTATTTTCTGTTCAAAGTTAAATATACCTTTGGTTTCATTTCAAAACCAGATTTTTAAAAAAGATTTTCTTTTGACTTTGATGACTTTGCCGGTTTCTTGTTCTGTTCTTTAAGATGCTTTCCCCTTTATCTTGTCTTATTGGAAAAATTCATGTTGGTGAATCTAAATATTACATTTCAATTGCTATCCCTGCACATCTCCTTTTCATGTGGTGGTTTGAACTTCTTAATAGATTAATAGTGGTCATTATTTTACAAATTCTAGCCTTTTGGTCTTCATAGTGTTTTATGATATTACATTTGACCTTAATGTTATCTGATTCTACTTTTGCAGCAATCCTGACCAGTCTAAACACTTGGAAACTGCAAGGATGCGTCTTCTTGATTTATGGATTGATTTTGTAAACTTAAGGAGTGAAGACTACAGTGAGAACAGCCGCATTCCTACTATGGTATAAAATTTAGCTTAGAACTCAGCTATTATTTTTCTAATTTCATGTGCATGACATGTACCTGAGGCTGTTCTGTTTGTTAAGAAGAACTTAAAACATGCTATATACAGTCAGTGTTTTCTTGTTTTGAATTTGGCATGCTTATACGAGGAAATTAATAAGAATGAGGTAATTAGGAACAGAATTTCATTACATAATATTTCATATTCTGAATCCTTTACATTATTTTTCATTTTCAATATTTTATAAATGTTGACATGTGCTGTTAATTTGGTAAAGGGGCTGAATTACTCCATGAAGTAGCTAATCATCTTTTGGATCATAGTTTGAGAGACTGAAAACTTTGAATTGGTTGTTGATGTAGATAGGTTAGAACCTTGTGTGTATTATTAGTGCACTTAAATGTTTCCATCACAGTGATTTTCTGTTTGATCATTACTTTAAGTTGAGCTATTTTCATGCTGTTTGGTTAAATTGTTACTTCATGTAGGATGTATGACTTTTAGTTATTCAAGTTTACCTGTGCTGGGTGCATCACTATTTAAGTTGGCCTGTTTTACCACAGAAATTTGGCACAGCAAAAGAAGACGCATATCGAAGGGATTTAACCATCAACAGGTATTTTAATTTTGATATTGGTAACTCAAGGACACTCTCCACACCTGTTTGCAAGAGTTATTACTATCGGCTAATCTTGGTGCATTTCGATTTCTTCTGTTGGCCAGCTTGTTCTACAATATCAATACCAGTTCTGTTGAAGACCTAACTGGAAGAGGTTAGAATATGTTTTACTTTGTTATGCTTTTTATTTGTTCCAAGAATGTAACTTTGTCACTTGCTATGTGTATAGCTTTGCCACTTTTCAGACATTTTTTCTTTTCCCCTCATCTATTACAGGCATTGAAGATCTAAAATCTGGAAAAATAGTAACTCCTTTACCTCCAAAAGATACCTTTTTGGATGACCCACTTCGAGTTCTGAGAGCTATTCGGTTTGGTAATTCTGAATTTATATTTTCATCTGTTCTATTATACCGCTATATTGTGTGAGGCAAATTTTGATTGCCTTTTCTCTTCTTTGGTAAAAGTTGGAAGTAATTAAGCATTTGGAAAAGCATATGTAATTTTCTTAGAGCAACTGATTCAAAATATCATAGTATCGAAGCTGCTACATGTATTTTTTTTCTTGAATTTCTGCTTCCTTATTCATTGTATTATTTCCTCAGAGGCTGCTTCTTCAAAGGATTATCATTTATTTGAATATAGATCACTAATTTTTAGCTAATACATCCAAAAATCTTCTGATCTCCTCATTTCCCATTCTGACCAAAATATTTGAAGTCATGGCCAATTACTTGGCATGAGTTAGGTGACACAACTTCCAATTTTCTCTTTGTTCACTTTACATGTATCCACATTTGTTATATATTCGTCTCATTTTAGTCATTTTAGGTGCAAGGTTTGGATTTGTACTTGAAGAAGAGCTTAAAGAAGCTGCTGCCTGTGATGATGTGAAAAACGCTCTCAAAGCAAAAATCAGCAAAGAGCGTATTGGAACTGAAGTAATCTTTACCCCTTGTCATGACTGAAATAGCAAGTTTGATTATGATATTTGATTTCCGAGGAAGACAACTTTAACTTGTCCTTTGGGGCTTTTCTAGATACTGTTTTATTGGGGAATAGTTATTCATTACTTGCATTTTTCCTGTCTGTTCTTGTGCAGATTGATCTCATGATCTCTGGCAATCAACCTGTTAAAGCTATGACCTATATTGCTGATCTGACATTATTTTGGGTTGTCTTCAATCTTCACCCAAAGGTTGAGCCGACAGTGTCAGAAGAATGTCAGGGGTATGATAAGATCTAAAACAGCCCAAGATCACCAGAAATAATAGTTGAAATGATCTAGATACTATTGCTTGGTGCAATGGGAAAAGTTTTGATTGCATCTATAACTGGAATGCCTTTTTGATTACAAGTAGAACGCAGTATTCCCACTTAGAAAACTGGTGCTTTTGGGCGTCACTAAAAGATTTCTCAGAAATTTTCTAGCATTATTATAACTAGCCTTTGAGATGTCCCTGTGATTATGAGCAGTTTGTCTGTGTTTGTCATTTATGTTCAGATAATAATCTCTTGACCCCTTTTAGGCTCTGTGTTGCTTATCTGGATGCTGCGTGGAACCTTATTCATTTAATTGGAGGTTCCTCCTTCACCGTGAGTGAGCCATGATAGATTCTTTAAATTATTTTTTCTCTTGCTGTCTGTCAGCATTATGTATTACATGCTTCCTCTTCTTTATCTTTTCTTCAATGTTCTATATATTGTTTAAGGTTGTGAATTTTAATTCTAAATTCCTGAGCTTTAGGGTGAACAAAGAAGGCTTTGTTTGTATGGTGCTTTATTTCTTCCATTAAGAAACACCGTATACAAGGATGAAAAGGGTAAAAAGGTGCTCCCCTTATTCTTTGCCTCTATTTTTCTTAAATCTTTGGTTTGCTCTTTTTGTTGCTTGTTTCTTTCCAATCGTGAATCTACATTTTATGCATTGAAGGAGTATTGAGCCGTATTCATAGAAATTGGAGCCAAATTATGATTACAGTCTTGAAATTCAGATTTTCAGGCTGTCCCACAACTAATTTTGGTGGATGATTTTCCTTTTGAAGGATGATGAGGACTAGAAAGTTCCGACCTCATTGATTCTTTTATAAAAAAGGCAGTGACAAGCATTGGGCATTTTCTTGGATCTATTTCTTGTTTACTACTGTGGTCTGTCTCTTCTCTCTCTTCTAAAATATTTTGGGTGGCTAGAAGCTTTATTATTTTTAGACAGACCAAAAAAATTGTAAAATGAGATGAGTTTTTATTCAATCATAAAAACCTCAATGCATTTGATCAATTATTCATCTTTTCCGGTGTTTGTTGTACCCTAATTATTGTGAATGGAATGACAGTTTCAACTCCTGTAATTGATTGATTCTACAGATGTGTATTTTTATATTTCTTTCCAAGAGTTTACCTTTTCTGTTGCTAAAGCTAAACCATGTTTCTTCATTGCAGGTGCCTGTTGTCAACTATATATTCAGAGACTCTCTGAAGCAAAAAGCCAGTGATCCTGAAACAGTCAGTTCAAATCTCCTCTCACTAGGTTTTTTGCATCGACATCTTCAAGACTTCTTGAACATCTGGAAAGTCTTAACCCTCCTTTTGTAGGTTATCAAGATACACAGGTCATTAGAGAAATTCTTGACCTTGATTCCTTTGCTTACATCTAATGACGATACACAGCCTGCTGAAGTGGATATGGGCATGGAACTTTTTGATGTACCTAAAGCATCAAAACTCCGAGTAGCAACAGGTACTAGTTCTTGCTGGTGTATTTTGAAGTTCTGCTGCTCTCTTTGTGCTAAGATTTTCCTTTGAACTGTTTGTTAGCATTTTACAATTATTCTAGCTGGGCAAGTCAAGTTGGATTTCTTTAGCATTATCCTTCACTATTGGAGATACCTCTAAAGTTCCACAAGTTCATAGCAAATTTAATTTCCTTATCATAATTTTCCACTATTTTTGTGTGAAGCGAGCCCTTTGTGCAATTTATTTGGACTCTGTAGAATAATACTAGCAATACCTAATGGATTTGTTTTGTAATTAGTGACGTGGCTTAGATAGGTTTTATATGTACTATGCCATTCAATGGTGTTTGTCTTGATAAATTTGCTGGGTCATGTGACCTTGATTGGATAAACTTTTTTGTGACAAGTCAATCAGTTAATGAATAATGTCACCTTGATTGGATAAACTTCTTTATGCGACAAGTGAATCAGTTAATGAATAAATGTTGATAAATTTGCAATTATACTTTGACATGCTCTTATTTGAATGGCTGGATGGTCATCCATTAAACATGTTTTTGAAATTTTCTGAGTTGCACAGATTCTCTTTGCTAATTGTTTATTCTTATATATTCAGGATTTTTACTACGGGAAGTTAAGGAATTTTGGCGAGTTGGTTTGTTGATATCAACAATGTTATATCCTTCTGACACGGACTCTACTCAAGACTTTTTAGGAAAGAAATTTGAACTTGACAGGAGAAAGGACTTATTTAAAGCAGCTGAAGATGCCATTGTTAATCTAGGTACAAGACACTGCCAAATTTCTTCTTTCTGTGAATTTTTTCCTTTAGGAAATGTTTAAATTTCCATTGAGTATATCTTGCAAAAGATGCTGAATTGCATTTTTAATAAACTAGGTAACTTGCTATGTTTGCTTTATCGGACCTTATGCATTCATAGACATAGAAATACCTCCCATGTTTTCCAGTATATTTATTTATCTTGGTTTTGCCCAAATCTTAAAACTGTAGTGGAGCCCTTGTGATTGGCTGGGAACCAGCCTTGCTTGTTCTGAAATGTAGGATATGTTGAGATGCAGGTCTTGAAAGAGTGTGGGATTTAAAGCCGTTGGTTAACGGGAAGGATATCATGACTGT
>Ga0325403_1005877_pt1 | contig 11623 bp, 5 predicted proteins | sample PopdelMetagenome_19_FD_205665 | JGI IMG/M metagenome (GOLD analysis project Ga0325403, IMG submission 205665) | Populus deltoides microbial communities from Bellville, Georgia, United States - Xylem-PdKOR-R4 | ecosystem: Host-associated > Plants > Phyllosphere > Stem > Wood/Secondary xylem...
ACTTTAAGTTTTTTTTTCAAATAACCTAATTGTTAATAAAATAAAGTCATGTTATCGTCAAGAAAAAAGATGCAAAAATTAAAAAAATAATGATAATTGAATAAATACAATTTTTACTCAATAATTTAATTTTTTTTAATTCTTACATGCATTTATTTTAATAACCAAAAAACTAAATTAAAATAGGTTTTGAAAATGACTTCCGACATCCCATGAGAAAAAAAATAAAATAAATAGTAAATGACTGACGGGGAAATGGAGGGAAAGAAAGGCTACGCGAGGAAGCACTGTTGAGCTCAACTGGCCTTGGTAAAATATAATTTTAATTCACCACAAGTGCATGCTTCTCGATTTATTATACTAATTAGTCAGTTGTAAATGGCGAATTACCGCAGAGAAATTTTCAATAATGTTATTACACCTAGTAAAATATTATAGTGAATATCCGTCAACCTCTTTTCTCAACTGAGTTTAGTTGCTAAAATAAATGAGGTACGAGTTAATGTAATTACAATTCGATCTATTCAACTAAAATTTTATTTTATTTTTTCTAAAAAAATTAAAAAGTGTCAATTTAATAATTTTTTAAAATAAATATTAGAACGGCAATATTTTAGATTAACTCAAGTTAAATTAGGTTAACCCGTCAACTTGTGATTTAGATCATAACCTTAACATGATTTAATAACCTTGCTTTTTTAAAGGAAATTTTTTATTTAATTAAACGATCATAAAAATAAATATTTGTAGAAAACATAATGAATAAGATTATCAGGGAAAAATATCTCGTCAATCTAATCTGTATTTTCTTATTAATACATAACTATATTGTTTTAACAAAAACATGTTTATTTATTGAAAGCACTATTTTTTAAATTAATTCCTATCATGATTTAAAAACAAGTTTTAAAAAATTGTTAAAATAATATCTCTCAATATTTTGCTTGTGATTGAAGGAAAGAAATTAAAGAAATGAAATTTGTTTTCATTGAATGTTCATCATCAATTTATTTATTTATTTATTTTTACGTATTAGATATATATTATTGAGAAAATAAATCATTAACATTCCCATGAAACCTATAATATTATTTAATTTTTTTTAAAATGTATTTCAATCAAAACCCAAAAAAAAATAAAAGAAAAGGGTCAGGCGTTGGGCCAAAGAGATGGGGCCTGTGCACTTTGCTCAATAGAAAAAAGGCTCGTCTCGCGTGTGGGCCTTTAATATTAGGCTCATGCACCTAGGTTTTTTTTTTTTTTGCTTAAAGATAGACGATATTTCACCCACTTATTTATTATTTTAAGAAGAAACAAACGACACGCCGTTTACTTGCCCAGATTTTAGCCATAAAAAAAGTGGCTGAAAAATTGAGCTGGGGTTTTCTAGACCCAAAAATTTATTTTCACCTAAAAAAACCTAATAAATACCCTTAGAACATTTTTCAACTAAAAACGCATCTAAATTGGTTAAAAATACGAAATAAAAATAAAAAATATTTTTCAACCCCAATATCAAAAACACCTTAATGACACTTTTTTTCCATCCCTAGGAATGCATTGACACCAAATTTAGCTTCTTTTTTTTCACAAAATCTAGGCAATTGATTGCTTTCTCCCTTTTCTATTGTTTCTCAATGACTCTCTCTCTCTCTCTCTCTCTCTCTCTCTCTCTCTCCATTCTCAAACTCAAGGACTTAAAAGTGAAAAAGATGAAGTTTTGGACCAAAACATAAAAGTTTCAAACTATAAGAACAAAAAATGAAAGCAAAAAATCATGGAGAAGAAAATGTTAAAAAAAAAGCACCCCATGAACATTTAAAAAAAATCCAGTATTTTTATAAAATTGAGCATCAATCCAATGCTAATAAGACTTTTGACACGGTGACAAAAAGATAATTGAAATAAATTATTAACACCAAATCCGAGTAAAAAAAAATGTGTAATAATGAAATTAAAAAAAAAATAGAGACCAAAAGAAAATGCTACAAGGACCTATAAAAAACAAAACACAATTACAATCCACAACAGTTCTCTCTAGAACTACAATGAAATCAATAACTCAAGTTTCTTTTAATTTGGTGAAGAAACACAGTAACTAGAAAATCATAAGACCGATTACAATTGCAGAATAAGAATGAATAGATGGTAAGATATAGTTACAAAATCTTTTAGATTACTAGGATTATTGTCTGCGCTCTGTCACGAATACAAATTCAAGGTGAAAGCAACATTCTTGTGAGCATTTTGTTTTTTAAACAACAGTTGTAAACTCATAAAGTACCAAGTTGAATCGGTCAAATCCATATTTGACTAAAAAAATTATAAGATGATGTTGTCCAAACTTTGTTTTTTAGAAGAAAAAATTAAGTTATATTTTTTAAAATGTAAAAAAAATGGGTAAGCCATGTGGAACTCTTTAACAATGTCATTAAACACAACCCAATGGGTAATCTGAAAACCTCCCAAGCTGATTTTTTGTCTATCTCAAGCTTCAAATTAAATCATATGAGAGTTTTCATGACGTGATCCGGTCAATTTGGGGGATCTAAAGACAGCTTATATGAACAATAAAAACATGGTTTATCTTCTAAAAAAATTAGGATGACAAGCTTTTTAATATTGAAACGACGACATATTGAATCGACTCTGTTTAATATAGGTAAAACAATTAAATTTACAACATATGTCATGAACGCAACCATAATAAGCTTACCCGGTTGACCATCTATCTCTTTCTTTTCCCTCCCCTTATTCTCTCCTGGATAGGCCTTTATCGGGCTTGGGTGAGATAAAATTCAGAACTAAATTGTAGATTTATTATAGAATCAAGCATTGAATTGAAAAGAAGGGCATGACATTAGATGAGTTGAAATTCAAGACTAAATTGAAAAGTTATTAAAGAATCAATGACTAAATTAAATGAAGGGGTAAAAAAAGTTTATGGGCTTCCTTTCAAGCACACATGTCAGTGTGTGAGAGGAGCTCCTATATTGGGGAGTAGCGTGCAACTTCCTCCAACCTTATATGACAATCTTTCTTGGTGTCATTTCAATTTTCTCGACAGGGTTTTCTTTCAAGTTAACGCGTGGCAGTGGTGGAGCTCTAGTATAGGTACAATTGTCAATTCTTCTTCTCTTTCTTTTTTATTTTTCTCTCTCTCCCCCCTTTTGGTTTCCACGCCTGGTTTCTTCTCTATCAAAGAATAGGGCTACTTTTTCCCTCAATTTCAATTATAGTCTCTCGATGTTAAGTTCTTTGTAAAACAAAAAAGTTGAATTATTTTTTGCAAAATCAAATGTCAACCTAACATTGGAAGAATTTTTCAACACAACCAACCAACTGAATCAAAACATAGAGCCCATCTCAATTAAACGCATTGTGAAATGATCGAATCGAATATAAAAAGAAAACTGTTGTAATGAAAAAAAATAAAGGATAAAATAAACCAACAGGAAGAAAAAATAGCAAACAATAAATGAACAATAAAAAAACATAATGAAATACCTATGCCAAATAGTTTTTTTTTTTTCTAATTACGCTATAGATTGATAAAATATTACATGTACATGGGAAATGCTTACACGGAAAATAAAAAATAATAATTTTACAGCATTTTCATTCCACAAATCGACAAATAGAATAACACTAGGTCTCGTTCTTGCGTTTCACTACGAGCCAAATCAAAATTCAACCATTGCATAAAAAATATGTGGCCATTGAAAAATATGAAATGTCAATTGAAAATTTGACTCATGTGTCATATAAAATTAATTAATCATCATTTGCATTAATAAATGCAAAAAAAAAGTTGGCGTAGCTCATTCAACCTCGCAAGCTTATAGGCGAACTAGTCTCCTCATTTAAATGGTGATTTAGTTCCAAAAATATTTTCACACAATCCTCATTTTAACTTTTGCCTAAACCTATCGAGCTTAAACGTGAAACAACAAACTGTACAATGATCAAATCGTAAAATCAAATAAAAAGTGCAATAAAAAGACAACAACATGTTGTATTGACTGTTGTTAACCTATGAAATTTACAACCTGGATAATGAATATGACCATAACAAGTTAACCTAGTTGGACAATATGGGTCTTTCTTTTTCTTCCTTCATTTTCTCCTTGGTTGGGCCTTAATTGACCTCGAGTTGGGTGAAATATGGGACTAAATCACTAAAGTAAAGAATTATAAAATAATTAGGGAGGAAATTTTATATATATATTGTATCAACCTCGGTCAACCTAGGTTAACCCGCGAATCTCACAACTCATGTTATGAACACGATAATAATAAGGTAATTAGGTTGGACAATATATTTTCTTCTTTTCTCATTCCTTATTTTCTACCTCGTTAGGTCTTAATAGGGCCTTAATTAGCATCGATTAAGATGAAATTTGGGACTAAATTGAAGAGTTATCAAAGAATTTGAGACCAAATAAAAAACTATCCAAAATCCAATACTAAATTCAAATGAAATAAAAGAATCGGGGAAAACAAATTATTTCCTGCATGTAGACATGTGAGGAAGCTGTCACGTTGAGGTGACACATGTGGCCTCTCCGAGCTCTAATAGTGGTCTTCCTTAGTGTTGTTGGAATCATTTTCTTGAGGTATTCTTCACATAGCAACATGTGTTGGCGGTGATATCTCAAAATGATTTCGGCAATCTTTTCTTGCCTCTCATATTTTCATCTCGCTTCCCTTGATTTTCATGTAACAACTAGGAAAAAAAAACAAAACGTTCATAATACTATATAAATGTGTACAATACTTACACTGATTTAAAACCATGTGTTTTAGTTTATATTATAATTATAATTGTTGTTATCCATTTTTGGGTTCTCACAAAAAAAATTAAAAATGAGAAAATACAAAAAAATATATAAAAAATATTCAAAAGAAATCCTAAAAATAATAGGAGCGAGAAAAGAACTGGAATGCTATAAAAAAAGGACAAAATTGGTTGAGAAGGTTCAAAAATGCAAAATGTTGAAATTTAACAGTATATTTTTTACTGATAAGAGCCCTGTTGACAAATAAAATTCAAGTTGAGAAAGAAAAGTCTAAAATCAGATGTTTATGGACTTAATTAAATTTTATCTAAGGTTTAATTGAATTTATGGAGAGTTTGATTACAAGAAAAAATTGATTTTCAAGTCAATTTAAGCTTTTATTGGAAGAAATTAAAGTTCTAGGGTCTAATTATAATTTTGAAGAGTTGATTTGGTCAAATCATGTGATTAATTGTATAATTATTGAAGTTTGATGGTCAATTAAGGATTTAATTGAAATAATCCAAAATCAAGGACTAAATCAGAAAAGGCGTAAAATCAAGGGGTCTAATTACAATTTTTCCTAGGGGTTTGATTACAAAATTACAAAAAAACATCCAAGGATCAAATCAGAAATATTTTGAATTAGCAAACGGCGCCGTTTCATTAAGAATTGCGCGCACTGTTCATGGTCTTCTTCAAAAGGAAAGAAACGGTTGTAAATAAAGAGACAGAGAAGCGTTTTTGCAGAGATAGCGGAGCTGTTTCAGGGGAGCATGTATCACGCGGCCATTACCATATGCATGCCATAACGCTATAAAAACCAGAAGAAGGACCGAGCAGAAAGGGAAGAAAACAGGGGGGGGAAACAGAAAGGAGAGGTAAGGAAAGAGACAGGAAACAGAGGGAAATGTAAGAAACGAAACAAGGCAGAGAAGGGGAAGAACTGGGCAGAACAGGGAGACGAAAACAGAGGAGAGGGTGAGCATAAGAAACGAAAAAGCAGAAAAAAGAAAAGACGAAACAGAGAGAACACAGGAGAGAAAGAGAAGAGGAAGGGGACACGAGACAGTGGGGGCAGAAACACTGGGGGGAGAACGACAGAAGGAAAAGAGAGAGGAGAGGAAGCAGTGTTGGTGGAACAGCCCTTCCACACTGTCATCTTCGTCAGCAACGGCGAAGCCGCCACTGTGAACCAACGAGAGCAGCTGCACCACCACGAAGCCAGTGCAGAGGGGGAAGAAAGGGAGGAGGAAGGGAGAAAAGACAGAAAAAAAAAGAAGGAGATCGAGAGAGGAGAAAGAAGAAGAGTAAGGGAGAGCAGGGGAAACAGAAGCAAACCGAACGGAAGCAGAGGATACGGTGAAGCAGAGAACACAGCATCTCCATCACCTTCACCGCTCCAAAACCAGGTATGTTCACTTCTCTTCTCATTCCTGTAATATAAATAATGCATGTTAATATGTAAAAGAAAAAAAAAATACAAAAAGACGTAAGGAAACCAATACCTGAAATCATCAGTTGCAGCATTTGTTTTTTTTTTCGTTCTTGCTATCTGCAAGAAGGAGATGAACAGTGCGAAGGTAAATTAATTACCTTCGCACTGTTCATGCACGCGTAAAACATTACGCGTGCATGGATGGCTGGGTTTTGGTCACTGGCAGGGGCCAGTGACCAGGCTGGGCTGGCTGGGTCCAGCCCAGCCACACGGGCCGGGCTGGGCCCAGCTCCAAAAAAATAATAAATATAAAATAAAATTTTCTTTAAATTTTTTTTAAAACAAATCTTGATTTTTCTAAAGTTCTTACTGCATTTTGATTAATATCCATTTGTATTTTTATACTGTAAATATACAAATCCGGCATTAAAATACTCGATTTTCATCAAGACATTAAAAAATAATAAAAAAAATATTTTATTTTTATACATACGGCCAAGTCTCTCTAAAAAAAAATAATAATAAAAAATCATATTGCATCTTAATAAAAAAAAAGTTTTAGCATGCATTTTGGCTTTAATAACCGGTTTATTAAAGTCACGAGAACTGGCAAATATTTCAAAAATTTCAAAAAAATTATTTTATTTTATTTTAATATCCGGGGTTACGACCTTATATGTAAGACATATTCTGGATATTAAATTCTTTTGTTAGCGTTAGAACGGTCATGTTTTACCCGATAAGACAAGGATCTCCTTACCGAGGAGGACTTTTCTTAAACCATAGACGAACCCATAACTAGAAAACACGACAAGACCTTAGATTTTATCAGACAATAAAACAATGCAGCTTACCTTAGGTAGGGCGTATTTGGGGTGTTAATACCTTCCCTTTACGCAACCAGTCACCGTACCCGATCTCTGAGACCAGTTAGGGTTCCTAGTGACCAAAATACTAGGTGGCGACTCCCATTCCATTTTTTCATTAATAAAAGACAAGAATTCCTTGTCTCCACACATTTGCCACACACTAGATAGAATTTGAGGGTGAATGTTTTCGCCGCAACGCCGCACACGTGCGACAATAATTGTAATGTAATATTTCATGTCAAACAACAAATAATTTCTAACTGGTAGCAAAAGCAACAACATCCCACACAACCGCCTGAGGGTTCTAATAAAAAGAAAATCACAGCAAAGACATGATTGACAGAAGTCCTCTTTAATTCAAGCAAACTTCACCTACTTTAGAGGAATTGAAGATACTGCAATGGGCCATATTGTGTATTATAAATTATTTGCTAGCATCAGAATATTCATAGTTATCATCAAAAGTTCTTTCCATTTTCCACATAATTTACAGTCTTGGAAAAGGTCAAATTTACTGTTTCAAACTAGCAATGACAGGGACGTAATATTGTTGTAATTCTTCTTTGTAAGATTAGATGACTGAAACCAAACCTGGAATTTTTAAAAGAAGATTAAACCTGAAAATGTGATTAATAGTTAAGGGAGTTTCTGACTATCTGTAAGCTTTGCATAGGATGCCTCACTGCAATCGTATTGTCTGTAATTATGCTCCTCTCCTCCTCCTTTCTCATGCGGGCTTTGGCTATGAGCCATCTCAGGCTCAAGCCCATTCTCATCGGCTTTCGGGTGCCTTTCATGTTTAAGACCCTATTTGTTTTGTCGGGTTTAAAAATCTAATATCGTGTTAATCCTATATACTACTAATTTAAATATCATATTTCCTAAACCTAAAAGTGTGAGTAGTGATACTAGATTTAGATTGAGTTGTTATATTCGTAAAATTAAGTTTTCATATTAATAAAAATTTACAAGATAATTGTTTATGATACGTTGCAGGTCGGATCAAATTTTTGATGAATGTGAAAAAAATATTCAAGTGTTGTTAACTTGTTTTCTAGCAAAAATAAATAAACTACATGGAGATTGACCCGATGTTACCTAGTCATCTTTATAGGTCCAAAGACAACCTGAAGGACTGGTAAAAATATAGTCTGACTAAAAAAACCAAGAAGATATCTTTTTTTAAGTTTTGAGATCAACACGATTTGAATTTATTTAGATCAACTCAGATTAACCTGCCAAATCCCTGACCCAAGTTATGAGACCCCGATAACCTTATAGAAAGCAAACATTGTTTTTTATTAAGCCCAATTTGATCAGCCCAATTCGATCAGCCCAATATTAAAGGTTAAAATTGATAATGAAATTCAATTAAAAAAATAAACCGAGTCAACCCGGATTAACTTCTCAAACCTGAGTCATGAGACCGGGATAACCCTATAAAAAAATTATGAAGCTCAATTCTCAATCACTCTAATGTTGAATAATGAAATTGAAAATAAAAATCACTTAAAAATTACACAAAAAACCACTCGAGTCAACCCAAGTTAACCAATCATACTTGTGACTCGAGTTATTAGATTGGGATAACCTCGTAGAAACAAAACCAAAAAAAATTATGAAGCTTAATCCTCAATCAACCTGGTATTAAACGATAAAATTGAAAAACAAAATTTAATTAAAAAAAGGGCAAAAAAACCCTTGATAATCGAGCTAACCCATGACCTGGGTCATAAGACCGTAATAATCCTATAAAAAAACAAATAAAAAAAAGTTATGAATTCTAATTCTCAATTAACCCAATGTTGAAAGATTAAATTGAACAAAAATTAATAAACTAAAAGTATCCTGAGTCAACTCAGGTTAACTTGTCAAACCTGAGTCATGAGATCAGGACAACTTCATAGAAAAAAAACTGAAAAAAATTATGAAGTCAAAATTCTTACTCAACTAAATGTTGAAGAATGAAATTGAAAAAAAAATTAATTGAAAAAAGGGCAAAAAAAACCCCGAGTTAACTTGGTTATCCTGCAAAACTTGCGACTCGGGTCATGAGACCATGATAACCCTATATAAAAAAAATTAAAAGAAAATAAATTTCAATCCTCAATTAACCGAATATTAAAGGATGAAGTTGAGAAAAAAATCAATTAAAAAAACTCAAGTTAACTCAGGTTAACTTGTCAAACTTACGTTATAAGACTGAGATAAATTCATGAAAAATAAACTAAAACAAATTATAAAGTTCAATATTCATTAAACCCAACGTTTAATAATGAAATTAAAAAAAAAAACCTAAGGCTGAAAACAAAAGAAACCTTGAGGATCAAATTGAAAATGGCAGAAACATTTCACTTTTTCATTGTTATAGTGAAGTGTCAAAGCCTTTTAGTATATGTGAATTTGTGTTGTGTAGAGAGAGTAGCCAACCATTTATGTTGAATTTATGGGATTTGGGAATTTATGTTGTGTGTACAAATTCTTATGTTGTTTGAGTCTGTGAAAGGTTAATTGATAATTATTAAGGTAAATGGTTTTTACTACATATATGGCATGAATGTTGATCTTTTTTTTTAATGTTATGATAGTTATAATATGTTTATTACTGAGTATGATTAAAAAAAAATGACTTGGGAATTTCTTGTTGGGTGTTAAAGAAACTAGATGAGTTATTAGATTTTCAGTTTATAGGTTTTAAGTTTGATATGAAACTCGAGATTGTTTGTTTTAGGATGTGTACTCCATTATTTAACTGTAGAATGTATATTACTTGTGGGAAGAATAATCATAAGTTGTTGTTGTTATGTAAATGTTAATTGATGATATTGATTGTTTATTGTTCATTCTTTATATGTTGTTATTAACTATAAGAAAAAAAAAAGGCATGCATTTAGTGATTACATATTATGGGATGCCATGTTAGTTTATTGTTTTGAAATTGAAAATTAACTTGTGTTATATTTTAGAGATGTCGAGAAAAAGCTCAACGAGAGCTACTACTAGTTTAACTAATAGTAGTCTTGATAATGTCGATGGTCGTGATGTCAATTTAGATGTCAGTCATGAAGAGGAACCTAATACACACAATACCAATTGAGGTTCATCCACTTTAAATAGTAGAGGTGGAATCTCTTCTTCAAGAGATCCATATTCTAATGAAATTATTGCAGAATAAAAGGTCGACTACTCAATATAACTTATATATTAAAGTTATTTATTTTATTTTGATTAGGTTATTTTAAGATCTACATAAAATGAAATTGACTAACTTTTCACCAATATTGTTTTTAGGTTTATATATATTAAAGTTGGGCTTTTTATCACAAGCGTGATGAAATCTTCGTTCGAGGAATTACTATTTCAATAAAGACGACTTTAAGATCATCTTGAATTAATGAATATAATAGATGCTTGGTGAGGATTTTTTAAGGTAAGATAAAATATTTTTTAATTTAGTAATTTCAAAAAACTAATTAATGTACTAATTGACAATGCAAAGAAAATTTTGATGGGAAAAACCGAGGGGGTGGTCAGGAAAATATAGAAAAACCATGGCGCAATTAGGTAAGTATAAAGCAATTAACAAATTTTATATTTGAAATTATAATCTTAAATCTCCAAATCTCATGTATATTTAACATTTTGTTTTGTAAGAAATTGCATAATTTGTGGTACAATGCCCATAAATATGCAAAATATAAAGTCATCTCTGATGATGTCGAGGTATGAAAAAAGTATAAATCGAGTTAAATAATAGGGGATAATTAGGTGAAATTTCAAGAATTTAAGACATCGAAAGAATTTAAAAGGCGCTCACAATTCAGGTCGTAGAACCGAAACAAAATAACACATGGTTTGGTAAGTAAGCACACCGGTGGATTGCTCCCATTTGTAAACCATTTAAAGCTCCTAGTAAAATTTCTCATTTTTTTTCTTCAATTCTTAATTTACTTTTTTTATAACTTATTTATTTTGCACAAGCAACAACTTGAGTGTAAGTCTACTCTGATATAGTAATATAAGGAAACTCATATAAAGAAGATGGATAGGAGAAAAGGGGTGAAGAAGATTGTAGATAATAAATTTCAAGCATTTATTGCAAGTTTCTTTTTAAATTCTCATAATTTTTATAATTTTTTTTATTTATACTTGATCTTTTTTTGTAGGAAACATATCATGTCGTAATGGTTGAAAAACATGGAGAAAATGCTTCCACCTATCCTCCTTATAATTTTTAGTTATGGTTAGAGATTGAAGCAACTAATTGACCTGATAGAAATCATGTTTACAAGATGCTTATGGCATTGGCCAAAGGTATAAGGTCATGTCATATTACTTCAATTCTAGGTACACAACAATCCGCCCCAAGCCAGTCAACACCATAATTTAAAGCGAGGGTCCTAGAGCAGGTCGTGGAGCAAGTAACCAAATTATAGAAAGAAATGAAAGTCAGATTTAAAAAAGAAAATAGGAAGAATTGAGAGAAAATGATGGAATATATAGCTTTTCATTATTCAGATCTTCATTTTGGTTCTTTT
>Ga0325403_1005878_pt1 | contig 11623 bp, 9 predicted proteins | sample PopdelMetagenome_19_FD_205665 | JGI IMG/M metagenome (GOLD analysis project Ga0325403, IMG submission 205665) | Populus deltoides microbial communities from Bellville, Georgia, United States - Xylem-PdKOR-R4 | ecosystem: Host-associated > Plants > Phyllosphere > Stem > Wood/Secondary xylem...
GTTTAAATTAAATTATACTGTTTTTGTTTTTTCTTAATCAATTAAATTATAACAATTTTAATATAATCAATAGGGGTGTTAAAAAAATATTATCTATAATGTTTACATCATATAATTAGATACAATCTATCAAAATTTGATGATGTGGATGTTATAGATGATAGTGGATTAAAAAAATCTAAGAAATGAATATGATTGTTTGGTGGAGGGTTGAGAGTTTTAAAACTCAGTCAACCCGACTCAATCTGTATATTTTATATTTTTTTCTCTTTATATTTGATAGTTTATAAATTGTAGATTTATTTTATTTTATTTAGAGATGTTTCAGCTTCAAAGTTCGTGTTAGTGGGCTTCCTATTATATTTTTAAAACATAATAAAAAATAACTTGCCTCTTTACTAAATGACAGAAGAGAGTTAATGGTGGTACAAGGTATGAAAATCAAACCTAACATTGGAGGTGCCATTTATAATTCAATTTATAATTCATATTGTAGGTTTACCTCTAAATACGAATCCATGAAAATTAGCAATATAAACCTAATCTGTGAACATCTATAATATCCATAAAAAATCTAGCCTAACCCAACACATACACACACTCAGATCCAAAAAATAACCGTATGGATTGGGCTTATAATTTGTAAAATATTAGAAGTTGAGTTGAATACAATTATAGGTTCAAATCCAACCTAATTATACCCATGAATACCCCTAATAATTAGATAACTTTATATATTTTTTTAAATCAATGGTATCCATGTTGCTCAAGAACGTTTTTCTAGTTGATTTAATGTTAGGTTTTTTGACAGATTAGAGGGTATTTTAGATTAAAAACAAGTTTCATGAGGTACTTGGGATTTGTTTTTGAAGTATTTTTAATATTAATAATTAAAATGATGTCCCATGCTATGTTGTGGACATATCATTTTTTTTTCTAACATAAAAAAATGTTTAGATAATGATAGTATTTTTAAGGAAATAAGAAAAATCCAAAACGTGACTCATTGACTTGATTGAATCTAGTAAGTTTAGTTAATTCAATAAAATTATATAAAAAAAATAGACAATGAAAATAGATAAATGAAACAAAAAAAATGACAATAATTAACTATAAAAAATGAGCGGCTAATATTATACTCCTAAGAAGAAGAAAGAAAAGTTCACTGGAAACTCACATTCATTTTGTCGTGGACACCTCCTCACTACTAGGAAAAATTCACTGAAATACTTTAAAGCCATATCAAAAGGCTGCATAACGACATCAAAACAGACTACATGTGCTGCTAGAGTAATGACTCATAAAGCAAACCAAATAAAATATCATGAAATGAGATTCAAGCTTATATTTAATCAATTAATTTAATTTAATTCAAAAGCATGTTTTAAAAAAACTAAATTTGACAAAGAATGATAAATAAAAAGACTTGAGATGACCTAAATTATTTTCAAAATTAGGAGAAAATCCTATAGAAAGAAAATAAAAAAATATAACGAAGGTCAACCTCCAATTAAATAAATGATGAAGGATAAAATTGAAAAAAATATTCTTAAAAAAAGAAAAAAAATAGGCGAATCACCTACACCTGAGTTAATCTCTAAAACTTGCAACTCATGAAATCCTAGCTTTGAGCTTAATCAATAAGCTTAATTCCCAACTAATGTAATGTTGAAAGATGAAATTAGAAAAAAAAATCAATTTAAATTTTTTATCAAAGTAAAAAATAGCAATAAAAAAAATAATGATCAAGTCTTATAGGGTGAACAAAAACTAAAGGAGAATAAAATCGTATGAAAAATCAATTTAAAAAAATATCTCAAATTAAAAAAATAACAATAAAAAGAATGAAGAAAAATTTGACAGATGAAAAAACCGAAGGAGGTTGAGATTGAAAAAACAATTTTAATTTTATGAATTATTTCAAATAAAACAAATAGTAATACAAAAAAACAACTAAATATGTAAGAAAAATAAATTATGGTTGTTTGAGAATTTAGAGGGTTAGATGTGAAAATTGAGATTAAGAAAGATAAGAAGAAAAAAAGGTTGTCGTCGGCGTCAAATTAAAGGTCAATGAGCTAAATGTGGCCTTAGGATGGAGAGTTCATTGAGATGATTCCAACGATATCAAGGGAGGCCATCTTTGGCCTCCAAAATCTGTCATACGTGTCGCCAGAACACAATAGACGCGCTGACACTGCAATACACGCGTTAGTTAGTTTTTGTTTTTAAATAATATCTATATTTATAAAAATATCAAATTTCACCTCAACCAATTTGATTATAACTAAAAAACTAGGATGAAAATACCAAAAAGCCCTTGAGTGCCAATTAAAAAAAAATTGTTTTAAAAGGTAATTTAGTCATTTTACTATTATTTAAAAAGTAGAAATTAAAAACAAACCGCTAACACAAGTTAAATAAATTTTATTTTTAAAAATAATTTAATTATTTCACCGTATTTTAAAAATATAAAAAAACTGAGTTATCTCCATTAACATAATAATAACCGACAGATTTTGAAAGAACACCATATTACTTTAAATAGTCAATTCATCGATTTTTTTAGAAAGAATAAAATAGTCATTATATTGGTTTTTCTTCCCGTAGCTTTTGTTAATATTTACTAGGAGAGTGTCTATAGAGTATAACAATACTACTCATTGGAGGACCACGTCCAAGAGAAGATAGGCACTCCGTGTCTTGTAATTCTTACATCAGTGGACAAATAAGTGTTCATGTCAAAAGTATTTGTCGAATTTTTTTCCTTCCATCGCATGGTGTTTTGGGATCCTTAGCACACACCAAGTTATGGAAGCATGATCTTCAGTCTTTTATAGTTCTACCAGGAAAGACCAGATCATGTAATGCTAATTACACAACAACTTAAACAGCCTAGGAGACACCTCTTAACATTCCCCAACTACCTTGGGAATTAAACTCGGTCTTTGGCAGATGTAACAAACAAGTGTCTTCGATTCTCATAACGCAATATGAGATCGAGGAAGATGTACCACCATTTTTGAGGGATTTGAAGCCTTTACATTACAAAATACACCTCTAAATGGTCTTCGTCATCACTGTCGACTGTTATCCTTTTTGTTAGTGATTTGATTAAGTTATGAATGTTGTAGCATTCATAAATCTTGTTTATAGAAGCCAAGTCAAATGCATGAGGCACTACAAATTGCAGATGACATCATAACCCAAGAACACGTATCGTTTTCCTAAGCTAGCAAATACAAATACATTGGAGCATATGCTTGGTTTGCTAACTTATTGTTAGTAAAATAGAGACAAACAATGCCCATCTCCACCATATACTAGTGGGAATAACTTATATCCGGTTAGCACAAGGTCGAGGCTCAATTTAAGGCATAAATGGTGGCATAAATCCTGCTGTGATTTATGGCCTTTGCTCCCAACTTGGTCTATAAATAAACTCAATAAAGAGCTGAGAATGTAAGAGAATGAAGAAGATAGAGAGAGCTAGAGTGAGTTGAGTAGAGAAGAGTTTTTCTCCTCCTCCTCCTTGTTTGTATTGTATCAAAGATTAGTTAATACAAACCAGTAGCTCCGTGGAATAGGCCAGTTGTCGAACCACGTAAACTTGTGTGTGTTTGATTTCTGGAATTTCCTAACAACTGGTATTAGAGCTTGTTCTTGAAAAAGAAGGGTGTTTGATCCAAACACAGTAATCAAAGTTCTCAAAACGTGTTTTTGAACATATCATCGTGTAGGGGAAGACGAGATAAATCCATTGGTGAAACTCCGGTGAAGAACCGACGTGCTGCATGCCTGAACGCGACAGCAAGCGCCGCCGTCAGGATTGCCCACGCACACCACACTCCTTCTTCACTTGACTACTCGTAACTAAACCGGGTTGACCTAACATGTTATCAACCAGCACAACCATTTCACACAGTCATTCGCCACATCACCTTACCAGCCAGCAATCCACGTCAACACATGCCACGTTAGTGATAATGACGCACGACTGTGCCACGTCATCAAAGGTGGGTCTGGTTTGCTTACATGGACGATACATCATCAACGCCATGTCATCCGTTGGGTTTTGATCTAGTGTGGCGCAGATACAGTTTCATCCGACACGCGGCCTCATCTACACCGTCGATTGGTCCAAAAGTTGACTGATCAGATCTGAGTCATCCAAAGTCCGATTTGGGTGATTTCAGAGTTGTTTTTAATGTTTTTGGCTATTCCGGACACAACCGTGAAATCAAATTCAGTAGATTCAAATTCTAAAATTATTAAAAATGACAGATGAAATAAAGGCTGTGGGAATTGAAAAATTTGATGGGACAAATTTTGGATATTAGAAAATGCAAATTGAAGACTATCTATATGGGAAGAAACTTCATCTTCCTTTGTTGGGGAGCAAACCAGAGAATATGCAATATGAAGAGTGACTAATTTTTAATAGACAAGTTTTGGGCATTATCCAGCTATCCTTATCCAGAAGAGTTGCTCACAACGTTACAAAAGAAAAATCCACTGCAAGATTAATGAAAGCCTTGTCTGGGATGTATGAAAAGCCATCAACAAATAATAAAGTGCAATTGATGAAAAAGTTGTTTGACTTGAAAATGACAGAAGACGCCTCTGTTACACAACACCTCAACAACTTTAATACCATCACAAATCAATTGTTATCTGTTGAGATTGAGTTTGATGATGAGATTCGTGCACTCATTTTGCTAGCTTCACTTCCAAGCAGTTGAGAAGGTATGAGAACAGCCGTGAATAACTTAGCCGGAAAATCCAAACTAAAATATGATGACATCCGAGATTTGAATTTGGCTGAAAAAGTGCGCAGAAAAGACTCCGGTGAAAATTCAGGTTCAGCTCTCAACATCAACATTCGAGGGAGAAGACATGATAGAGGCTTATCCAGAGGCAGATCAAAATCAAGATATATAAAAGCAAGTTTGGACCCAGAAAGCAGGTTGAATGTTGGAATTGTGGCAAACCTAGTCATTACATAAGGAGTTGCATAAAACTAAAAAAACCTGAGGCTAACTCTGCGAACGCTACCACTAATGAGGTACAAGATGATTGGATTCTTGATTCTAGTGCTTTATTTCACTGTACACCACACCATGAAATGATGCAAAACTATGTTGCTGGAGATCACAGTGTAGTCTATCTAGCTGATGGACAACCAATGGATATTGTAGGTATAGGAGATGTGCAAATCAAGATAATGAATGGATCTATATGGAACTTACAAAATGTAAGATTTGCAGACATCATTGCCTCTATTGAAGCAGAAAATCAGGCACAACTATGTCACTATAGACTTGGTCATATGAGTCAAAAGGGGATAAAGATACTTCAGTCGAAGGGAAAGCTGCCAAAGTTAAAAAAGAATGTTGATATAGACATTTGTGAAAGTTGTATTCCTGGAAAACAGAAGAAGCTCATTTTCATAAAGGTTGGCAAGACCTTAAGATCAAGAAAGCTAGAACTGGTAAACACAGATTTATGGGAACCTTCTTCAGTGGCATCGTGGCATCTCTTTGAGGTTCTTGGTATTATATGACTTTCATTAATGATTTCAGCAGGAAGGTATGAGTCTACTTTCTGAAAAATAAGTCTGATGTGTCTGAAACATTCAAGAAATGAAAGGCTATGGTTGAGACTGAATCAGGTTTGAAGTTAAAATACTTGAGATCTGATAATGGAGGAGAATACATTGATGAAGGTTTTAAAGAGTATTGCGCTGTCAATGTTATTAGAATGGAAAAGACCGTCTCAGGCACACTACAACAAAATGACATTGTTGAACGGATGAACAGGACCATCAATGAACTCTTTATCTCCATAGCCAATGAAGAAACAGGTCCTGTTCATCCGTTCAACAATGTCATTTTGTTACATTTTGTAAGTTCCATATAGATCCATTCATTATCTTGATTTGCACATCTCCTATACCCACAATATCCATTGGTTGTCCATCAGCTAGATAGACTAAACTGTGATCTCCAGCAACATAGTTTTGCATCATTTCATGGTGTGGTGTACAGTGAAATAAAGCACTAGAATCAAGAATCCAATTATCTTGTACCTTATTAGTGGTAGCGTTCGCAGAGTTAGCCTTAGGTTTTTTTATTTTTATGCAACTCCTTATGTAATGACTAGGTTTGCCACAATTCCAACATTCAACCTGCTTTCTGGGTCCAAACTTGCTTTTATATATCTTGATTTTGATCTGCCTCTGGATAAGCCTCTATCATGTCTTCTCCCTCGAATGTTGATGTTGAGAGCTGAACCTGAATTTTCACCGGAGTCTTTTCTGCGCACTTTTTCAGCCAAATTCAAATCTCGGATGTCATCATATTTTAGTTTGGATTTTCCGGCTAAGTTATTCACGGCTGTTCTCATACCTTCTCAACTGCTTGGAAGTGAAGCTAGCAAAATGAGTGCACGAATCTCATCATCAAACTCAATCTCAACAGATAACAATTGATTTGTGATGGTATTAAAGTTGTTGAGGTGTTGTGTAACAGAGGCGTCTTCTGTCATTTTCAAGTCAAACAACTTTTTCATCAATTGCACTTTATTATTTGTTGATGGCTTTTCATACATCCCAGACAAGGCTTTCATTAATCTTGCAGTGGATTTTTCTTTTGTAACGTTGTGAGCAACTCTTCTGGATAAGGATAGCTGGATAATGCCCAAAACTTGTCTATTAAAAATTAGTCACTCTTCATATTGCATATTCTCTGGTTTGCTCCCCAACAAAGGAAGATGAAGTTTCTTCCCATATAGATAGTCTTCAATTTGCATTTTCTAATATCCAAAATTTGTCCCATCAAATTTTTCAATTCCCACAGCCTTTATTTCATCTGTCATTTTTAATAATTTTAGAATTTGAATCTACTGAATTTGATTTCACGGTTGTGTCCGGAATAGCCAAAAACATTAAAAACAACTCTGAAATCACCCAAATCGGACTTTGGATGACTCAGATCTGATCAGTCAACTTTTGGACCAATCGACGGTGTAGATGAGGCCGCGTGTCGGATGAAACTGTATCTGCGCCACACTAGATCAAAACCCAACGGATGACATGGCGTTGATGATGTATCGTCCATGTAAGCAAACCAGACCCACCTTTGATGACGTGGCACAGTCGTGCGTCATTATCACTAACGTGGATTGCTGACTGGTCAGTTGACGTGGCGAATGACTGTGCGAAATGGTTGTACTGGTTGATGACATGGCGGGTCAACCCGGTTTAGTTACGGGTAGTCGGGTGAAGAAAGAGCGTGGAACGCGTATGGCGCGTTTAAGCATACAGCACGTCGATTCTTCACCGGAGTTTCACCAGTGGATTTATCTCGTCTTCGCCTATACGATGGTATGTTCAAAAATACATTTTGAGAACTTTGATTTCTGGGTTTGGATCAAACACCCTCCCCTTTCAAGAACAAGCTCTGATACCAGTTGTTAGGAAATTCCAGAAATCAAACACACAAATTTACGTGGTTCAGCAACTTACCTACACGGAGCTACTGATTTGTATTAAATAATCTTTGATACAATATAAACAAGGAGGAGGAGAAACTCTTCTTTACTCAACTCAACTCACTCTAGCTCTTTATCTTCTTCACTCTCTTACATTCTCAGCTCTTTATTGAGTCTATTTATAGACCAAGCTGGGAGTAATGACCATAAATCACGGTAGGATTTATGCCACCATTTATGCCTTAAATTGAGCCTCCACCTTGTGCTAAGTGGAGATGAGTTGTTCTCACTAACATATAGTGGAGCTAGGGCATTGTTTGTCTCCATTTTACTAACAGATACATGGGTCAATACTAGAAAGCAACATTAGAAGGCAATAAAATCGATCATAAGGTACTTAAAAAGTTCCTTGAAAACTTGTCTTAGTTTCATAGCTGATGGTTTGAAACTTGAAGGGTTTGTAGACGCTGATCTAGCAGGAGATGTTGAAAGCAGAAAGAGCACTACAGGATATGTATATACTCTAGGAGGTACTGCTGTTTCTTGGAGTTCTACCTTGCAAAAGATCGTCACTCTTTCAACAACAAAAGCTGAATATGTTGCAGTCTTAGAATCGACAAAAGAGATAGTATGGTTGCAGAGTTTCCTGAAAGAACTAGGCAAGATAAATGGAAATGGTATTCTATATAGCGACAGTCAGAGTGTTATCTTCCTTGCCAAGAATCTAGCATTTCACTCCAGGACCAAGCACATTCAAATCAAATATCACTTCATCCGACAATTGCTGGACGATGAACAACTAATGCTAGAAAAGGTATGTGGAAGCAAGAATCCAACTAACATGTTAACCAAAAGAGTTACACTTGATAAACTGAAGTTGTGTAAAACTACGGTTGGTCTTCAAGGATAAAAGATAATTTCATTGTTTGTCTCCAAGTGGGAGATTGTTAGTAAATGGAGACAAACAATGCCCCACCTCCACTATATGCTAACGGGAACAACTCATCTTGACTTAGCACAAGGTGGTGGCTCAATTTAAGGTATAAATAGCGGCATAAATCCTGCTGTGATTTATGACCCTTGCTCCCAGCTTGGTCTATAAATAGACTCAATAAAAAGCTGAGAATGTAAGAGAGTGAAGAAGATAGAGAGAGCTAGAGTGAGATGAGTTGAGTAGAGAAAATTTTCTCCTCCTCCTTGTTTGTATTGTATCAAAAATTAGTTAATACAAATCAGTAGCTCCGTGGTGTAGGCAAGTTGCCGAACCACGTAAATTTGTGTGTGTTTGATTTCTAGAATTTCCTAACACTTGTTGCATAAAGAGGTCATCATGGATTGTAATATGTACACAGAATGCAGGCAATCCTTGAAACGTTAATATTCCGGAAAGTAAGCAACCCAGAAAAATCATGAAAGAATGCCGATCTTTCATTTGGACAATAGCCACTGCATAGCAAGGCTAAAAGAATAACTTCTCTGACCTTTCAATTTCCTAAATGTTAAAGGACAAGCTTGGTGACAGCTTTGGTGTGGTGGAAGTCAATGGTGTAAAATAATAAATCAAGAATTGATCAATCAATCAAGTTGAGCAATTGCCTAAACAGCTTCCAAATTCAAGCAATAAATTTGAATCTAAACTAGAGGGGGTTGAAACTGTCTACAAATTACAACAACACTCCAAGGAACAAACTTACAAAAGAATAATCAGAAAAAGGAATGGCAATCAAATGCAAAAGCCTCTTGGATCCATACCCCCTTCTTAAGCTTTCTCTCGACTTCAACAAGTTTGCTTGTCTCTAGGCAAGCAATTGGACTACAACTATCCATCTGAACATTCTTGTTGTCTGAAAGGCAACTTCAAATAATAAAAAAGCAAATTATAAAATAGGAGAAAATATTACCATCAATACCTCCTTTCTTCATCTATTCTGACTATGCGGAGCAGCATCCAACCTTTTTCACAGCTGATACATCATCTTTGCCAACATTAATAGTCTGTCCCTTGGGCAAGGCTGCAGGGTCATCCCCAACATCAAGAGCCTTCCGGCTGACTACATGATAAATCTGAGTGAGCACTTCTGTGAAAGCATTTTCAACATTCAAGGACTCCAGGGCAGAGGTCTCCATAAAAAAAGTCTTCTCTCTCTCAGCAAATGCAGTGGCATCCTCAGTAGTAACTGCACGCAAGTGACGCAAATCTGCCTTGTTTCCCACAAGCATAATCACGATGTTGGATTCGGTGTGATCACGAAGCTCCTTTAGCCATCTCTCCACGTTCTCAAAAGTGACATGTCGAGTGACATCGTAGACAAGCAAGGCACCAACAGCTCCTCGATAATATGCACTAGTAATTGCACGGTATCTGTATCAATGAATACAAAATACAATGAAAACTGCCTTCCTTATTATATAATGAGTGGAAATAACACACACACACACTTCCATTCTCTCCCTTTCTTTCTACTTGTGTCAACACAACTCATACAAGAGCAGATTGGATCACACTCCATCTCTCAAAATGATGTTTTTATCTCCTAGGGTGGATGCAAAATGAAGATAGAAAATAAACACAGAGATCAGATGAAAAACCTGGACTATCATATTTCTTGTTCTCACTTTACTCTTTTACAAATCCAAAAATGAAAACTAGCAGCAACTCAAAAACAGCTATTTGTTATCAAAGGTGCAAAGCTTTGAACCCTTCCTCAGCAAATTCTAAATCTCCAAATAGACCAATTCAGGTCATTTCAGCTCCTAACATTTTTGGCATGGGAATCCCATTTTGATCTTATTTTCCATAACGTACATTTTACATTCATGCAAAAACAAAAAAAAAATTGCAGATTAAGAAGGCCATTAACTACTCTACAACTACAACCAGAGCATATCATAACGAACTTGATCTCAAGTAACCAATAAAATGCACATTATGGCAATCTACTAACACCCTTTACCATCTTCAATATGCAAAAACACTAAGGTATCAAAAACCCAAATCAGAAAAGAAAGAAAAAACAAAACTTCATAGCATAAACCGCTTAAAGGCATACAGATCTGATAAACTCAAATGCAGATTTCACAAAACAAGACAAAACCCGTGTTAGAAAACTAGAAAGATCCATGATTTGAGATTAAGAAAAAAAGATTAGACCTTTCTTGGCCAGCAGTGTCCCAAATCTGAGCCTTGACAACTTTGTCATCAACATGGATACTACGAGTGGCAAATTCAACACCAATAGTGGATTTGGATTCCAAACTGAATTCATTTTTCGTAAATCTTGACAAAAGATTGGATTTTCCAACACCAGAATCACCTATTAACACTACCTTGAATAGATAATCATAGTCATCATCAGCCCTGTAAGCACCCATCTGCTTCGCTAAATTTCTTGTTTTTGTTATACGGGAAAGGAAATGAAATGGAGAGTAATAAAGTTTTGGCCTTGTTGTGTTGTGGGGTTATATGTGGATCTGTGCTGTAGAGTTTTTCAATTTTAAAATGTTGAACATTCTTTGCTTTTTCTCTGAGAGAGGGAGGGAGGGAGCTTCTTGTGTGTTTTGTATAGAAAAATGATGTCAGATTTGAGAGAGAAAGATAGAGACTCAAGCTTTAACAATAAAATATTAAGGTTGAATTTTCCTCCTCCTCCTTCTTTTTTTTATTATAATTATAATAATTTATTTTTTTATTATAGAATGATTTTAGAATATATTTGTAATCGTGATACTAGTGATTTTTTATTTAAAAATATATTAAAATAATATTTTTTTTAAATTTTAAAATTTTTAAATTCAACATATTAAAATAATTTAAAAATATATAAAAATTAATCTAAAATACGAAAATAAATCGACTCTAATTAACAAATTTACATTACAATATAACAATATAGTTAACATTAAAATGGAAAAAAGTTTCATTAACTAATAACTAGTTACTGTAACTATATATACTATAGTTTTGAAATAAAATAACTCCAAAATAAAAGAGTCTTGAAATTATAATGATTTTCAAAAAATAAAAATAAAGTGTAAATTTGTTCACATTATATTTAATATCTCACAAGCAACCCGTGTCCATCAGAGTCATGCCTTCCTGATAAAATATTTTTAAAATTAAAAAATATATATA
>Ga0325403_1005881_pt1 | contig 11620 bp, 8 predicted proteins | sample PopdelMetagenome_19_FD_205665 | JGI IMG/M metagenome (GOLD analysis project Ga0325403, IMG submission 205665) | Populus deltoides microbial communities from Bellville, Georgia, United States - Xylem-PdKOR-R4 | ecosystem: Host-associated > Plants > Phyllosphere > Stem > Wood/Secondary xylem...
GTGCGGGGTGGGGGCAGGCGCCAGCGCGAACGGGTCAGCAGGGTCCCGGTCGCGGGGTCGGCGACCAGGCGCCGCCACGCGGCACGTTCGATGACGTCGGCCATCACCGCCGGGGCGATGCGTCCGATGCCGGGGACCCACCCGAGGACCCCCGCCCCGCTGCGCCGCGACGGGGTGTCGCGGCGAGGGGTCCGCCGCGTCGGTGGGGTCCGGGGACGGGCTCGAGGGGGTGATCCACGCGGGGCCCTGGGGGCTGGGGCGCCGTCGGGCCCCGTCCGGCCCTGCGCAGGGTCCTGGCTCGGGTCGTCCTCGACCGGGTCCTCGTCCGGGTCGTCCTCGAGGTCATCAGCCAGGACCACCACGTGCACCTCCGCCAGGTGCGCCCGCTGCGCCGGGGTCGGGATGGGCACCAGAGCGCGGGTGTCCCCCGGCAGGTCGGTACCACCAGCGGCACCACCAGCGCTGTCGGCGTCCTCATCCACGGCGCCCGCAACGGTGCCCGGGGCCGCCACCCGCCCCGCCTGCTGCTGGGCAGCAGTCGACGCGAACGCCCCCACCAGCACCGAGACCAGCACATCAGCACGCAGCTGGGCCAGCGTCCGCTCCTCCTCGCACACCCCCTCAGCGCCCAGCCCTAACCCGGCCGAGCCGTCCAGCTCCAGCCCGTCCAGAACATCTGGGCCGCCCCCAGAGCCGTCCCCGGAGCCGTCCCTGGAGCTGCTGGCGCGGTCCTTGGCGGCGCGGGCCACCGCGTTCAGCACCTGCCAGCACGCCGCCGCATCCAACCGCTCCAGATCCGCCACCACCCGCGCGCACCCCGGCACCGCAGAAGGCACCAACCGCACATCGCGGTCCTGCACCCCCTGAGCCGCTCTGCGGGCGGCGTAGGCCGGGTCGACCTCCAACGCCGCCTCATCCACCGCCGCCGCCAACCGCGCCCGCGTCATCGACGCCGCCTTGCCCACCGCCACCGCCTCCACGGCCCCGTGGTGCACCTCCGGCAGGGCTCGCAGCGCGGTGATCAGGACCTTGACCTGGGCCAGGGTCATCACCCCGGTGGCCAGGGCCTCCTCGGCCAGCGGCAGCCCCTCCAGGCGCCGGGCCAGGCCCACCAGCGCCGCGGCGGTGCCGGGGGCGACCTTGAAGGCCGGGGCGATCTCATCGGCCGCGACCCGGCGGGTGTCGCGCCGGGAGGCGGCCAGGGGCTCGGCGGCCAGCGCGGCGCGGTCCAGGGCGGCGATGGTGGCCAGCTGCAGGGCGTGGGTGTGGGCCAGGCAGCGTTCGGTGGCGCCTGCCAGCTCCAGCCACTCCCGCGCGGACAGCACCAAGGAGGCATCGGTGTTGGCGGCGGTCAGGACGGTGGTGACGTCGGCGAGCTGGGCGGGGCCGGGGGGCTGGTCGACCAGGTCGGCGATGACCGGGCGCAGCAGGTGGCGCTGGGTGGTGGGGTCGGTGACCGGTTCGACGGCGACCGCAGCGGCCAGCGCAGCCAGCAGCGCACCCGGCAGCGGGGTGCTGCTAGCGGCGCTGGGCACACCCGACGCGTCGGGACCGGTGGTCATGCACAGGACGGTAGAGGCGACCACCGACAGTCCGGTGGAACGTGTGTTCGCAGGTCAGGGGCGTGATCGGGGTGTGGCGGAGTGTGACATCGACCCCGGTGGGGCAGCCCGTTCGGAGCAGTCCCACCGGTCCCTCGGCTGGAGGCCCAGCGCACGTCGTCGTCCTGGGCGGAGGCACCTGCCCCGCGTCAGGCGCCACGGCCCGGCCAGCAGCGGCCGGCTCCGCGCCGACGGCCACCGCAAGACCCTCGACGTCGAGCAGGGCCCGGTCGAGGGCGCCGTGCCGGAGGACGTCGCGCGGAGGGCGTCGCTACGCCGGGACGGCGGCGCGGCTCATCGGTCGCGCGCTGTGGGCCAGCGTGAACCACACGACGTGGCGCGCCCGCCGAGTGCCGGCGGGGAGGTCGTCACCGGCGTCCTCGAGGCCGCTGCCCCAGCCGTCGGCCAGCAGGCCGAGCAGCGGGAGCCCGCGGCCCCCGAGGTGCTCCGTGCGCGGCATGGGACTGTCGGCGCAGCGCGAGGGCTCCAGCGGGGTCGTGCCGCCGTCGACCACCTCGACGCCGACCCGCTCGTCGTCGTCGGCGATGCGCACCAGCACGGGTGCCGACGGGGCGTGGCGGACGGCGTTGGTGACCGCCTCGCTGGCCAGCAGCAGGACGGCGTGCAGCACCTGCGGGTCCCACCCGGCTCCGACGGAGGCCAGGTGGGATCGGAGGGTGCGGGCCGCGCCGGCCTCGTGGGGGAGGCTGAGCACCGACCGCGCGCACCGGGCACCCACGTCGACCACCCCCACCCTCGACCCCTCGTGCTGTCGAGCATGGGGTCTGCGTGTGATGCGGACCACTCAGAACGGTGCCGGCGGCACTCCTGGTCTGCGCACGGGGGTGTCAGGGGCGGCTGAGACAGTGGCGCCGTGGCTGAGCGGGCGGGTGGCGAGAGCGAGCTCACCCTCGACCTGCCCTCCGGGCGCGCCGCCGTGGCCGCGGTCAAGGGCCGCGTCAAGCGCGCCCCCAAGCCCCCGGAGCCCGTGGCGGAGGTCGACCCCGTGGTCCGCGTCGCCGTCGACGTCGGCCTGCCCCACCTCGACAGGGCCTTCGAGTACGCGGTCCCGGCGTCGATGGCCGAGACCGCGCAGCCGGGAGTGCGGGTGCGGGTCCGCTTCGCGGGACAGGACGTCGAGGGCTTCGTCCTGACGCGCGAGGCGGTCGCCGAGCACACGGGACGCCTGGCCCCCCTGCGCGCCGTCGTGTCGGCGGAGCCGGTGCTCGACGCGGAGCTGCTGGGGCTGTGCCGCGCCGTCGCCGACCGGTGGGCCGGCACCCTGGCCGACGTGCTGCGGCTGGCGGTGCCTCGCCGCCACGCCACCACCGAGGGGCGCGAGCCGAAGCCGGTGGCCACCCCACCACCCGCTCCGGACGCCCGCGACCCCGCCGGCCCGTGGGCGGCGTACCCCGCAGGGCCCGCCCTGCTGGAGCGCCTGTCGGCACCGACCCGCCCGGGGGAGCCGTCGCCCGCCACAGGGGTGCGTGCCGTGTGGTCGGCGCTCCCCTCGCGGCCACCCGCGCAGGACTGGCCCGCCGCCCTGGCCGTCGCCGCCGCGGCCAGCGCCTCGGCCGGGAGGGGCGCGCTGCTCGTCGTCCCCGACCACCGCGACGTCGAGCGGGTCGACGCGGCGCTGCGCGAGGCGCTCGGTGGTACCCGCGACGCTCCCCGGCACGTGCGCCTCACCGCCGACCAGGGCGCCGGGGCCCGGTACGCCGCCTGGCTGGCGCTGCGCCGCGGCACGGTCCGGGTCGCCGTCGGCACCCGGGCCGCGGCGCTGGCGCCCGTGGCCGACCTGGGCCTGGTCGCGGTGTGGGACGACGGCGACGACCTGCACGCGGAGCCGCACGCGCCCTACCCCCACGTGCGCGAGGTGCTCGCGCTGCGCGCCGAGCGCGCCGGTGCCGCGCTGCTGGTCGGCGGCTTCGGGCGCACGGCAGAGGCTCAGCGGTGGGTGGAGTCCGGGTGGGCCCGGGCGGTGGAGGCGCCGCGCGAGGTGCTGCGCGCCGCCGCGCCGCGCGTGCTGCTGCCCGGAGACGACGTCGAGGCCGAGCGCGACGCCGCGGCCCGCTCCGCGCGCCTGCCCTCCCTGGCGTTCCGCACCGCGCAGCAGGCCCTCGCCGGTCGCCTGCCGGGCCAGGTGGCCCCCGGGCCGGTGCTCGTGCAGGTGCCGCGGCGCGGGTACCTGCTGACGCTGCGCTGCGAGCACTGCCGCGCCCGCGCCCGCTGCCGCGCGTGCTCGGGGCCGCTGCAGCTCACGGGTGCCGACGAGCACCCGACCTGCCGGTGGTGCTCCCGCGACGACCTGCAGTGGACCTGCCCCCAGTGCCACGGAGACCGCCTGCGCTCGGCCGTCGTCGGCGCCCGTCGCACCGCCGAGGAGCTGGGCCGCGCCTTCCCGGGGGTGCCCGTGCGCACCTCGGGGGGCGGTGCGGGCGTGCTCTCGACCGTCGAGGGGGGGGCCGCCCTGGTCATCAGCACGCCCGGTGCCGAACCGGTCGCCGAGGGCGGGTACGCCGCGGCGCTCCTGCTCGACGGGTGGGCGATGCTCGAGCGAGAGGAGCTGCGCGCCGCCGAGGAGGCGCTGCGCCGCTGGGCCGCCGCCGCCGCGCTGGTGCGCCCGGCCTCGGCCGGGGGAGCGGTGGTGCTCCTCGCCGCGCAGGGCGTGCCGCCGGTGGAGGCGCTCGTCCGGTGGGACCCGGCCTGGCACGCCTCCCGCGACCTCGCCGAGCGCCGCGAGCTGGGCCTGCCGCCCGCCGCCGCGTTCGCCCGCGTCGACGGGCCCGCCGCCGCCGTCGACGCCCTCCTGGACCACCTCCAGCGCACCAGCGCCGAGGACGGCGGCCTGCCGCCCCACGCCGAGGTGCTCGGCCCCACACCGGCCGAGCCGGACCGCCGCCCGGGACGGGAGCGCGACGACGCCGGTCCGCGGGCCTCCGCTCTGGTGCGCGTCCCGCTGGCGCAGCGCTCCGCCCTCGCCGCGTCGCTCCAGCACGCCGTCGCGACGCGGAGCGCGCGCAAGGACCCGGGCGGCCTGAGGGTGCAGCTCGACCCCGACCACGTCGGCTGAGGACTCGCTCCGCCGAGGCGGACCGCGCGGTGGCGGAGACCGCGGAGCGCGCCGGTCGAGGCACCTGGACGTCGTCGCGCGCTGGCCAGGAAGGTGTCACCGGGCGGGTTCGGCCCTCCTCCCCTCCGGGCCTGCTGGTGGGTGGTCGGCCCTGCGCCGGCGCCCTAGCGTCGGGACGTGCTGATCGCCCAGGACCTCACCCTGCTGCTCCTCGACGACGAGAAGGGCACCTGGCTCCTCGACTCCAGCCACCGCGGCCCCGCTTTCGCCGGGGCGGTGCTGACCGAGCTGGTGCTGGCCCACCGGGTGCAGCCGGAGCCCAGCGGAGGGCCGGAGGCGAAGAAGGCGAAGCTCGTCGTCGCCGACGCCTCTCCCACCGGTGACGCGGTGCTCGACGAGGCACTGCGCCGCACCGGTGAGCGCACCCCCGCGCGCGCCGACTCCCTGCTGCCCCACCTGGCCAGGGGCCTGGAGGACGAGCTCGTCGAGCGGCTCGTCGCCGCCGGGGCGCTGGAGCGCCGCGAGGAGCGGGTCTGGAAGATCTTCCCCCGCACCACGCTGCCCGCCGTCGACCCGACCGCCGAGCGGTCTGTGCGCGACCGGGTCGCGTCCGCGCTGCGCGGTGGGCGCGCCGAGGACGAGCGCACGGCCGCCCTCGTCGCGCTGCTCAGCGTCAGCGGCACCCTGTCGAAGGTCGTCGACCCCGCCCAGGTGGGCATGAGCAAGCGCGACCTGGAAGCGGCCGGCAAGGCGGTGGCCTCCGACGACCGCATCGCCGGGAGCGTCAAGCGCGCGCTGGAAGCCGTGGACACGGCCGTGATGGTCGCCGTCATGGTGCCGACGATCGTGGCGACGACCAGCAGCTGAGCCGTCGGCACGAGCCCGCGCAGCCAGCGCCCTCCGGCGCGGTGCGAGGTGCCAGCGACACCGGCGCCTGGGCAGCGGGGCGCCGGAGCCTTCGTCAGGACCCGTCGGTGGTGCTGCAGGACGTCAGGGGCGAGGGGTCTGCGACCCGGCGGCAGCGGCCACGACGGCCAGGTCGTCGACGGTGGTGAGGCCGATGTCGTTCCTCGGGCTCACGGGGTGCAGCCCACCGCTGTCGTCGACCTGCCAGGCCGCCTGGTCCTCGTTCAGCTGACCGAACAGGCGACCACCCGACCGGCTGCTGAGGGCGAGCACGTAGTCGGTGCCCGGCCCGGTGGGCAGCGGCCGGTCGGTGCACAGCCCCTGCTGGACCTCGACCTCCTCACCCACGGCCACGTCGCCCTTGAGGACCCCTGTCACCCGGACGGTGATGGCGGTGGCGACGACGCCCGGCGGCTGGTCTCGGGGAGGCGGGTCGGCGCGCACCTCGTACTGGCGCGAGGGGCCGGTCGCCGTCACCCGCAGCACGGCGTCTGCCGTCGAGACGAGCTCCGCTGCGTCGGTGTACCACTGGTACTCGGCGGCGCAGTGGGCCTCGACCACAGGGACCACGGGGACCGTCGTGCCCGCCGGCGAGGGACCGGCGGCTGCCTCGACGGGCTGTGCACAGCCGGAGAGCACGACGACGGCGGCCACGGCTGACGTCGCCAGCAGGAACCGGGGGCGGTGCAGCAACGGGGACTCCTGTCGTGGGAGGTGGGCGAGAGGTCAGGGGCCGGTGAGGGTGCCGCCGGGCAGCGCACGGGACGGGTCGCCGACGCGGCCCCCACCGACCGGGGCTGCACGACCCGCCGGTCGTGCGCTCCCCCTCCTCCCCGACGTCCTGCTCTCCACGACGCGCCGACCCCTCGTGCTGTTGCAGCAGCCTCGGCAGCCGCGGCGCGGCGCACCCCGGACGGGCCCGCGCCTCGCCCGCGAGCCGCTCCGGGGCACGTCCTCGGTGCTGGAGCACCAGCCGGGGTGGAAGTCATGGGCATCGGGTGCTCCGGACGGGCGACCCCGCGAGGCCGCGCCCGCCCTCACCGCCGGGCCCGCGCCGATGGGGCAGCACGAGCCGCGCCAGCGGCACCGAGAGGAGATGGCCGTGAAGCTCCACGTGATCGTGCCCGCCGCCGTGCTGCTGTCGATCGCCGGTGCCGCCGCCGCGTACGCCGCCCCCGAGGACCCCGACAGCACCAGGACGGCCGCCGTCGCGCAGACCGCGCCCGTCGCCGAGACCGCCGCCGTCGCCGAGACCGCGCCGGTGGCGGGGGTCGCCACCACCGCCGGGACGGCCAGCACCGCGGAGGCCGGTGAGCGCGGCACCGCGGGGACCACGGCCTCCACCGCCGACACCGCCGACACCGCTGACACCGCCCCCACCGCGAGCCGCGCCCTGGTCGACGTCACCGCGTCGGTCGGCACGGCGGGCACCGCGGGCACCCCCGGGTCGACCGGCACCGCGGGCGTGGTCGGTCTGACCGCCGACGTCGCCGGGGTCGGTGCCACCGCCACCGCCGGGACGGCCGGCGCGGTCGCCGGCCTCGCGGACGTCGCCACCACCGGGGTCGCCGGGGCCACCGCGGGCCTGGCCACCACGGCCGGAACGGCCACCACGGGCGTCACCGCGACGGTCGGGGGCGTCGCCGGCGTGGCCGCCACCGCGGGGCTCGCCCCCACGGGGACGGCCGGCCTGACGGCCGCTGTGGCGGTCCCCGGCATCACGGCGATCACGGCGTCGGTCGCTCCGACCGCCCTCGTCGCCGACGTCCTCGGCGGCGCGGGCGGTCTGGTGGGCGGGCTGCTCGGCGGCTGAGCCGGGACCGACCGGCCCCGGCGGGCCGGACCGGGGCACCGGCCCGGTCGGTACCGTGACCCGGTGCGCCTCGTCTTCGCCGGCACCCCGGCCGTCGCCGAGACGGCGCTGGAGGCCCTGCTGGCCTCCGACCACGAGGTGGTCGGCGTCGTCTCCCGTCCCGACACCGTCGCCGGCCGCGGCCGGCGCGCGGTGCAGAGCCCCGTCACCGTCCGCGCGCTCGCGGCCGGGCTGCCGGTGCTCCAGCCCCGCAGCGCCCGCGACCCGGAGTTCCTCGCGGGCCTGGCCGAGCTCGCCCCCGACTGCTGCCCCGTCGTCGCCTACGGCAACCTCCTGCCGCGGGCCGCGCTCGACGTCCCCCCGCTGGGCTGGGTGAACCTGCACTTCTCCCTGCTGCCCGCCTGGCGCGGCGCAGCACCGGTGCAGCGGGCCGTCATGGCCGGCGACGACGTCACCGGCACCACCACCTTCCTCCTGGAGGAGGGCATGGACACCGGACCCGTCCTCGGGACGACGACGACGGACGTGCGGCCCCGCGAGACCTCCGGCGAGCTGCTCGAGCGCCTCGCCGCCGACGGCGCCCGGCTGCTGGTGGCCACCCTCGACGGGCTGGAGTCGGGGGCGCTGGCCGCGGTGCCGCAGTCGTCCGAGGGCGTCAGCCACGCCGCCAAGGTCACCGTCGAGGACGCCCGCGTCCGCTGGGACGAGCCCGCCTTCGCCGTCGACCGCCGCGTCCGCGGCTGCACCCCGGCCCCCGGGGCCTGGACCACGGTGGTGCGGGCCGAGCAGGCCGCCGGCGGGGTCGAGCGCCTGAAGCTGGGGCCGGTCGAGCCCCTGTCGCCCGTGTCCCTGGCCACCGCGCCGGAGTCGCCGCGCCTCGCGCCCGGGGAGGTGCGCGTCGAGGGCCAGGACGTGCTCGTCGGCACCGCCACCGTGCCCGTCCGCCTCGGAGAGGTGCAGCCCGCCGGCAAGCGGGCCATGCCCGCCGCCGCGTGGGCCCGGGGAGCCCGCCTCGAGGGCGGGGAGGTGCTGGCGTGAGCGACCGGCCCGACCGCCCCCAGCGCCCCGCCGGCCGACGCAGCGGTCCCGACCGCTCGCGGCCGTGGACCGCGAGCCGCCCCGCGGCCCGCCCCCGCACCGCAGACCCCGCCCGCCGCGTCGCCTTCGACGTGCTCCGCGCCGTCGAGGAGCAGGACGCCTACGCCAACCTCGTGCTGCCCCGCCTGCTGCGCGAGCAGCGCCTCGACACCCGTGACGCGGCCTTCGCCACCGAGCTCGCCTACGGCGCGCTGCGCGGACGCGGCACCTACGACGCCGTCCTCGCCGCCTGCGTCGACCGGCCCCTGGCCCAGCTCGACCCGCCGCTGCTCGACGCGCTGCGCCTGGGCGCCCACCAGCTGCTCGCCACGCGCGTCGCCCAGCACGCCGCCGTCTCCGAGACCGTCGCCCTCGTCCGCGGCGCCGTCGGCACCGGCGCGAGCGGCCTGGCGAACGCGGTGCTGCGCCGGGTCGCCGCCCGCGACCTCGCCGCCTGGCTCGACGAGGTCGCCCCGCCGAGCGAGGGTCCGGGCGCCGACCCGGTCGGCGCGCTCGCGGTCCGGGAGAGCCACCCCGCGTGGGTGGTCCGCGCGATGCGCGAGGCCCTCGTCGCCGCCGGCCGACCCGCCGGCGAGCTCCAGGCGCTGCTGGCCGCCGACAACGCCCGCCCGCTCGTGGCGCTCGCGGCCCTGCCCGGGCTGTCCGCACCCGGAGAGCTCACCGCCGCGGGCGCCGTCCCGGGCCGCTGGTCGCCCGTGGCCGCCGTGATGCCCGAGGGCGACCCGGCGTCGCTGCCCGCCGTCCGCGCTGCGCGCGCCCGGGTGCAGGACGAGGGCAGCCAGCTCGCGGCCCTCGCCCTGCTCGCCGCGCCGCTGCTGGGGGAGGGGGATGAGCACTGGGCCGACCTGTGCGCCGGTCCCGGCGGCAAGGCCGCGCTGATCGCCGCCACCGCGGCCCAGCGCGGGGCCCGGCTGCTGGCCGTCGAGGTGGCCCCCCACCGCGCCGAGCTGGTCGAGCAGGCGCTCGCCGGCGTCGTCGCCGAGCACCCCGGCACGGTGGAGGTGCTCACCGGCGACGGGCGCGCCGTCGGCGACGAGCGCCCCGGCGAGTTCGACAGGGTCCTGGTCGACGCCCCCTGCACCGGTCTCGGCGCGCTGCGCCGCCGCCCCGAGGCGCGCTGGCGGCGCACCCCCGCCGACCTCGCCGACCTCGCCCCCCTCCAGCGCGAGCTGCTCGCCTCCGCGCTGGAGGCGGTGCGCCCCGGCGGCGTCGTCGCCTACGTCACGTGCAGCCCGCACCCCGCGGAGACGCAGGCCGTGGTCGACGACGTCGTGCGGCGCCGCGCGAAGGCCGGTGAGCCCGTCGAGGTGCTCGACGCCCCGGCCGTCCTGCGCGAGCTGGCGGGCGTGGAGGACGCCGGCACCGGCCTGCGCGCCCAGCTGTGGCCGCACCTGCACGGCACCGACGCGATGAGCACCAGCCTGCTGCGCCGCCCCCTCTGAGACGCCCTGGGGGTCGGTCCGGCGACCGGCGGGGCGGGTGGCCGCCACCGGCCCCTAGGGTCGGCGGGTGGCCGTGACCATCGCCCCCAGCATCCTGTCCGCGGACTTCGCCAACCTCGAGGCCGAGCTGGGGCGGATCGCCACCGCCGACTGGGCCCACGTCGACGTGATGGACGCGCACTTCGTGCCCAACCTCACCCTGGGCCTGCCCGTCGTGCAGCGCCTGGCGCAGGTCAGCCCGGTCCCGCTCGACTGCCACCTCATGATCGCCGACCCCGACCGCTGGGCCCCCTCGTACGCCGAGGCCGGTGCCCACTCGGTCACCTTCCACGCCGAGGCCGCCTCCGCACCGGTGCGCCTGGCCCGCGAGCTGCGCGAGCGCGGCGCCCGCGCCGGCCTGGCGCTCAGCCCGGCCACCCCCGTCGAGCCCTTCCTGGACTGGCTGGGCGAGGTCGACATGGTCCTCGTCATGACCGTCGAGCCCGGCTTCGGCGGCCAGAGCTTCCTCGACGGGTGCCTGCCCAAGCTGCGCCGCCTGCGACGCGCCGTCGACGAGCACGGCCTGGAGGTGCGCCTGCAGGTCGACGGCGGCGTCTCCGCGGAGACCGTCGAGCGCTGCGCCGAGGCCGGGGCCGACGTCTTCGTGGCGGGGTCGGCGGTCTACGGGGCGGACGACCCGGCGGCCGCCATCGCCGACCTCCGCCGCCTCGCGGGTGGGTGAACCCTCCCGCGGGGGGACGACGGCCGTGGTCCCGGCCCCCTAGGGTCGCCGCGTGGACCTGACCCCCGTGCTCGTTCCGGTCGTCGCCATCGGCCTGCTCGTGGTCGTCGTGCTGGTGGTGGTCTTCTCCATCGCCCGGCGCTACAAGATCGCGAGCCCGTCGGAGGCGTTCATCGTCACCGGCCGCAAGGGCAAGGCGGTGACCAACCCCGAGACGGGCCAGGTCTCCACCGACCTGTCGGGCCAGCGGGTGGTCATGGGGGGCGGCGTCTTCGTCAAGCCGCTCGTCGAGCGGGTCCACGTGCTGTCGCTGAGCAGCCGGCGGATCTCGGTCAAGATCGGCGGGGCCGTCTCCAAGCAGGGCATCCGCCTGAACCTCGACGCCGTCGCGATCGTCAAGGTCGGCGGGAGCGAGGACAACGTCCGCGCCGCAGCGCAGCGGTTCCTGCACCAGCAGGACGAGATCGAGTCGTTCACGCAGGAGGTCCTCGCGGGCTCGCTGCGCTCCATCGTCGGCACCCTGACGGTCGACGAGATCATCCGCGACCGCGCCGCCTTCGCCGCCCAGGTGGCCGAGGAGTCCATCTCGTCCCTGTCCAACCAGGGCCTGGTGCTCGACACCTTCCAGATCCAGGACGTCTCCGACGACACCAACTACCTGCGCGACCTGGGCCGCCCCGAGGCCGCCGCCGCGGCCCGCAACGCCGCCATCGCCGAGGCCGCCGCCCGCCGCGAGGCCAGCCAGGCCCAGGCCAAGGCCGACGAGGCCATCTCCGAGAGCCAGCGCGACCTCGACCTGCGCCGCTCGGCGTTCAAGGCCGACACCGACCGCGCCGCCGCCGACGCCGACGCCGCCGGCTCCCTGGCCAAGGCCGAGCGCGACCAGGAGGTGCTCACCAGCCAGGAGCGCGTGGCCGAGCGGCAGGCGGCGCTGACGGAGCGCCAGCTCGACACGCAGGTCCGCAC
>Ga0325403_1005882_pt1 | contig 11619 bp, 9 predicted proteins | sample PopdelMetagenome_19_FD_205665 | JGI IMG/M metagenome (GOLD analysis project Ga0325403, IMG submission 205665) | Populus deltoides microbial communities from Bellville, Georgia, United States - Xylem-PdKOR-R4 | ecosystem: Host-associated > Plants > Phyllosphere > Stem > Wood/Secondary xylem...
GTGCAAGAAGCCATGTTTAGGTCATCCATTCGAGAAACTAAAAGGCAATAATGAAAGTGGAGTAGGTGATTTTTGTTGTTTTTTCTTTGTTTTGCCTGTTCCATTTTCAAACACCTGTGCTTCTTTCTTCCACACGGTTTAGCCCCACACGAGAGTAGAATTCCTAGAGCCATTCCCTTTTTGTTTTCTCCTTTTAGGATTGTTATGTGATCGGACTTTCAAGTGGGTGTGATTATTTTTGGATTTGGTTTTTATTAAAAAATACAAGTAAATAAATTTTATATTTTAAAAAAATCAAAACCAAACTGAAACCGATTTAAACTGGCATGTTTTGAACCGAGCCTTGTTAGAAGGAGCCCAGCCTTGCACGTTTTGAAATCTTTCATTGTTAGCAGCTTTTTGGTTCAACAATCTATATCTAAATTGTTTTTCAAAGGAAGAAAATATTATCGTTCTCTACGGTTTGTTTGTTTTTTTTTAATCTAGACAGCACCTGACCCACAATGAGTGGAAAATTAGGGTTCATGGTGAGGCAATCAATTCGGGTGAGCATTGAATAAAAAAAAACAGCCAGCAAATTTGAAGATGGGAAAACGGAAGTGGATTGTTTTGACTAATTTGTTTTGATTTTTCAACATTCAATTTATTCTTTCTTTATGGTCAAAAAAACCGAAACTGAAAAGGAATTGGTCATTTGCGCAATGATACCAGCTAAAAAACGGAGGGCAGCCATCCCTTTGGGAATTAGAGAGAAGGAGATGGAGAATACAATTTAATTTCACTTTGAAATTTAAAAAAAAAACATTTTTATCCTTTTTATAGCTATAATTTTATCCTTGCAAATTTGGAAAACTTTCACTTTGCTCCTATAGTTTTAGATTTCTTAATGTCACCCTATACTTTCCAAAAGTTTCAGTATCACCCCCCATCTACTAACAAGCTAACAAATTCCAGTGATGATCTCACGTTTTGGATTATTTTTTTTCTGCTTTTGTTTCTATATATTTTTCGAAGTATTTCATAAGATATTGATTGGTCGTATATATGAGAATTTAAGAAAAACTACAAAAAAAATGTAAGAGAAAAGGGTGAAAGCATGATTCCTTTAATAGCTAAACGTTTTCGGAACCAATAGGAGAATATTGAATATTTTTAAAGTATAAGTATAGGATTGGAACATTAGTAAGACTACAGTGGCAGTTTTATACTTTACCCAAAAGGACGAAAATGAAAAAAAAGAAGAAAAAAGGGTTGACTTTTCAATTCGATTAAAGTATAAATCACGTGGAGACCATTGGGATTATTACTCCTTGCAAAATGCAAGGTACTTTGCTCACGTGATAAACCACATCGCAATTTTGGCCGACTCTCAAAAGGATAATGATGATTAATCACAACATTCATTTCACACTAAAATATTATAATGAATATAATCTTCTTCCTTGTTTTTTTAATTCCTTTTATTAAAACCATGAACGGCATGCATAATTAAAAATTAATGGAAAAAAAACTAAAACAATTGATATGGTTGTTAAAAAGATAAGATTTGATTTCTTTATTTTAATTTTGAAGTCATTATCATATAAAAGGTACGTATAGGATAAGTAAAATTCTCTGAAAATATTCTTTATTGAAAAATTAAAAAATAATACTAATCCAACCTCAAATAGACTTGTAGATATAAGAAACTATATCATAAAATAAAATATAAGATATTATTTTTCATTTTAAGCCAGGTGGCACATTATATTGTGTAAAAACCAGTAGAGGGGGTAAGACTTGAACAGGTTCTCATCTTACCCTCTTATTCTACAGAATATCAAATACCAATGAATTAGAAATATATTGATACAATAAGCTTGAGCCATAAGCTTGAGCCACTCATTATCTTCTCATCAAATCCTCCATCCCCACACGTTTTGATTGTGTTTAAGGTTATGGATAAAAATTATTTTTTAAAAGTATTTTTTATTTTAAAATATTTTAAAATAAATTTTTTATTTTTTATTTTTAAAATTTATTTTTAATATTAAAAGATCAAAGCAATTCAAAAACATAAAAAACCAAATTTCAAGAAAAAAAATTCAAGATTTTTAAAATAACATGAATATCCGGCTCAGCTTGCACGCACCTCGACTAATCTCATGGACCCTGAAATTAACGACTATGTAAGCTTCAAGTGGCCCTGAGGTTTGTGGGACTCAAACTGGTGATCTCTAAAAGCAAACTCAGAATCTAATCAGTTCAGTTACACCCCTTATAATTCTAAAAATAATTATTATCCATTCAAGAAAAAGTATCGGCATAATTGAGGTTGAGTTCAGTATTATCTCCAAACATAGATTGAAATAATTGAAATAAAGAATGCATGTCCCTTTTGTTTTCATATTTCGAAAGAACGAAAATTAACACTAAAACTATATTCAGAACACATTTATTTTCTATCTTTATCGGTGTCTTTAAAACTAAACAGGTCTTTTTAACCAAAAACTCTCGCTCCCAGACAAACAATAAATATTCTCTGACCTGCATCCATGATCTCAATGCCAGCAATTTAATTACTTTCTTTAATGGGAAAATCTGTGTCCACAATCATCTTTTGTCAGCAAGGAAAAAATAAAAGAGAAAGAGTCCCCACTCCAAAGAGAAAAGAAATGGTATAAATTCTATTTTATAGATACACCTATCAGTTTTCAAATTTGTTTTATTTGAGCTCTTTAAAATATTATTTCTTGTGGTTCAAGAGGATTTCCAGAATTTTATGACACTGATGAGTTTTTATGTTTTTTAAAATAAGTAGGTGGTCAGTGGACAGTGGACAGTGGACTCCGTTGTCTAATCAGTGGCCTTCTGCTATCCAAAAAACCATACAAACTTTGGCTGGAATATTCTGTACTGCCAGAAGGTTTCTACTTTCCTGTTTTTTATTTTTGTTTTTTGTTTCGCTGCGATTTCTAGGATTTCTAACATGGAACACATCTCTGAGGTACAATGGCTGCCTACCTCATTTTAGGGAAACTGCAATGACTACTTATTGGTTCTTGTAACGGATCCTATTACCTATAAGGTATCCTGTACCACAGCTCCTACCAGGAATTGAAGATGACAGTGATGAGACTTTTGAATTTTGATCCTCCTGTCCTCTATTGATTAATAACGTCTGTGCAGGAATTTTTAATTTGCGAACATAAATTTTCAGGCATGGAAAAGGAGAGCTTCCAAGTCTGTAACATGGTTTGTAAGACTTAGCCGGGGGTCTCACTTGGTAAATTTTCAGGCATGGAATCACCAGGTTGGGTTTGGTAAATATGGTTTGAAAGATTTGAAATGGTGCTGAATCAAGGCAATCAAGGAGAGAGCACGAACAAGGTTCTCACGGAGCAAAAGGAAAATAGAGAAGAACGACGGACATGGACAACTCTGCTACCTCGAAACTAATATGATTTTCCCTTTCTAGCCCATCCTGAGAAACTGCATGCATCTGTAACCTTTTCCCTATACTTTAATTCAACATGACCGAAACTCATGTTTGTTTGCATGGCAGATCATTAAGAAAGCAAAAATATCTTACTCATAGACACTGACCAATGTTATCCTGTCATTTGTGCAGATGGGCACCCTGCATAGGCGCACTCTGTGGAAGAACAAAGCAGCAAAAATAGTTTAGGCAACAGTAAATCTCCTTCCATGAAGTAACTAAAACCATAATCCATTTGATGCTCTCTGTATTTATATAAAGATGTTATTCTCCAATAGAACCTTGTCTGTGCATGTTGATTTCTAGGAGATGTACAGAGTTCAGTTCAAAACTGGATGATTCCCCTATCTTACCCTCAGCTCCTCTTGAGATCAACAACAATGACACTGATGTTATCAGCGCTTCTCCGTCCTAGGGCAAGGCGAGTAAGAAGTGCAGCAGCCAACATGCTTCGAGATGGGTACAATGCTCCAGCACCTTCTTCTTCAATCTGAGGCCTGGCCTTGGCAGGAGGATTTTTTTCTCGGAGGCATTCGCGAGCTACCTGACAAGCCAAGTCACTTGACAAGACATCCCATAAGCCATCACTAGCAAGAATTAAGCACTCATCTTCTGGTTCTCTTTTTGTAAAAGTAATCTCAGGCTCTGCTATTACAACTGGCTTTAAATATTTGTCCCCTGCTCAAAAAAACATAACAGAAGAAAAAGAATTGAGCAAGCATTTTAAGAACCCTAGTATACAGAGATGAATAATTGATCATCCGGTGCTAGATACGAACATAATACCACCACATCCAAAACAAAAGTTATGAGCTAACTGATATGGGTTGAGAAACCATAGTCAGGCAATTAACCTACAAATAAATGATTGATAATTGAACATCAAAATTTAGCGCACTCCTGAAGCAAACAGGCAATTCTACAGAGACTAGATAAAAATTATAATACTGTTAAACAAGCGTTACGGCAAACGGTCATGCGATATCACATAAATGCTTCTCAGATATTTAAACATCATAGTTTAACATGCTGCTACCGAAAAACAAGAAATGCATCACCTTGAAACAAATTTCCACCGAAGGATTGGAAGAACATTTTTCTTTTCTTTCCTGACAGGCTAAACAAGATTTATTTCAATTGAAAATGGAGAAAAAATAAACAAGTCCATGGCTGAATGTTAAGAATAGAATGTAATCAATTCAACTGTTTTGCCAAACTGATGATAAGATTTGATTTCCACCCATAGTCTTCCGAAACAGAAACCTAATAATTATTTCACTAATGAAGTCAGACGTGCAATTGTGTGCGCACATGCCTTCACAACCAAAAGCATGTTTTGGTTTATGTCAAGAATTTAATCCTAATCCTACCACCTGGAAGCCATGCAGGCACCGGTTACTATTTTCAGCAAAGCAACGTTGTCTTGCCTGAGATGCATTATGGAAAATTCTGAAACCATTAGGAGGGTGGGGGGAAAAAACCCATCTTTATTGTCATGGTTATGTAACCACATCTTCTAATGTTTAAGATCCAATATTAAACATTGGATCCTCCTATGGTAATGCACTGCCAACAGTGTAGATCTTCACCAGACTTTAGCACTCAGCTTGACAGCTCCATAGTTTGACCTGATTGATACAGAAACAGCCAAATTCCTAATGAAAACCAACACGCAACCCATTTTCATGTTGGGTGTCTCATAATTAGGTTGGAGTACCCAAGATGAATAATCATTGAAACTTTGGTGTTTATCACAGGAGCAACGGATTCTCACTGTGAGAACAACATTTATAGCCTGTCATTAAGTGACAAGATTCATAATCAGTAGATCAACCGCAGCAGCAGAATCAAACTTCATATTGAATAATAATAAAGTATGCAGTTGCGTCATGCATAGCGACAGAATCTAACGTCAACCAGGAAAAAGAAAAGGAACTACAGAAATTATGGCAAAGAAATTAAAAAGATCAAATGCAGTGCACAAGAATTCAGATGGAAAGTGACCAGGATAAAAATTTAGCTACACATTGAATAATAATAAAGTATGCAGTTGCGTCAGGCATAGCGAAAGAATCTAACGTCACCAGGAAAAAGAAAAGGAACTACAGAAATTATGGCAAAGAAAATAAAAGATCAAATGCAGTACACAAGAATTCAGATGGAAAGTGACCAGGATAAATATTATCTAGTTTTTTAGCTACTTTGCTAATGCTGACATTTACAAATTGAAGCATATAGAAATAGAATACCTACAGTACATTCTGTCACTTGCGGCTTTCAATTTAGGATTAAATGCCTTATATGTATCATGGCTTTCATTATATATAGCTTAGATACAACAGCCGAGAATCTCTCTCAACAACATGCAAAAATGCAAAGGAGTACAACGAACTTAAATTTGCATCTTTAGTATGTTATTCTAGCAAGTGTAATGTAAAAATCATACCACTAATTTCAGAATCCCTCCAGCAATGAGGCATTGATAACAAAAATTCACAAACCTCCATATATACATGTAATCACCTTAAATCTCATTGAATGGAGTCAACCCACATGCTGTGGTAATCATTCTTATCCTATTACTCATATAAACCATGTGATTTCTCTATTACATTTTCCATGTTTTTAGTTGAGTATTCACCTTACCTAAATGACATCCCGAAAAATATTTTTACCAAATATAAGTCAGACAATATCTTTAGTCATTTAATCAACTCTTACATCCATCATCTTTCCATTGCTCATGTGCTTAGGTGAAGCACCCTTGACACTTGATTGCAGGTTAAGCGTGCACTAGCTTATACTACATAACTATAGTAAAGCAGACTTATTCCTAGCCATTTTTCCCTCTCATTTTCCTTTCTTTTGAAAAAAGAACAAATTAAAAAGAAAGAAGAATGGCCTAGCATTTATAGTGGCTCCTTAATATCCATTTCTGATGGGGGGAGGGAATCACAAAATTATAGCCCATCCAATTGCCCTTTCTAGACTTTCCAACATTATTACATGCTTATGTTGAACCTCAGGTTGGCAAGCAATCCGTACTTGAATGGCATATGCTAAATTCGATAACCATGGGACATTGATGGATTTTTTTCTTTTTAATGCTGTTACACACCAACATCTGTCCAATGGTACTGGAAGTCAAGCCTCCAATATGCAACAAGTGCACTGCCATTTCATGAATATTAATTTATTCTAGATGTTCAACAACAACTACTGAAAGAATGAAAGTCCCTGTGCTTCTAGGGATGGCAATGGTATCGGAATCCGATGTGTATTCCATCCAATCCGAATGGATAGGTTTTCTTGACAAAAAAATGATTTTGGTTAGTATTTGGATAAAATCTGAAAAAAAAAATCACGGTTATGGTTAGGTTATGATTTTTGTGGTATTTGAACTAATCCGATCCAAAACACACACACATATTATATTTATATTCTATATGTAATGGCCAAATTATAATTATAATAATGTTTTTGTCTACATATAGTTGGCTATATTTATTAAAATTATTGATTCTAAAAAAAAAATTAAAAGCTATCTATTCAATTAAGTTTTTTTAAAAAGAGAGAGAGAGAGAATGGATGATGAATATTTGAATGAATTTCCAAAATCTGATAGTTTAGATTTTTTTATTCAAAATCCAAATCAGACAATAAAGGATGGATTATGGTTATTGTTTTTTCCATTTGGATATGGTTATATTTATACTACCATCCAAATAAGTCTATGTGCTTCCTTTACTAATTATATGAATGAACCTATTTGGAAAAAAAAAAAAAAGATAATTACTTCACAAACTTTTGCTTGTTTTTTCAAAACAAATGTTTTCGATACAATAAGAGGCAACAGATGGATTAGAGGAGTATTGTGGTTTCCAGCAAATATAGAACTAGTTTAATGATTTCAGTCTCTAGTCAGTAATTAACCCATTCATCCAAACAAAGGAAAAGGAAACCTAGATCCCATAAACAAGGATATAACAAGCATAGACTACCCATTTCACCAAATCAATTCATCAAAAATTCATAGGCTGGCGAATTATTAATGTAAGCATGCATCTATATCAGGTGAATAAATTTAAAAAACTATCAACAAGTTTAGAAAATCTATAGATACCAAAACCTCCTACAATAATGCTTCTCGCCCTTCTACTCTTCAGGGTATCAATGACTCTCCAAAGGTTAAAGCAGAGCACTGCTTACTTACCCTTGAGCAAACTTATAAATGGAAAACTAGATAACATTAGAGCAAATAAAGGGCACTAATTTGCTCAAAGAAATGTACTGAATTTTCAAAATGAACTCGAACAAACGGTGATTTTCATTGGTGAAATTGAAAATTATCAATACAAGGCCGTTCAACGCCATAAAGTGAGACATTCAACATGGATGCACATCCAAATCTGTAAGCAAAAGGACTAAGAGTAGTTTGTGTAAAAATGAAAACTAATCTGCTAACGTGAAAGATGTTTTTTCTGTGTTCCTTGTCATGTAATAAAATTAAAGCATCTAATCCCAATAGCGAGTTCTTTATTTGCGCGAGTGGAAAAAATATAAACAACTTAACTTTAGGTGTATACATCGCAAGAGTTTGATGAGTTGTAACTCCAGAAAAAGAACGATGATTCAGTTAAACCTATAATAGATTACCTATTGCTCGAGACATAGCAAGAATGCCTTCAACTCGAGCTCCATTCAGGAAGATCACTCGGCCTCCAGCAGCTTCAATTCTTGCAAGTTCATCCGACCTATCCGGCTGCAACAAATGTTGGGAAATTTTTTTATTAATTAATCAAGTAAAAAAAAGTAACAAAAAGATAAAAGGGTGAGCAAGTCAAATCATACCCTAAAAAAGAGAGATAGCTCCTCAAATTTTCAATCCTTTTAAATCTGAGGAAGAAACAAGAATTTTTTCTATCTATTGGAAAATTTGATAAAAAGTGCAAACAAATTTGGTAGTGGACTTATCGATGAAATGGAATCACTTCTCATTTTCTTGTTTAGTATGATTTAATTTCAGATAATAAGATTATAGTTAACAAAAAATTAGGATATCCTATATAAAGTGGAATAAATTTGAACTATTACAAGTAAATCCTACTTCAGATAAAATTAAGATGTAAATCCCATATGTTAGATTGGAATCTTTATTTTCATTTCCAATCCTCCGATAAACAAATCCTGAATCCTGCATCAGAGGAAAAAAAACTCATACTGTGATGAAAATACGAGGTTGCCTTGCTAAACTATTGAAAACTTCCATTGCGTGACAGATGGAAAGTAACCATCTGGACACTGTTTATTCATGAACACATGCATGTGCTGGTGTAGGTCCAAACATTACAAACCACAAACCATTTCTCAAATCATTAGAACAGTTCTGAAACCTTAGTCAAAAGGATTCTTCAATGAAGAATGGACATCATAACTAGTTGATTCATGCATGCCAAATGTCAAGACCACAAACATGGTAGTACAAGAGCACAACTTTCCACAAGAAAAAAGGACAGATTCCTGGTTTCAAGGATGTCCAGAGTCCCCACCCTGTCAAACAAAATGCCACCTGTTCTCTAAAACATGTTCTCTTTGGCAAGGTGACAAATCCATGTGTTTCACATCATCATATACATGTGATCCCATGCAAAAAACGTAAAAATCTAGAGTCACCATGATTAAAATCATGACTAGCGATGGACGGACTGCGTTACCTAACACGTGTATTGATAGTACCATCAGCGTTTTCCGATTGCAAAACTAACCTTATGATCAGCACTAAGGGGAATGGCCCTCCCGCCTCGCGATAGGACGGCGCGTGAGTCGCCACAATTAGCGACGATTATATGCTCTGGGGATAAAACAGCCACGACCGCTGTAGACCCACCGAGTGCCATCTGCATGGGGTGGCACCCGCATTTGAACCACTCACTCCCACATGCGCACGTGCCCATTGCCACCTCATCCATTCTCTCATAGCTCCTCTTCATCACTCCCCTCCACATTTCCTCCCATTCAGCCCCACCACCCCCACTCTCACTACTCACGCGTGTTGAGTCCACGCGTGCCAGTTCTTCCTCTATCAACACGTGCATCCTTTCCCTGCATAATGCTGCCACCTGCGCAAAAAAGAGAAAAAATATATAAATACATCTATTAAATGACCATAATGCCCTTTCAAAAACAGAGGTGGACAGTTTTCTGCAAATACGTGAGCGCCGCCATGACCGTCAAAAACACCAAACAAATGCACCGGTCTCCGGCGGTTAACCTCCGGCTGGAAAAAGTTAATCCGTACAGAAATCGCGTCCTCCATCTCACGTGACCTTCCTGACACAGACATGCTCCCAAAAACCGGCTCCGCCACCGGAATTTCACAAACCGTCTCCACAACCCGTTTTCCTTCCGTGGAAGTTGAACTCGAGCTCTCCCCCGCCGCCGCCTGTTTCTTCTCTTTTGAAGTCAGAGGATCAATCGGCTGAGAAGAACCACCAGAGGCGAGACGCCTCATCTCGATTCTCCTTCTTCTGCGCTCCCTGCATTTCTCCGGTGAATCATCTCCATCGTCGTTTAACATCCTTCGGTAAAATTCCGTCATTAAAATCCGTTACCGTTAACAGTCATCTCCGTTTGACATTCACGAACAGAGAGGGGAGATAGTGTTTGTGAGAGAGATTTAAAAGAGAGAGTTTATATTTTATTTCATTTTTACTAATTTTATTAATTTAATTTTGAAGAAGTGGGGACTGTGGAGGAGAAGAAAGAAAGGGCGATGTGTTGTGCTTCCTCTATTTATCGAATGGGAGGCCAGCTCCAAATTGCCCTTTCACTTACCATTATTTGCTCTCCTTCTTCCACGTGTCCACCCTGACGCTCCATCTTCTGATTCTTTCCTTCTTTGTATTTAATTATTTCTTTATATATAATTTATGATAAAATATGAGTCAGCAGTGAACGATGTTGACTGAAAACTATTGCAAATTAAGTATTCTTGAAGAAGTTAGATGGTATAAATTATAATTAATGAGCTAGTTAAAGGCTTAAATGTATTTTAAACTTTTAATTAAAATAATATGTAATTTAATTTTATAATAATTTTTTTCTTCAAGTAAAAAAATATTCTTAATTTTTTAAATTTCAAGTTTGATGATAATAATAATAATTAGGTGTAAATTCTTAATTCCATCTCTTCTCTTTGTTAAATCGGCTATATATCACGATATTCTGAAATCTTTTGCGGGGCACAGACAGGACGACACGAATCTGACAAATGGAATCCCCTAACTGAACTGCTTACAAGTGGACCAATAATTGGCTTCCACGTATAGATAGAAATAGGATGGCCCACAAAAGGTGTTTGTCTTTTTTCAAGTGTTTTTCTGTCCATCTATCCTTAAATTACGAAGCCGCAACACACGTGTCAAGCTCTGGACTAACCACCACTCGAAAGTGACGTGTCTGGTCCATCGATGACACGTAGGAATGTGCTGTCGGAGAAAAAAAGATGAGAGGCGGCAGAGAGTCTTTGTTTGTGGGTGGTTGTAATGGACTTGGTTCATAACTGTGGAGAAGCTTTCCTCATGTTTGACTGTGGAAACTTGTTTGGACTCGAAACCTTAACTTTGGGTTAACTACAAATTAGTCCTTCATATATGCTCTACGTTTCAAATAAGTCCCTTAAGTGTACAACCTTTTGCCAATGGCTTGCTGTCCAAGTTCACCTGATTCCCATGCTCTCAATCGACCCAGAAAAAAGAATGGGTTAAATTATATTTATTAATGATTATTTTTTTTTTATTATTAATATTAAACATTTTCGGTCTGGATTGGATTTGATTATATCAACTAGGTCATTAAAACCGAATCAATTAAGTTTTATTAGGCTAATGACTTAACTCGATTTAATTAGAAACTCAACTCAAGTAATGTTTTAAATTTTTAATTTTTCAGATAAACTTGTTAAACTAGCTTAGGTTTAATAACTATATTTCTAAGAGGCTTCACATTCAAATCTTTGAATCTTCATGATTTAATATTTTCAGATACATTAAATGTGTGTGTATAAAATATATTAACATATACTAGAAGGAATTTGCTTTTCAATGCAGTAATAAATAGTGAAAAGTTGAGGTTTTTTTTTT
>Ga0325403_1005883_pt1 | contig 11619 bp, 9 predicted proteins | sample PopdelMetagenome_19_FD_205665 | JGI IMG/M metagenome (GOLD analysis project Ga0325403, IMG submission 205665) | Populus deltoides microbial communities from Bellville, Georgia, United States - Xylem-PdKOR-R4 | ecosystem: Host-associated > Plants > Phyllosphere > Stem > Wood/Secondary xylem...
GTAAGAGATTTCTATTGTTTTTAAAAAAGAATTTACATTAAAAATATGTTAAGAAATTATAATTCAAAATATTTGATTTAAAAGATTTCCTCATATTTGCTCTCTTTTCAAATTGATATCAATATTTTTTTATTTGCATACGTGGCAAAATGTATCAAGTGTATGTGTTTGTTTTTTTTTATAGATGTCAAAATTTTATTGATTAAAATTTAAAAATATTAATAGATTAACAATTCATATGTCATAATCATAGCAATACTTTGAATTGCATTCATTTTGATAAGCTTATATGGGGTAAAGAAGGATGATAGACAACTGTATAATTGACATTAAAAATATTTTTTTAATGAAATATCAATTTTTTATGCATTAAGAAAATGCTTTAATTTTAATATATAAAATAGATAGATAAATTGTTAAATACAGGAGTATATTTATAAATTGTGCACAATAGAGTCTGTTATATTAAAATTAACATGAAGTTATCACAAATGACTTTACATATAATATTTTTTAGTACTTTTTTAATAAAATTATTCATAAATTACGAACTGGCCGGGTGTGTTTGGTGTTTGGATGATAATAGAAAATCATAGGTTATATTTCATCATATTCATTACTCAACTGGTAATATATATATTACTTGAGTTTCAAGTTTCGATATGATATATATTACTTGAATACTATAAATTATTTAATATAAAATAAAATAGTATAATATACATGTGTGTGTATTAATATTCTACATACTTTATATATATCTTGAGTACTCATACTTTATCCATTAAAAAACAAAATTCAATTAAAAAAACTTTTCATGTGGAATATAGGAAATGTAAGATTCAATGAAGTCCATGATTTTTTATTTTATTTTTATTTTTTGTGTTTTGGAAGCACGCCAGTAACACCATAAGAGGATAATCTTCTCTCATTTCTTTTATACTCGTCTCACCTAATGTATTAGGAGACTACGTACATAATTAAAGTAAGAAGAAATTTGGGAAGCTGGTCCACACCTATACCCTTGGAGATGGCTTTCGATTTGGCCCTTAGCATTGACTGTCTCTTAATTAAGTTCTGGTCCCTTAAACTCCCAAGAGACGGAAGTACTCGAAATTAATTCAATAAGTTTCGCTATCAACCCCAAACTTCCAACAAATTGATTGAAGGAAAGTGAGTAGAACCATAAATTCCTGACCTAATATGTTTCTTCAACAGGCTCAATAAATACTATTGCCATGTAAAATAGGTAACTAACCTAGCTAAAACATCAACTTATCAATTATAAACTAATTTATAATAACAATTTAATATATGTGTATAAAATACAATGAAACTTATGTAATTAGTATTAACATGGTTTAAAAATGGAAAATAAATTAAAATAAAACATGCCTACGTACTATCTAGAATTATATTAATTAAATTTGTAGCTGAGGTTTTTTTGTTATAATGCAAATTTGGATATGATCAAAGCTTTTAAAGTTTAATCCAAAAGGAAATAGTTAAAAAAAACAAATTGATAAAATAAATATTTTGACAGACAAATTCTGTCAGTAAAAATTTTACCAATGAATTGTGTGTTTTATATCGACGGAATGCATCCGTCAATAAAACTCTTTTATTAATGGTGTAGTGTAAACTGTTTAAGGTATGTAGAGAGAAAATTATTTTTCTCAATAAAACACCTAAATATATTTATTAGATAAGATATGGATTTAAGATTTGAATTAGAAAAAAAAGTTATTTTTTACACTAATTTTCGAAGTAATGAAACGATCTTGTGTTTCTGTATAAATCAAAGTTCTTGAAAGGAAAGGATGACAAGTCATTGTTCAATTAATGCTATTTAATTAGCACATTGTAGAAAAACTACCAAAATAACTCATAAAACTTGACTTTGTGATTTTTCGGCACTCGGCAGGTAGGTTTATTTTGATACAATATCTTAAAAAAATATTAAAGATCATCATTCACGGTAATATATGTTTGGCAATTTTTTATTACCTTAATATATACTGAGCTGGTTAGTGCTTATGACATAATTACACGCAAGAGCATATTCGGGAAAGCTGCAATGACTTTGCCTGCAGTTCAAATTCAAGTATGCAATCTCTCTTCATCACAAGCTTTATGTGTGTGTGTGTGTGTGTGTATAAGAGTAACTGTATACATGTCAAAATTTATCTCTGAGCCCAAATTGTAGTTACATAAGAGTAATAACAACAGTCCAAACAAGCTGAATCAGCGATACCTTAACCATAGCGAGAAGCTACTCAAAATGCACATCCAAGATTGCTGGAAAACATCATCCTTGGATAGCCCATGATTTCAAGCTTCCTTTTTTACATCTTCAGCGCTGCATGTTTCTTCAAACTCTCTCAAAAGCCAACAATAAATCATAATTAGCTTTCGCGAAAAAAATGAAATAACAGACTAGGCACCTTATTGAAGACCAGAGCCCCAGACGGTAGCAGCCCTAGTTGGTGGAAAAAGTGGTGCAAGATTGAGGAATCTGTACTGGAGATCCGGGCAATCCAGGTATTACACTAGGTGTACTAAGGTTGTTAGACCCATCTCTGCTCCTTGGTGTACCCATACATGTGGAGATAGCTGCTGCTAAGGCTGCAGTGAAATTTGGGTCAGAAGCAATGGCCGCAGTAACTGTCTCAACCATTGAACCGTGCCGCTGCCCTAATTGCACTGATGGAATTGCAGGTAACTTAGAAGCGACATACATTGGGTTCCCTGGGAGTTGTGGGCAGCCATGCAAAGGAAAAGGGAATGTGACTGGAGAAGGAGAAGTGCAGGGGAATGGCATTGTAGTGTTTGGGCCATGTGTCAAGTCCAGGGTTATAGTGGGAAATGGTGCAGAAGCAGATATGGTAGCCATTGTTGATGCATAGGGCAAAGAAGGGTAGAAGCCACTACTTGAGGATAGGCCTTCTCTGCTAGAGGTTGAACCTGATAAGAGCATTGTTGCTGCAGCTGAGGTAGTATTAGCCATAACCATAGCAGCTGGGGGAAGAGGGTGGTTGTGATTTCCTTCATATGTGGCCATGAGAATGGTCTTATCTTCTGCACATCTTTGCACCTTTTAAAACAAAAACATGAAAAATGTCAGTAAACCAGCAATCAAACCTAAATGTACGGTTGGTCAATATTAATTTGAAGTCAGAATACATATAGACCTCAAAAAAATAAAATTTCATTGTACTCTTCACCTCTTGATCTGTTTAATTTCAAAGGAAATGGAAAAAATAAAATCCCATGCTCGATTAATTAAACCTCTACAAGTTTGTAATTTATCTTATAATAAAAAAAAAAAAGAAAGAAGTTGAACGATACCGACCATTAATATTTATTGACTAACAAGTGAACATGAAGAAACCAGCACCATCATCACATTAAATTATATATTGAGAGTTGAAAGGCGCCGTACGTAGTATTTGTTATTGACATTTGACTATTTACCTGCTTGCGAACTGGGCATCCTACAGTCATGGAGCACCGATAGTAGGCACGAGGACAAGGGTTACCTTTGGCCATCTTTTGACCATACTTCCTCCACTGGCATCCATCGTTTATCTAATAAATTAAACACAAGAAATTCACTGATCCCATTAATTCATTTAAATTATTATTATTTTGCAGCACAGAAGTGCAATGCTTTTTCTTTTTAATCCATGAAAATTAATGCTCACCAAAGGAGCCTCCGATCTTGCTCGAACGGACACTCTAGCCTTCCTGAAAGGGACCTCAGGGACTTGCTCGTTAGGCTTTTCTTCTTCTAATCTTGGACTTTTTGGAGAGCCCAAACTCTGGGATGTTTGATCAATATTACTATCCGCAATTGAAGCTCGTTTCCCTGATATCTGAGACTTTGTTTCCATTATATTTGTTGGAGAGATCAGCATTTCATGCGTCTTGTCGTAGGATACCGAAGGTTCAATATTGGCATCGAATGTTGCAGATGGCCGTGGGTCCATTAAGAGTTGAGCTGACATTACTGGAGTTGGTGTGTCATTTAGCTCCCCTTTCTGCATCAAACATGAAAATGATTCCATACAGTGAAAAAGACACCAAAGACGCCAACCATTTATTAAAAAAAAAAAAAAAAATAGATCCTCATATCCCTTCGGATCCTATTGAAGATAAATTGAATATCTAAATGAAAGATTCAAGTTTTGGACCATCTGAATACATTCAATGAATGCCGTGCTTCGTAACTAGAGAGAGAAAATAGTGCCAAAGAGAAAAAAAGGAATAGTAGCATATGTTCTCTTTATAGGTAGAGAGAGAAAATAGTGCCAAAGAGAAAAAAAGGAATAGTAGCATATGTTCTCTTTATAGGTATTGATAATGGAACACCTTGTACGATCTATTGCAAAAGCTAGGAGATATTGCAGGCTTAGGCTGGTGATCCCTAAAGCAAAAAACTTGGGACAAATCTTTGTTAAGCAGTAGCATTCCTGCAAACACGAGATCCTATGGAAGCAAGTTCGATGGGTCAAATAGAAATTACTTATTCAAATTATACAAACTCGGAACTGTCCCGTCATCTGTCTTGGTGGTTTTGGAACTGAAAAGGCCTAAAAAATGTGTATGAAGGTATTGAAAAAGTAATACTGGGCCGAGTAATCGCACTTTCCAATTTAAGGGAAGCACGTTACTCATTTCTTAATTGCTAAAATAGGCACTTGTTAATGAATTTCAAATTACCGTAGCTATATCACACCATGACCATTTATTCAAGAAATTCGTATGATTGGTAAGGATGAATGAAATCCATCGATCTATCTCCGACCAATACTAGACACACATACTAGTGGAGAGGTAACTGATCAGTTAAGCAACTCAAACGATGAATCACCTGCTCAACCCGACATCCCTGTGTCTGTTTTTGCATTGCCACGAGTAGTTGAGCTTGCAGGTCCTTGTAACTCTTGGTAATCTGATCCAACAAGCTTCTCAGCTTCTTATTCTCATCATGCTGTCTCCCTAACTCTCCTCGGAGTACTCTCAGCTGCAAAACCAAATCCTCTAACTTAGAAATAAAATAAAATAACTTGTGAATTAATAGCATCGGAAACTCAAAAGACTCTAATTAAGTACCAACGTGAAAACTCACTTCATTATCATTTGGTTCTTTGGCATTCGCTATTATTGAAATCCCAGAACTTGAAGTTGACAGATTCAATCCAGTCTGTAACACATGAAATTAGGTCAGTAACAAGCAAACACAAATACGTACCTACTATGCTCATATATTGTTATGTAGTAGATACAGTATCGTCATGGCCATGCCCTTAAAACCTAAGCTTTCACAAGTGCGTGATCACCTATAAAGAGTAATAAGTGGACAAAAATAAGGTGAAAAAATTCAAGACGTAGGTAAATACATTAAAGAAACCTTACGTTTAGGCTAGAATCAACCAGACTTGATGATCCAATATTAATCTTCATCTCTTGATGCTCACTTGGTGATTTACCATTCCTATCAGTAGAAAAGAAATCAACTTCTTTCATCGTGGGCTTGGCATGATCACCCGAACTATAATCATTTAAGTGATCCGATACACCTGGGTTTTGCCGTAGAAAGTCGCCGGAGTGCATGAACACCAATTCACGGCCTTGTTGATCCATGACTGAAACGAGGGGAGGGAGGGAGAGAGAGAGAAGAGATATTGTGAGCGTAGTAGTTGTGGAGGCCTTTCAACGAGAAGTATTTGTATTGTTTAGTTAACAAAAGACTAAAGAGAAGGGAGGGGTCCAAAATATAATTACAAGTCCCTAGAGAAGACCCAGCCGTTATATTATCGAAATTGTTGACATCATTGTTGTGTTAGGTTACACGTGGCATTATTAGAGAGGGGGACCATGCCGCAGCCGTGCAGCTTGTAACATAACAGATACACTCCTTTATAGCATGTAGGAGAATTGGGGATCACTTGTGCCATTAGCATACAATTTTTGTTTTTTTATATATAAAAAAATTAACTAAAATAGCAGGAAAAGTTTTGGTAAAATAGTATATTTTGGGATGTTATGATTTTGAACTGTAAATATAATAAAATTTTAATTGATATCAAGATTCACAACCGCAACATCAATTAAATTTAGAACTAACTGGTCGACCAATTTAAAAATAAAAAAAAATACAAAACTATCAAAACCAGGGCCCTAAAAAGATATTCTTGAAATATAAAGATTTGACGGTCGGAGTAGCAATTCTATAACTATTTTAAGAAAAACAAACTCTGAAAACTCCTATGAAAATTTGAGTGCAATCCAGTGATCAGATCAAAAGTTACGGCTTTTTTTAATCATCATTATGTTCTGGCGCAACCAGACTTTCTCTTAAATCAAGACCTATCACAATGGTCCATAAATGCATTTGTTAGGCCATCCATGTAATTTGTTCGAGGCAGATCCTTATCTAGTTGTGGCAGCCTCACATTTGACTACTCAGAATCACTTGTTATCGTAAGTCCGACTATATCATTGACACTCCTAAAATATATTTGAAAGAAAAAAGTTCATAAAATTATAGTTTTTATGTGAAACGGTCGACCAATTCATACAACTGGATCAACTAGTCGACCGGTTGAGTCAATAAATTGATTGTGAGGCTACATGTTAGTTGTCGCCTTCAAAAGCGCGACATGATGAAAATGTGTTATTTTGTCAAAAATTTTACAAATGGTGTTATCCTGCTAAAATTTTTAACTTACTATGCTATTTTTTAAAAAAAAATATATGAGAATTAGGGTAGCTAGATTTTCGACATAACCATAAAGATATTGTAATGGCGGTTACTTTTGAAAGTGTTTTGCGCTTGAAAATGCATCAAAATAATTTTTTTATTTTTTTAAAAATTTATTTTTGACATTAACACACCAAAATAATTTAAAAATACACAAAAAAATAATTTAAAGTAAGAAAAAATCCAAATTTTCTAAGAAGCGCGATATGGCCGCAATAACAAATAAGCTTAAAATCTATACTTATATTTTTTTTTTTCAATGCTTGTTAAAAAATAAATTTCAAATGGAGTTTCTAAATTCAAAAACAATGTATTTCTATTAAGATAGTTTACAGCCAAAGTTTCAGAGAATTATATAAAGTAAATATTTATGGGATAATATTAGTCATTGAATCTCAAATATAACCATAAAAAACAGTTATTTTGACTGATTAAGTTTTGAAAACTGAGACAATTTAATAAAAAAACAATTCAAGTATAAAAATCTAAATATAAAAAAATGATCAACTTCAAACAACTAATTTTGCAGTTAACTCTTAGAGTCGTTGTTAATGATAACGGAGTGGGGTTTCATTTAATGGAGATTGAGGTTAAGATTGAGTATGGTAAGGCATTCCATATAAGGGTGGGGATTACATCTTTAGAGGTCAACGTGGTTGACGGCACGACTTTATCTTATGGTGGTTAGAATAAAAAGATGATGAGTCCTACATATATAAAGAGAGTAACAAAAAAGAAAACCTAATCCCATTGACTTAAACTATATATAAAAAAACCTTATATGCATTAAGATTAAAGATAAAGTGCCTTGCTTTTTTCTTTTGGAAAACTTCAATTTTGAAAGGTACCTAAACATTGCTTGTATAACACCCATTTGAAAATAAGGCACATTAACAAATTGATATGATTTATATATGAAAATATAAAAACATGTCTTTCTATTATCTTGTTTCTTGTTCTTAAACTTTCATAAAGAAAATTAATTTTAAATTTTAGTTTTCTTTGTTCCTAGTCTCTAATATACATATCTTCTACAACAATTAATTCCATTAAATTTAAATACTATTTTTATTGCACATGATAGTTTTTGTGTAGACCGTGAATGGCACAAAAACAAATAAAAAAAATCCATATTAAATTATGTAATGACTTGATCTTTTATTTATGGAGGTACATAGATAGTTTAGGATTCATTATGATTTTAGTCATAAAAAAATTCAAATCAAATTTAGAATAAATCATATTCCATTATTCTACTCTTGGCCGTAAAAGTATAAACTATCCATAGCGCAAAAACAAAAGCAAGAAAAAAAAATCCATTTTGAACAACTTTATGACTTTATCCTTCATTTATTGATATTGATGTTCATAAACAGCTTAAGATTTATTTGAAGTTAATTAACAAAAAAAAATCAAATCGAATCAAGAACTAGTCATGTTATATTATAATACTCCTCGTTCGTAAGAGTATAAACTATGAAAAAAAAAAAAAGAATGAGTCCAAGACAATACTCACAAATAATCTATCTATCCAAGAATTCTATAAAAGGATTCACTAGTGTTTCAAGTTATCAAGGATCCTATAAAAGGATTTGCCAAAGTTCTAAGCTTTCAAGGATCCTCTAGAAGGATTCACGAACTTTCATGTTTCCAAGGATCCTCAAAAAAGGTTAATCAAAGTTTCAAGTTTTTAAAAGTCCTCTAAAAAAATTCACAAAAGTTTCAAGTTCTCAAGAATCCTTCGAAAATATTTACCAAAGTTTCAAGTTCTTAAGGATTCTCCAAAAAGATTTACTAAAGTTTAATGTTTCAAAATGATTTTCTTTTAAAAGTTTCACCAATTTTCGTGTCGCAGGGATTACCTAAAAGGTCAGGATTCAAGAAAATTGAGAGAGTTTAGAGAGAAAGATAAGAAAATAATAATAAAAAAGTAAGACAAGAAAAAAAAAGTGAAATAAAAAAATTCCTCTCTCCAAAAAAAACCTCCAAAAACTTTTGAGAAAAAAAATTCCTCCTAAAAAATTCATCAAGTAAAGCAAAGAAAACAAATCAGCCTAAAAAATTCATTTATGAAAAAAAAGAACATTGATGTGACATTTATATCTTATTATTTTAAAGGCTTGATATGATTTCTCTAAATTTTCAACACTATGTATTTATTTGAGGACTTTGGTGTGGTGTGTGTGTGTCTATATATATACTAGGAGATAAATTTCTCTTTGGAATCAAGTACATATTTGAACTAGACATACTTTTGCTCTCACCGCATTTCCAAGTCAAAAGAGATAAATTTACTTATAGTACCAAAATTGTAAAAGTAAATTAATCTTAAGGGGACATTTGTAAACACTAAAATTTCAACAAGTGCCCATGACTCAAGCTCTTTATGAAAAAAAAAAAATTATTAAGGTTTGGACCCAAATTAAATTAAAAAACATAGTCCAAATACATTTTATGTTTCTTACTTTAATTTTATAAAAATATCCTTGTGATAAAGGATATTTGAGGTAAATTGTATCTAACTTGTCAATAAATAGATAACTAAGTCACAAAATCAAACACAACGACAATAGAAAGAGACTAAAGACTAAGCACAAAACATAAAAGTTCTATATAAAAAATTTAAGTTCATCAAGGAAGCAAAGGATCAAAATCATTTCCTTCATCAAATTAAACTAAGAAAATAAAGGATCAGAGTCCTTTTCTTCATCAAATCAAATCAAGAAAACAAAGGATCAAAGTCTTTTTCTTTGTCAATTCAAATCAAGTTAAGATCTCACATAGTTAAAGCTTTTGAGCTTGTATGAATATTCTTTATCTTCATCAAATCAAAGCAAGTTAAGATCTTACATGGTTAAAATTTTTGAGCTTGTGTGAATACTCTTCATCTTAATCAAATCAAGTTAAGATCTCACACGGTTAAAACTTTCGAGCTTATATGAATATCTTTTCATCCAAAGCAAGATCCAGATCTAACAATTAATCAGAGAATTTGTGCATGTGAAGAGCACTTCAAGAGAGTTTCAACTTCTTCTTTCAATCAAATTCATTACTGTAATTTTGACATCATTTTTAATTTATTTTTAATACGTAAAACACTACCAGAAAACCAGAGAAAACCAACGAAATTACCGACGGACAAATTCCGTCAGTAATAATTACCAACGAAAATAATTCCGTCTCAAAATCTATCGGTATATACTGACGGCCTAGATCTGTAGGAGAAACGGTCGGTATATATCGACAAAATATTTATGTCAGTATATACCGACCGTTTTCTTCAACGAAGTATACAGTTTATCTGGAAAGATGCAACGGCGTGGTGACGTGGAGTTTTTTCAGATGATTTTACCGATGGAATAACCGAGGGATTCAAACTGAGATAGTCGTACAGTGACGTGGCACTGTCACTAATGGAATGTATCCGTCGGTGATTCCATCAGAAAAAACCATTATATACCCACCCCATCTGCTGACACTCTCTTCCTCTGTTTTTCCTTCTTTTTCTTTCCTATCCCACCTCTCCCCTCCCAAACTACAGTCAACCACCCATCCCAACTCTTCAATATTCTCAACACAAGCACTCAAGTTTCTTATATCTTGTACGTGGTCACAATATCCGTTTCTTGTGGATTTTATCATTGTTTTTGTAAGTAAATCTATCCTTTTTAGTTTTAACATTTAAATGTGAATTTTATTATTTTTTTAGTATATGTATTTTGTTAACTTTTGTACTTGATTGATTGTTATTTATCAAAGAAACTTGTAGTATGAATATATTATTTTGTAGTTGTTATAGTTTGTTTTAGATTTTCTCAAATTATATTTGTTTGTAAATTATTGAAATTTTGTTTGAATTACACCGAATTAAATGTGTTGTGATGAAATAAATAATTAATAGCTTGTTTAACGAGTTTTTTTTAATTGTTATCAATTCTATTTCGAAGTTGTGATTTCTATAAATTTATATATGTATAAATTTATATGTATAAACGTTGATAGTTGATAATTGATAATGAATATTTAACATAAGTGTTGTTTTAGTTTGTTGGATAATGTTGGGGAAAACCAATATTTTTGTTATGTTTTATAGAGGTTCAATAGAAGTCATGGATGATCGTTCATGGATGTATCGGGACTCGCCCCAAGGATTGCGGAGGATGGATTATTGTAACGGTGTCCAGGGTTTTATTAATTTCCAACATCTATTTCGAGGAATTTTACTGATGGCCGTATTAGGTGTCCATGCAGGAAGTGTAAAAATTTAAAGTTTCTGCATCAAGATGTTGTAATGATGCATCATCTAACCAAAGGGTTCATGGAGGATTACCTGTGTTGGTATGCTCATGGAGTACTATTTGTTCCTTATGAGTGCATGGAAGAACAGGTGGTTGGGTCAATTTCTAGTGCTAGGAACATGCATGAAGTTGGAAATGAGAACAATAATCCTTACAGGAATATGGTTATGGATGCAATGAGAATGAGTGAAGGTATTGTCAGGGAATGTCCAATCGTAAAAGAAGAACCCAATGCAGATGTATCAAGGTTTTTTAATCTGTTGAAAGATTCTGACGAACCATTATGGGATAGCTGCACGAACCACAGTAAATTATTAGTCGTAGCACAGGTGTTCACCATCAAGTCAATCATGGGTTGAGTGAGGCCGGTTATGACAAGATTATTGAATGGGCGAGAAGTATTTTACCTGAAGGGAACAGGCTGAAAGAGAATTTCTATGCTGCCAAGTCCATGATGAAACCCCTCGGTTTAGGATACCAGAAAATTGATATATGCCCTAACTTCTGCATGTTATACTACCTTAAAAATGCTGAGATGACCGAGTGCATGACATG
>Ga0325403_1005889_pt1 | contig 11611 bp, 11 predicted proteins | sample PopdelMetagenome_19_FD_205665 | JGI IMG/M metagenome (GOLD analysis project Ga0325403, IMG submission 205665) | Populus deltoides microbial communities from Bellville, Georgia, United States - Xylem-PdKOR-R4 | ecosystem: Host-associated > Plants > Phyllosphere > Stem > Wood/Secondary xylem...
AGCCACCTCTAGGTTTCATTTTGGTCTCATAATTTCCATCCAAAATAAACTCAATATCAGATTTAATAAAAGAAAATCATTCAATTAGTTTTCTTATACAAACTATCAATATTGTCCCAATGAAAGACAGAGTTCCAACTACTTGACAAGATTACAATAGGCATGCCCAACAAAAAAATTATGCACGATATAATTAAGCAACCATGTAAAAATGGAGCAAAATAGACTTACCTATGCCCCAAGAATCAATGGCACAAGGTGGAGGTTTTCTTATTGCAACCCAATCAGATTTAGCCAACTCTATTGGATTATATTGTGATCCAATAAGCTATTTATATTGCTGGAAAAATAAAAAACATAAACAGTATGTTACACCCATCAAGTTATAATAATTGCTAGTCTTTAAAACAAATCCTTATATTATAGAATGTGACAGCAATGAAATTTTGGTTATATTGATGAATCCTCAAGTATTACAAGATTTAGTTAATAAATTAAAATATTATAGAATGTAATTGCAATATCATAAACAATGATAAGAAGGTGATACAAACTCAAAACTTTATGATAAGCAGTACTATTTTATCAAATATTCTATCCAAAACCACTCCTAAACAAACTTGGGCATTGAATGAAGATCCTATTACGGAATTACATAAAATCAAATGGATGGAATTTTTAAGAAATGATTTTATTTGTTTTTTGTAAGATTAACATTACTCATTTATAATTGATTTTTTTATAAAGACTTTGGAATAAACTAAGTATTTTCTTGTAATTTTTTAACAAGAAATAAAGGTTGATAGATTATTAATTTCCTACTTTGCAATGGATTAACACAAAGAATCAACAACTGAATAAGCAAAATGAGTGCCGTATATATGATTCTTTATATGCAGTGTGGTGGAGTCCTGTAAAAAAAGTCCACAATCATCACTATCTACTTAGTTTTGATCCGTCCAGTCCCAACAAATTACCTTTTTAGCTCATAGCACGCCAGTCAATAATTTACAGAATCTGTGATCAGTAATGCCTTGGTATGTTGTCACAGTATGTTTCCATGTGGTTAACATTCAAACTGGTTGTCATTGATGAACATGGAAGCAAACCATATCTTCCGAGTTTTCTGTGTGTTCTTCATGAGAAAAACATCTAATTGACGCTTATAGTTTTTGTCAACTAGCCAGGCTTCGGAGAATTATGAAACCAGAGGGATCATGACAATGCTAAATGCAGTTTCTGCTTTTGGAAAAAATGAACTGTGAATATCTAAATTACTCAAATATTTTAATTATTATAAGATGGAGTCATTTAATCTATAAAGAACATTCTTGCGTTTTGATTTTTTTTTATCAAATGAATCAAATGCTGTAATTAAATAAACAATGTCAAATACAAGGAATAAAGGTTGATATAATAAAATATTATACCATTAAAGTTTCTTCTTTCTTTCGGGTTAAAACATATTCTTTCTAAATTATTAATTGTTTTGATTGACATATCCCTACATACTTTTTCTTTAAAATTTAATACTAATTATGTGATGCTTTGATTGGGATCCTCTCTATCACAAACCACTAGTAGAATTCCACCATTTTGTCGACCAGAAAACCTTAGAAGACCACCAAAACAGTTTACTAACCTCGTAGGTAACATTCTAATATCAAAACCTTTTTCAACACAAAATTTGTATTTTATTTTTTAAATATAAAATTCTCAAATCTTAAAACACTTAATTTCATGATGGTTGTGAAGATTGGTTTGAATGTTTATGTGTTAAAATAAATAATAAAAAAACAATTAATAACTCATAAGACTCAATACGTTTGGTTGTTTCACCTGAATAATTAATTAGCTATTTTATTTTGTAAGAGGAGGGCTGAGTTTTATACAGATCCAATTGCAAAAACTCAATTTCACACCTTTTTATTGTGATTATGATGGTCCAACTCACTCTATTGTGACAAGAAAAGATTTTTCCTTATGGAACTTAATGCTTCTAAGCAAATCCAAGCTTCCGTTACATTAGAGCTTATGTTTATATAGTTAGCCCACCATTGATGTATAATTCATTTGCTTAAACCTATTTAGGCCTAACAATTTGGAAATCGAAATGACTGGTTTTAGGTTAGGTTTGGTTATTAAACCCAAAGGCCTAACAATGACAGGAAGTGTTAGTGATGAAAATAATACCAGAAAAAAAGCAACCATAAAGAAAGATAAAATTCTACCAAAAACAAAATCAAGATTCTATGAAAGAGAAACAGATCGTTTAGCACCTTGACAAATGCCACGCACATTCAAGAGCTTATTTCAGTAGCAGGTGACACAAAGCATCAGATGTGAGCACTAAAAAACAAAAACCTGACTTGGCTGCAACTGTGCATGAACACTATTCTACAATAGATCACCAGGTAAATAAGAAGATACTTTATGTTGAAATGTCCTCTTCTATCTAGAATGCTTTGAACAGGAGAAGCAAAATTTGTATACTTCAGTGCTCTTCAGAAGAAGAAAACACAAAACATATATGTATACATGTGTCTATGTAAATACATATAGGTGCTTGTCTACATACATATGTTTGTTAGTCAATCAAAACCAAGCTTATGGATGCTCAAACTCCAGCTCTGCAATTTATAACGAGCATGCTAAACACAAAGATTTAATCATGGACTGCCTAACAGACAAACAATCTGATAAAAGAAATCAACTTGAAGTTATTATTGAGCATATCAGCTACTTATACCTACAAGAATGACCCCTTGACCAATTTATCCTGAGAAATATAAGTGACCACACATTGAGTAAATTATATGCATTGAACGTACCTTTCTCCCTCATTCTTTTCTCTCTGTCATATTCAAATTTATCTCGAATTTGGCCAACCTTTTCCCATGTATCACCTTGCCTGTTTCTCCCAAAATCCTGGTCCTGCATTCAAAACCCAGTCATATACATGTTATAACAACATATTTATTTACAGTAAAAAAGGAAGGCATATATGTGATGGGTCATCGCAATTTCATGTTTACTCCAAGAAGGCTGGGTGTCTTTCTGCCCAGATAAAGATGTGTTGATTATCACAGTTAGAGATCAAACACAGGTATTACAAAAATTGCTTAAAAAAAGCAGAATAATCACCCTAGGCTTTTTGTTCAGTACTACATCAATTTGTTTATCCTAAAACGATTCATAGTATATGATATCAAAAGCATCTATGCCCTCTTTACAACTGTGATAGTAATGATAAGGTATGTGTGGAAATTAAACTCAACATCATGAACATAAACATAAACAACCTCTAATCAAAAATTAATTCCTGTACCTTAACTTATCATTATGTTCCCTTTATATCCAGTGACAGCTATTTTAGGTTATAGATCAAAAAATTTACGAACATCAAAAAATTTATGAACCGTAACCCTAAAAATTAAATTGGGGGTTTTGATAAATTTTCAATTATTCATGGTAAAAACATTTCATAAACCCCTATATTATCGAATTAATAGCCTAAAACAATTATTCAAAGTATTGAAAAAAAAAATTACCTGTGTTCTTGAGTTACAGGTGACCGAGATTGTTCTACAGGACAGAAAGAAACCTGGATTGGGAAAGTTAGGTGAAAAATTTTTAGTGCAAGTTAAATTGCAACAAACAAAAACAAAAACCCTTAATTACTTACCTGAACTATTGAAGAAAACCGTTAAACACCCAACCCGTTTACAAGGAGATACCTTAAATCAGCATGTTCGATGGTGATAATGATGGGTGTGGTTCGATTTTGTTCAGATGAAGGAGAAGAAGATGAAGAAAAGAAATTATGGGTGCTGAAGACGCGAAGAAGATGAAATGTTTGGGATAAAGGAAAATCACATTGATGAAGAGAGGGTGATTTTTCTACAGCTATGGATCGAGGTTGTTAGGGACAAAGGAGACTGGAAGAGTGGAAGATCATTAATTTTGGTTTTGTTCATTTCATTATCTCTGTTTGGCTTTCGGTGTGGGGGGAGATCGAGCACTGGTGTATATTTACCAAAGCCAGCAAATACTCAACGGTTGAGATTTAATTCTTGTAAATGTATTCAATGGTGTTCGTAATTTTGTTTTTATATTAAAATTTAAATAATTATTTTTTTAATTAGCAACGGAAAATCTGTTGCTAAATTCAATGTAAATTTTGCAACGGATTATCCGTTGCTAAAATCCGTTGCTGACATTAAAAAAATAATATATATGCAATCCGTTGCAAATCCGTTACTGAATTTAGCAACGGAATTATCCGTTGCTAAATTCAGATGCTAATACCCCATTTTTTTAGTAGTGGTTGATCAAGATTTGATGGAAAGGCTGGGGGGTATGGAAGTGAGGAAAAAGATAGGGGGAAGGGGGCAGCGGCGGCTAGTCTTGGATTCGGTCGCGCCCCCTCCCTTTTTTTTTTATAAGTGTCTCTTTAAAAAAAAATAAAATTCTGGTAATGACCTTCTCTTGGGTTTTTTTCTCTAATTGTCCTCCCCCTCTTTTCCATATATTAAGATCAGTATTTATATTGCAAGAGTCCCATCACTTGCGAGAAGTAAAGTCTCAATCAAACTCATTCTCTTTTTTGAAGTTTGAAATAGAATTGAATTCGAAAGCAAACAACTATCACTATTTTGAAGGTAAGGATTATCTTGAAGATAATGATAGAATGGCAAAAGCACATTGTAGTCCCTAGCTTCTGTGCAAGCTGACAAATCACATTTTTCATTGAAATAAATCTTTGATATTTTAATTTTACATTTTAAACTCCATAAAAATTAAATTAAAAATAAATGGGCCAAAATTGGGTTACAACATAAGGGATGTCAAAACTCCCAAAGATGTTTGGGATACATTTGCCAAGCTATTCTCCAAGAAGAATGATACAAGACTCCAGTTACTTGAAAGTGAGTTATTATCAATAACTCAATGCAACATTACAATTGCTCAGTATTTTCACAAAGTGAAGTCGTTATGCCATGAAATTTCTGAGTTGGATCCACAAGCTCCCATTCAGGAAACCAGGATGAAAAGAATTGTTATCCATGGTTTGAGATTTGAATATAGGGGTTTCATTACTGCAGTATAGGGATGGCAAGATCAACCATCACTTGTTGAGTTCAAAAATTTATTTGTTGGTCAAGAAGCTTTAGCTAAGCAAATGGGAGGAGCCTCACTAAAGAGTAAAGAGGAAGCACTCTACGTCCACAAAGGCAGTGGGAACTTCAAACAGCATGGAAATGGTGGATTTAAAAGGCATAATGACAAGATGAAAAATCATCAAGGTGCAGGAAGTAGTCGTGCAACGGGAGGCTGGAAAAATCTGGGTAACAATAAGAAATTTAAAGGAAAATGTTATAGTTGTGGAAAGAAGGTCATATGGTGAAATTGTGTACGTTGCAAACAAAGTTCATGGAGAGTAATGTTGTTACTTCTAAAATTAAAGACGAATGGGATGCTGCGGCATTATTTGTTACAGAAGAAGAAGAAGATGAGCTAGCCCTTACAGCAACACTATCTGATCAAATCGACTATGAGAAAGACTAGATAGTTGATTCCAGTTGCTCCAATCATATGACTGGAGATAAAGAGAAGCTATAAAATTTGACGGAATACAAGGGAAATCATGTGGTGGTAACAACCAACAACTCAAAATTATTGATGATTTTTTAAGGTATGTGTAGTTTATTTTCAAAAAGAGAAATCTGAAACCTTCTCAAAATTCCAAGAGTTTAAAAGTGTAGCAGAAGCAGAGATTGGTGAAAAAATTCATTCTTTACGCATAGAGAATGGGGGAGAGTACACATCAGATGAATTCTTTAATTATCTACTGGAACATCAAATACATCATCAATTCACATGTGCCAACACTTCACAACAGAATGGCATCGCAGAAAGAAAAAATAAACACCTCCCTGAACTTTACCGCAGTATGCTCCATGCAAAGAATGTTCCAGAAACAATGAAAATTGCCGCTTATGTGATCAATAGGCTTCCTCAATACCTCAGCTGACACTGAAGCAGTTGAAAAACAGCCAACCAGTAAGGAAGTTCAAAGGGAACCAACAATTGACCTAATGGCTGCTGAGGCAGCTGTGGTTGTTTATAAGAATACAGGGCGTTCTGTACGTAAGCGGGCAAAGTTGGCTTCACAACCAGGATCCCCTGATGCTCCTTCTGGTTCTCCTCAAGTGGTTCAGGTATCTGAAGATTGCATTGAAGCTGCCACAGCATTGCCTCCAAGGAGGCAATACTTGACAAAAAGCAAAGCTGCTGCCAACTCTACATTAGGTCGACCGAGGAAGCCATTAGGAATGTGTGGCCAACCTTCCAAACACTCGCAGCTGACTCCAGGATTCAGGGCAGCACCGCTTCTACCCCTTCCTCTTCCCTTTGACATATTATGCTCTTGTGGAATATTGGCCAAGGAATATATCCTTGTGTCTATTTTGGGTTTTGCTTGTATGGTATTCTATTATTGCCTTCATAGGCTTGTCATATATTCTATTGTTGTATTGCTTTGTTGTTTTGGGTTGTCTGGAGCCCTGTTTATAGCCTCTCGGTTTGGTTCTTTTTCAGCTTCCTTCAGTTTGGTTGAAGTCTATTTCCCTCTGTTAGTTCTGTTTGCTGGCTTTACATTTTATTGCTGGCTTGTTGCCTCTGGTTTCTAGCTGCTAGGCCCTCTTTTATGGGCTTTGTGGGAGTTTTTCCCTTCTGAGAAGCCTGTTTTGGATTCAGGCTGCTTGGTTGTGGTAGCTTGGATGCTGTTATGGTGTTGCCTCTGTAGGCCTGTCTTCCTATTGGTGTAGTCATAGTTCTGCCTGTTGCTGTGATGTTTCGTCTTGCTGGTTTGGGTTGAAGGCTGTTGCTGCTTATTCTGCTGGATGTTTCTTACCTGGTGCTATGATGGCTAGGGCCTGTTGGTAGGCTTGGTACTATGATGTTTTGCTGTAGGAGACAATTCCCCCAGCTCTTGTTGCTTTACTTTGGGAAGCCTGTTCACTTCCGGGAGCCCTTCTTAGGTTTATGGCTGTGATAACTTTGTGTTCTATTATGTTTCTGCATGAAGGTTGCTTTGGCCTGCTGTTTGTGGATCCTGTTGCCCTGCTGTTGGGTTGCTGGTCTGATTCGGCTGGCCTCTCTGTCTTCTAGCAATGATATTCGGATGGTTCCCCATGGCTGCTTGGCATAGGGACCCATTTGGGTGAGGTTCTCTCCCCAAATGTATTGCATGTTGTTGTGCTGAGCCACCGGTTTGTTTTTCAGGATGGCAGGTTTGTTGACGAGGTTTGTCTCCGCTGCTGTTATCTTCTCTTGTTGGGAAGCATGTTGCTGGTTTGTGTGCCCTGTTGTGGGGCTTCGGTTGCTCTATGCTATCGGTGGTTTTGTTGTTGCTTGTATTTTGCTTCTTGTTCAGCATGGCTAGCTTTAAATATGTTTTATTTTTCAAATTTTTTTCATTTCAATTTCTTCATGGTTCCACCCCATTTATATCCACACAACCAACAAGTTAGCTTTCTATTCAATCAACATGTTCTATTCAATTAACATGTTCATATAGCAATGTTCCTTACTATTCTTACACAATAATCATTCTTCCCCTCATATAAAGAATACACAATTAATCTATAATAATACTAATAACAAGAACATATTTTACCATTAAATCTTCCATAAAACCTACACCCACTAGTGAAATATCATGCCAACCACCTGAGCCATCCACCATTCAGATGACCTAGTCTCAATTTCATAACTTTAGCTTGTTATATTACCAACTAAATATCTATTTACTTGTTAGTATTTGGTATTGTGGGTAACTAATGTATTGAATATTTTCAGGATCCATCATCCAAGTCCATTACGATTAACATGAAATTCTTGTCATTATCGTAGTTTTCCAATTACATTTGTATATAACTATTGTTGTCGTCAACTGTCAAGTATATATACATTTTTTTTTCCCAATTTCATGTTGCACTCCTTACAGTTTAACAACTATGATTTATCTTAGCTATTTAGTGTTCCAATATAGAAATCCTCACGGTTCCTATAATTTCATACTTAACTAGTTCATACCATCATATTTTCACATCCTATTCTTATTTAGAGCCCATCAAGTATCACTTCGTATCCATAATTACTCAAATTCTGTGCACAAACACTCTTGATATTAAGTATTAACTCCTGAATCAACGTTCATTTACGTCTCATCATCAGTGCGTATTAGTTCCCTTCATTAACTATGTATTTCCACAATCACCTATATATACATTGCACACTCGTGACCTCCTCGCCTACTCTTATAGGTAGCTTGCTAAATTATTTATTTATTTATTATCTTGTATGATGGTAACTTAGTGTCTTACCGTTAACCCATAACATTCCACAACAGGTATTACATCCATGTTCATGTTTTAACCATTTACTCTTTTATGTCTACAAAGATAATCACGCTTACAATCCTTAATTCATTCTCGATTTTGGGGTAGACTTCTCATAAGGTAATTTAATAATGTTTTTCATAACCAATTTCCAAGCCCTTACCTCATATCTATGATGCCAATAATAAACTTGTATTATCCATTTTGTTATGTACCAAATTAGTTTTCCTTTGAATGTCAAGATAAAGTGCTGTCAATTAAGGCAGGGGCCTAATATGCAGGGTCTTGCTACTGTCTTGACATAAATATTTATGAAGACATTAATCACAAAACAGTCTCATCTATATCCGTATGCTATGTCAGAAGTTTTAATCAATAGCACTTACACCAACACATGATTATGCCTAACAATCATATATTCACTTTAATATTAATTCATATATGGTTTCATCCCTTCCATTCATATTTCATCAAGACAACAAACACCTTTGTTAAATAATCATTTTATTAATATTTCAAATTTATTTTGTTCATGAATCCTTTATTATTATCTAACGTATTATCAGACAATGGTTTCACATCTATTATTTGCTATCGATACCACAATCACGAGGTAATAGCTTGTTTCCTTAGTTACCAACTTTTTGCCAACCTAGTATCACTTTCCTTAATTACCACACTTGTGGTAACCAAGCATATGTATATATTCATGTCTAGTTCATTCTATCTCAAGATAGATGATTCATTATACTTTCCATGCTTATAAAGTCTACTGAATCACAATCGCGCTCTGATACCAACTGTAACAACCCTGATTTTTCTACATTCTTTTTCGCGATATATTAGAAATTTTCAGGTAATTTTTTTTTTGGTGATATACAGGTTCCACCAAAAATTTCTACCAAAATTTCGGCAGAGTCTCCCCTATACTGGTAGGTCCCAAGTTATCGACATATACCCTATTTACACTTCTAATATCTCACATCTCATAACTCAAAATCAAGACCCAATCATCCTGGGTCTCAACCCAACTCATTATCATCAACATAATACATCTTATTCAATAACATCATATAATATAGTTCAAATGAAAGATTCAATTTCAACTATAAATATGCATGGTCAAATAGATACTAAGAGTTTAAACCATTAGAGTAAAGACATACATTCAAATTTACGGATTAATATTACATCTCAAGTTTTATAATTTACATAGTCAAAAGCAAAAGATATCTAAACTAGCATTACCCTTGACGCGGCCCTGATGGACCTGAAAATAGAAATTAACATGTACACATAATATAAAAGATAGTAAATAGCAATAACAATGGCAGACAATAATCTCTACGAAATTTCTTTTGATATATAAAATTAGGCATAAACCTCTTTTACAACATATATTTTCCATCTATTACAAATATCCATCTAATATCCTATCTCATTTGCCAAAAATAATTCCATCTTGGAAATCTCAACACAAGTCAACGGTTTGCAAACACCATCTCTTTATAAATCAATTCTCACTTGATACCAAGATATTCCTCTCTTGGTATTATTAGCTTATCTCATTCTTTTAGAATAACTAATCAATATTTTCCCTTTTCTGAATCTGTTGCCAGAAGGTAATTGCTGAAACTAATAAATCTCATTAGTGTCATTAGTCTTCTAATATTGGGCTAGACTAATCAATTTAAGAAATACCGGCACCGATGAAACTTCATCGATACCATTAGCAATCTAAACCTGGATGGCTAATCAATGCTATTTAATTCTTCCATTCATACCAAACCCCTTTTATTTTTCTTATTAACATCATATGCATTGTAACCATGGTTGCCAAGTATTATTTGTACACAATCTTAGCTATCGACACTACGGTCACTAAGCATCCTTCACATAACCTTGGTCACCCTCATCACAGTGCCAAGTATCAATTTATGCCCTTAGCCACCATCATTATGGTGTTAAGTATCATTGTAATGTATCCTTAGCCACCAACACTATGGTAACCAATTATCTATCAATTCCCCTCCAATCTCCAACTCATTGTGTCTACCCAATAACCACATTAATTAATTTACTCAATATGTTAGTCATATATTAATTATTTTACTCATAACATTTAGAATTTACTATTTCTAACTTCAATAAATTAATTCACACAATCTTTTCAAAACTTAACTAATTAGTACTTAAAAGTGCATTTTTATCAAGGTTTTATATCATCATTTTGCACTTGAAGTATTAATAACTCCTTAACTAGAGCATGTTTTATAATAATAGATCTGATAATATAAGATAGCTTTAATTTATGGTAAATGTTCATTTTAAATGCAGGCATATCTTACAATTCAAAGGATTGATTGATGTGATTAACTATTGAAAGTGAAAGGACAAAGAAACGGCTAAGATTAGAAAGGAGATACCGATTCAATTCAAATTGGAACACTGTTCAGTTATTGGGTCATATCTGGAGCTGTAGATCTTGGATTTCAGCTTAATTTATATGGATGGAAAGCTAAGAAATAGGCCTACAATGTTCATGAATAGTGTAAGACCCAAATCTGTCGTTTTCAAATTCAAAGTTTGGCCACAAAAGAGAAGTCAGAATCTGTCCTGTAATCCAGCCCAAACACTGCTTATAATTTTACCCATATCTAAAGTTCTAGAAGGCCAAATGACGTGAAATTTGGTGGGTGGAAGGAAAAGACAATTTCCAACAACTTTCATGAAGAATAGTTTCTCAAATTCGGATGGTAACAATGACAGTTTGTCCAGAAAAGAGCTTGAGGTCTATCCACCACGTCCACCAACAGCACTACTCAGTATTTTAGCCATATCTTGAGCTCTAGTGATCCAAATGCTCTGACATTTTATGGGTAAAAAGATAAGATGATTGCCAACAACTTTCATGAGGAACACTTTGCCAAATTCTGAATGGATCAATGTCATTTCATCCAGCCAAAGTGCTTGAGTGCTGCTGTCCACCAAGTCCACTAAATCAATAGTTGGCCACTACATCAATAATCAATTACCAAATGAATAGTTCTGAATTTTAGCCTATAAAAGGAGGCATTTGCCATTCATTTAAGAATCTTGGTTCTAAGATCAAGATCATGTTCTTGCTCTCTCTTTATTGTTGTAATCCTTAAGTTTTATTCTCATTAATCTCTTGTTCATGCTTTTCATTTCCTTTACTATACTTA
>Ga0325403_1005891_pt1 | contig 11610 bp, 5 predicted proteins | sample PopdelMetagenome_19_FD_205665 | JGI IMG/M metagenome (GOLD analysis project Ga0325403, IMG submission 205665) | Populus deltoides microbial communities from Bellville, Georgia, United States - Xylem-PdKOR-R4 | ecosystem: Host-associated > Plants > Phyllosphere > Stem > Wood/Secondary xylem...
AGCAAAATGTCTGGCTTTAGTTATTTGTATACTTTTTAGTTAAGTTGGGTTGCCCTTCGTGGACTGCAAGTCCAGAAAATTTTGTTGGTTACATAACTGGTTCAACTGTTGCTGCTATTACTATAACACAATCAATGGGCTATTAATAAGTCCAATGCATTTCAGTCGAGATTTTGCAAACAATCATAAACAAGTTATTTGAGCATGTTCCTGCTGTATCTTATTTCCCTTTTTCCAGGAATAGCAGTGGTAGATCTGTGCCCTGTGTATGTTATCTGTCCACAGTTTTTAACAAGGAAAATGGTATTGTGACAGAACAACCCAAAATACGGAAATGTTACCCAGAAACGCTGAATTACCTCTCGATACAGAAAGTTTATGATTGGTAGAAGGTCCTAAACCATGAGTTCAGAATATGTAATGTTGGATGCATATCCATCGATATCCAAATTGTTTTGTGCATTCCTCAACCAAGAGGCTTAACCTTGACATAAGAGAATTGGATTATAATAAAAATTGCAAGTTTATAATTACAAGTCTATTATCACAAGCCTACTGTTATCGGCCAGCAATTACAAGTCTCGTTGGCCTGCTTGATATACGCGTTTTGAATATTCTGCAAACTTGGTTGAATTGCAAAGCCATTCTTGATGTTGTTTTGTTGAGTTGTGTTTATTGATGACGTGCCCCTCATCATTTTTTAAATACAAAAGTTCAACCTATTATTTTATTTAGAGTAACTTCTGGTAACTACCGATATATCCAATTTCATTTATTATATTTATTATTTTAAGGATCTTGAACCTATAGATTTTTTATACCTTTTTTTCACCATCCATGTTCAAGTTTGGACTTTATAAAGTCTGACATGTTTTTCTTGATCCAGATCTTGTAATTTTTTAGTTGATTTTAGTGTATAACTTATTTTCATCTCAAACAACTTATTAATGACTGAATTGTTTTCTAAATTAAGAATTAATGAGCAATTTAAAAACTTCTAACGCCTGAATAGTAATTTAAAATGCTTTAGAGTTCCATTCTTTTATTAATCTATTCGTCGAGAGAGACTTTTCTCTTCATTCTAGGCTCTTTGTTTAGTAAAAGCCTTGTTAAGATATTACAAATCTCACCCTTAATTTTTTTTTTAAAAAAACATATATCTCTCTTAAAGTATTTTATTTGCTTACTTCACCTTCCGTTTAAAGAGTGTATATCTCTCTTCTACACTCATAAATCTGTATTTTTTTTCTTTATTTTCTACTGCTACTTCTGTAAGGATTAATTCTCTATTTTCTTTTTAAATAGGGACATCCACCATTTTTTTCTCTTTCTTCCAAGTTTTCTTGTAATCTTGATCTTTGTGGTGTCATAGTTTCAAAGAACAAATATGACACTCTCATTGAGGTTTCCAATTATTTCAAGTTCTTTTGTGCATACCTTAACTAAGAGGATTTTGAATTAATTATGGAGTTGTTCTTGATCTGTGAGAACATGTTTTTGTATATTTTTTTTATTTTTTAGTAATAAAAATTACAAGCCTACTGAATTACAATGAAAACAACAAGCTTGTTGTTACAAGCCTACTGTTATTAGCTCACAATTACAATCCTGTGAACTTGGTTGAATTACAAATCAATTTTTGTTATTGCTTTCTTGAGTTGTTATGTATTGATGATCTTGTCAAAAATTATTCACTCACCCTATTCAAGCAACTCAAGATAACTTCTAATAATTACTCACCCATCCTATTACACTTATTGTTTTAAGGACGTTGGCACGTTGCCCCTTGTAGACTTTTTATATTTTTTTTTCATAACTCACATTAAAGTTTATATTTTATTGAGTCTGGTCTGTAATCAGTTATGATTGACATGTTTTTTATGATCCAAACTTGGTAATTCTTTCACCAATTTAGTGTATAACACATATCTATGTAAAATGATAGCCATCATAAATAGTGTTTCTTTTGGCTCATGAAACTCTATATTTACTAATTATATTATATATGGCATGTAAATTTATAAAGTGAAATGGGCCTTTTATGTCAAGTGTAAATATAAAAAATACATGATTGATTAAGCTTTTGAAGAGATAGAAAAATAAATAAATAAACTTTAAATCAAGATTCCTTTAAAATATGTTTATTTTTTATTGTTTTCATTTAAAACAAATAAGAATTTGTATTGTGAGCTTTAATTTGAAGTGTGTATTGAGTTTTTTTTTTCTTCAGAAGTAAAACTATAAAAAATACAATGAATTTGTATCTATGCTATATCAATCATTATTAAAAATATTTAATTTTTTTTAAGAGTTTATGATAATACAATAGTTGAATTACGTGTTACTTTATTGGTTTTCAATAAAACTCTTGACTAACATCACTTGAAGCTTAAGGCTCAAGAAAATTTGTTTTATTAACAATATGGATATTTGAACAAAAACTTAAAACAATTAAAATAAATATATGCAAAAACTCAAATGATTTAAATTCAGGATGAAAAAACATATTTCTTTACTAAAAACTCCCTTTTTGTTGTTCATTTGTTTCATTTAATTTTGATGTAAACATGCTTTTTTATATCATAATCATGTTTTTCCAAATAAAAACTTATATATTGTGAAGTAATTTTAAACAAAAGAAACAAATAATGTTTTGATTATTTTTATGTAACTATATTAAAAAAATATAAAAAATAATTAATAAATAAAATAATATAAAGAAATAAAAAATAAAGAGCTTGTATTTTATTTTCATTGAATATTCATCTTTAGTTCTTTTGAAAACTTATACATATTAGTTTCATATATATATATATATATATATATATATATATATACAAACAAATGTTATTATAAAAGCTAAAATCTTATTTAAAAAGCATGGCATAATATAGTATTTTTAAAAATAATATTTATAATTATTTATTGAAATATAATTTTATTGAAAGATAGCCTAGAGAATCATGTCTATGTTTGCCTGGGCTTTGAATCGTAGGCCTGAAAGTTTTTGATATCGAACGTTGCATTGTCTGTCATAATAAATGACACGTTACTTGTTTTAAATAGTTTCTAGTCATTATTGTGTTAGCCCATAGATCTATAATCACTTATGACTTATTGATTTTGATGATAACAACAATTAATGAATTTAAAATGCTTGTCAAAGTTTTTAATATTGTAGGAATTTCTACACATCAATTCGAATCTATTTGGACTCTTTAGATGGTATGGACTTGAAAATACCTAAAATCATTTAATATAATAAAGTCTTTATGGAATTTAAGTTAAAATCATAAAAATAAATTTCATCCAAAAGTATTTTTATTGTCAAAATTCATCGTCAAAATATGCTTTCATTGTCAAAATAAATTCATAGTGAAAAATAACTTATTGAATTTTTTTTTATCATATGTCTTCGTATTGTCACAAAAATTAATAGAAATCATATATTTTAGTAAAATGCAAGAGCATCTTGTAATCATCATGTTATTTTTATAAGATGACAAACTTGTAATTTTAAAAGAAATGTATTTAACACATCAATCCTAAATTGTCTAATCACCTTATCTCTCTTGTTCTTGTAACAATTCTCTTTCTCATACATATAGAGGCTAAATGTTTTCAACATTGAAAGAACACAAATGGAAAATAAACAATTTTTTTATGTATCATTTTACTTATATGAGTAACGACTAAATGGGTATATTTTCCCTTAATAAATACTCTTTTGATTTTATAATAAAACCCTTTCGTACACTTTATAACAATTAACAAGCTTACAATTCTATTTGATGCTTTGAAATTTCTCATTCCAAAAAGTTTTGATTATTCTTTTATTTTCTTGAAAAAACTTTGAATCTTAATTGCGTGAAAATTCTCATTTCACCTTTTCGAGTTAGATTACATTTCTATAAAACTTAAGCTTAATCTTTGTAATATTCTTTTGTGTAATGGGTAATTATTCTCTTGTGAGAGATAAACTATTTATAAAAGTGTAAGTGATATTTGAACCATTATTTGGTTATGGGTCAAAGAGAGATTTTAATATTTTCTTTGAAACAAATTATTGAGATAGGTTTGATCTTTAGCACACAAAATGATTGAGTTTAATCTTGAACCCATAAAAGATTGTTGTACAGGGTTTGATCATAAGCTTGTAAAAGAATTGGGTTTAGTCTTGAACTTGTGACTAAACCCGTAAAATAATTGGGTTTAATATTGAATCCATAAAAAGAATTTTATGAAAGATTTGATTGTAAGTTCGTAAAATAATTGGGTTTAATCTTGAACCTAAAAAAATATTATGTAATCAGAAATGTCTTATTTGTTAGAAGGTCAAGTGTGATAGTGAATACTTGAATGAAGATTAAAGAGTGGAGTAGGAGATTGTTTGAATCACTATAAAAATCAATGTTTTTATCTCTCTCTCTCTCTCTCTCTCTCTCTCTCTCTCTCTCTCTCTCTCTCTCTCTCTTTATCTATATTTCTCAATTTACTTGTGATTTGGTTAATTGTGTATTATTGTTGTTGCCTAATTTGAAGAGATAAAGTTGTTCTGGCATGGAGGTTGTTGGAAAATTATGTTTCAGGTTTTTGAACCTCAAAAACCATAATTTTAACATATTTTCACTTAAAAACACATATATAAAAAGATCTTACGGATCTCTAAAATTGATTTTTTGAAAAAAAAAACAATTTAATTGGCATAAACAGTCAAAGTTAAATCATACAAATATTTCAAACTTTGATCTATTTTTTTGGCATCATTAAATGTATAAATCACCTCCATTAAATCTCTTTTAAAAACAAATTCATAGACACCAAAATCAAAGTTATTGGTGTATGAAAATTGGTCACTCGTAAACTTTCTCTTTCTTCTTTATTTAATAATGACTTTTTCTCTCATTACTCAATATTCAGGTAATGAGATAAAAAAACAAATGAATGTAAAAAACTATAAGACCAGAGTGTAGAATGTCTAATTTTATATTACCAAATGTTGAGGAATATGAATCTTTAATGTAATATAGGAATAATCTTTGTCATATTGCATATGAAAAAGTATAAAATAAGAAATAAAACCCAACACATGAAACATGACAACATAATTTGAAAGTATTTTTCTATATATATGGTCTTTTTTTTTTAAACTTAACCTCATAATTACATTTGGTAACATGAATTTTTAATGCAATATAAGAATAATCTATGTCACATGGTATATATGATATGAAAGCATGCAATGTGAAACAAAATCCAATGCATAAAACATGAAAACATAACTCGAAAGGACTGTAATAGAAAAAAATAAAGTTTAATGATCAAAGTAAAAATAACAAAAACTTCAAGGATCTAAAAGGGAAAAATGGATATAAATAGTGGGATTAAGATATTAAATATATTTGTAAATTTAAAAATACATATTAATATTAATATGCTTTAACTTAAAAATAAAAATAAAAAGTGTTATTATTCAAACTTATAGGGTAATTTTTTTTATAGATTTTAATCCATGAGATTTGATAAAATTTGTAGATAATTAAGATTGAACAAATGTAATAATCTATTAAATTTAATAAAATATCACTTCTCAATTAGCAAAATAAAATAGGTGGTGGAATTTCTTGTTTTAGAATATATATATATATATATGTGTGTGTGTGTGTGTGTGTGTGTGTGTGTGTGTGTGTGTATTAAAATTTAACATGTTTTAATAGCCTACTATATTATTGGTTTGCGCTATGCTACAAGTCATATAAATTTTTTTTAACGTAACAAAATATATTCAAGTGTTGCTACCGTGTTTTATAATATTTTTTTTAATTATGAACTCAAAATATATTACATATGGACGATATTTAAAAAAAAAATACTAATATGATGACATATTTGGATGACATGTTTTTTAAAAAAATATTGAAATGACAATATATTGAATAAATCTTGGTTAACCTGTCAAATTTTTTACCCTGATCATGAGTGATAACCCTACATAAAGAAAATAAAAATAAATGATGAAAATCAATTCCTAATTAACCTAATGTTAAAAGATGATATTGAAAAAAATATTAAATTAAAAAGAACAAAAAATAACTATTTGGGTTAACTTGTCAAACTAAGAACCCGGGTCATGAGATCAAGATAAACCCATAGAAAAAAAAATACAAGGCCCAATTTTCAACTAATCAGTGTTGAAGAATGAAAAAACAATTTAATTAAAAAAAAACTCAAGTCAACCCGAGCTAACTTGTTAAACTTATGACTTAGGTCATGATTTTAAGACAACTTCATAAAAAAACAAATAAAAAAAATCACAAAACTCCATTTCCAACAAATTCAATGTTGAAGGTTGAAATCGAGAAAAACAAAACAAAATCCATGAGACTATGATAACTTCACAGAAAACAAATTAAAAGAAAATTACAAAGCTTATTTCTTAAACAACCTAATATTAAAGGATGAAATTAAAATAAAAAACTAAATATAAAAAAAAGATTGATTTGTTGAAGGGTGAAATTAAAAAACAAAATTGACTTAAAGAAAGACCAAAAAATATAAACCGAGTCAATCCAGTTAACTTGCCAAATTCATGACTTGGGTTATGAGATCAAGATAACCCCATAGAAAATAAAAAAAAAAATTATAAAGCTCAATTAAAAAAAATATTCAATTAAAAAAATCAAAAAATGAACAAAGTCAACCTGGGTCAACCTGTTAAACCTGTGACTCGGGTCATGATATCAGGATAACCCATTGATAGAAAAACAAATTATAAATTCCAATTTTCAATCAACCCAATGTCAAAAGATAAAATAAAAAAAAAGATTAATTAGAAAAAGTGACCCAAAAAATGACCTCAGTCAACCTGGATTAATTTGTTAAATCCATGACTTAACTCATGAAATCGAGATAAATTCATAAAAAACAAACCTCACTTCCAATAGATCTAATGTTTAAGATTGAAATTGAAAAAAAGAACTAAATCTATGAAATCGATATATAATCTAACAAAAATAAAATAAAAAAAATATGAATAACAATTCTCAAGACAACATAATATTGAAGGATAAAATTGAAAAAAAAACCTAAAAAAACTAGGTTGATGATGGGTTAAATAAGAAAAAAAAAATTATTCAAATGAATAATGTCTTATAGGTGTGGCTATAATGATTTAGTCATATCCTTTAGTGTTTTGTTAATAAAAAAACTAAAGAAAAAAAACTCACACACAAAAAAAATATTCCAATTAATGACTTGTTTGTTTCCAGGAAAACCAATTACTGGAATTCATTTTCCTCATTTTTCCATGTTTGGCAATAGTATGGAAAACTAGTCAACGGAAACTTAATTCCGGTCAAAACAGAAAATGCAACTTTAATAAAGAAAAATGTTTTCCTTTTGATAAGGAAAGGAAAACACTTTCCTTTTCTTTCATTACACACATTTTTCTCAAATTCTCAAATCACGGTCTCTCTCTTTTCTTTAACAATTAGGAAGCAGGAACAAGTGCATCATTTCTCTGGAACAATTGAAGCTCTTAAATCACGGTCTCTCTCAAATCATTTCAGGTATTTGTTTTCCTTTATCATTTCCTTTATGTTTTTATTTTCTTCTCCTTTATGTTTTTATCTTCTTCGTTTAGATCTGTAAGAATTATGCCATAAATTCTTCATCTTCTTGATAAATCTGATACCTATCATATTTTTCCCATAACATAACACAGTTTTCTTCTTCATCTTTCCTCGTCACATTCGGTGTGTTCAAAACAACCTAAATTCATCAAGCAAGCCATAAAAAGCACATGTTTTTCATTCTTTCTCACTCACATCCTGCAGAACTGGCAGAACCAAACAAACCACAAATCAAAGCAAAATCCCTACCCTAAAGATTACTGTGAATCAATCAAAGCAAAATGCCCAAACTTCCCCAGCAAAAAGCAGTCCCTACCCTGTTTCCCCGTCCCCGGATCTAGCCACCATATCCCGGGTAAAAGCATAAAGAGAGAGAGAGGCAATGTGTAGAACTGGAATTAGCCACCATATCAAGGAATTAATCAACCCTTGCTCTTTATTTTTCAAGTCCCATTAGAAGTAGTAGGGGGAGAGAGGGAGGAGAACCGGGAAGGAGGAGCGAGTCTTTGAGGTATAGCCCCTTGAAGCTTCGATCTTTGTCCTGTTTTTTTTTTGCACAAGGAGAGGAAGTTAAGGAATTAGAGAAAGAATAGGGGAATGATGAGAGAGAACAAATGGCGAGAGAAACTGAGAGGGAACAGGGGAAGGGGAATGAGAGAAACCGAACAACCGAGAGGGAACAAGGGAAGGGGAAGGGGAATGAAAGAAACCAAGAGAAACCAAACAGGGGAAAGAGAAGGGGATGACAGAAACCTAGAGAAATCGAACAAGGGAAGGGAAAGGGGATGAGAGAAACTGAACAAGGAAAGGGGAAGGAGATGAAAGAAACCAAAACCGAACAGGGAAAGGGGAATTAGAGGAAGGGGCATGAGAGATGATTGTAGGGGAACCCACCGAGACCGAGAGGAAGTTTAATAAGGGGAATTAATAGAATCAAATATAAAAACATTGATAACACTAAAAAGAGTGATATTTTTGCCATAATTATTGCTTTATTTTGCTATATTTATAAATTTGCTTGTTTTATTTTGCTTTGATTAATTCATGATTAGTGTTTGATTATATTTGTTACATATGGATAAATTTGTGGGACGATGCTGGTAATTATATGGATTTCATTGCGCAATGTCTAATCATTATGAACTTATGAATTGTATAATTTTCAAAACGGTTTTATTGTATTGATTGTGTAAGTATTTTATATGCTTTTTTTAATATTTATTTCCCCAAATTTTTAGGTTTTGTTATCAGAAAACTTCACTTTCATGTCATAGATAGTAAGATAATTCATGCAGCATGTATGCAAGCAGCTGTAACTATGATAGTAACAGGGGTAGCTATTATTGAATAAGAAAGAAATAGAATTTATATACCAAGAGAACCAAGTTCAACGTGCAATGCGAGCCTAAACATGTGGACAATCATCTTAAGACTGTGAAAAAAGAATGAGGAATAATAACCATACTTAAAAATAAAAGTGGCTTTGGCTGAGATGATTGTCTGAAGATGATTATAGTTTCAAAAGATGTACATGATGAAGAAGTAAAGGTATGATAAATATTATAATCTTTGTAATTTTTATATTTATTTTTGTTTCTAAAATGTTATACAATGAACTAAAAAATTGCATATTCTAAACTTTATGAACAGACACATCCCAATCATGACAAGTTTCTCAACAAAAAACTTGATATGTATGAGGCAATGGTAATTGTTGTTGGAAAAGACATGGCAACCGAAAATTATGTCAAATCATATGCTGATGTCAACATGGAAGAGAACACTGACGAGCAATCAATTTCAATTGAAAATGAAGGGGAATATGAAGAAACTTCTAAAGGAAAAGAGACATCTTCCTCAAGTACACAAAAGAGACAACATAGAAAGAGAAATCACATGTATGAAGATGATGGTGTTGAAAAGTTGTCTAAACAGATTGAAGATGTAGCACTTGCAATTTAAAGCCTCAGCAAAAATCAACTTGATGTTAATGCGCTGTATACGGAAGTGATGAAAATTGAAGGCTTTAATGAGATCACTCTTGGGGATGCATTTGATCACTTGGTCCAAAATGAAATGTTGGCAAAAGCATTTATGGCAAAAAGCATTTAATTTGAAGAAAATTTGGGTTCAGAATTTTGTGAATCAACAATACTACAGGCCTGCTTGCTAAGATGATTTGACTATGATAAGAAACTATATGTTTGTTATTTGACAAACATGTTTACTTGTTAAATTCGGTCTAACTTGTTTATGGTTGTTAATTTGAACTAATAAGATATAATAAAAAAAATTCATCATTACATTTTTTAGATTTTATTCTTTTATTATAAGTGATTAAATATTTATATTTAATATTTTTCATATATTAGATAAATTTGAAAAAAAAATTTAATTTATTAATAAATTATTTTTCAGTTTATTTTCCATAACATAACCAAACACTGGAAAGTGTTTTCTAGTTCATTTTTCATTACACTACCAAACATCGGAAAATACTTTCCCGGAATTCACTTTCCAAAAGAAAACTACTTTCCTGTAAACAAAGGGAGCCTAATAGTGTTTTATGGGTGTGACTACGATACAAAAGTAAAATAAAAAAATTACAAAGCACAATGTTCAAAATAACCTAATATTGAAAAACAAATTAGGTTGGTGAAGGGTGAAATTAAAAAAAAAAACTACTAAAAAAAGCAAAAAAAAAACACACTAAAAACTATTCCGATGAATAAATAGTTTTTGTAGGTGTGACTATACTGATTTAACTACACCTTTTAGTATTATGTTAAGTAAAGAAAAATTAAACAATAAAGAAAGCCAAAAGAGTGCACGTAGATACAAAACACTATTTTAGTTAATAGTATTTTATAGGTGTGAGTACAGTTATTTAACTACATTCTTTAGTGTTTTGTTATTATTAATGAACAAGTATGAACAACTAGAATAAACTTATTGGCAAAGTGATTTGTTAAGTTGATTTTGTTTTTGGACAATGCTTCAAGTCCTTTTATTAAAGAAAAAACTTAAGAATCAACTGGAAAAAAATCAACACAGCACATAAAGTTAAAATATTTATTACTTGAACAATTAAAATATCTGAGTTTGATATGAAATTTCACTATTTATATAAAGAATGAAGCTCTTGATTTTTTTAAAATTTAATTAATCATACTCTAACCTAATTGGATGAGACTAGCCTTGAAATTATGGTATATTTATAAAATTAAAAGATAAAAGACTGAAATATAAGACACAAAGAAAATATATGCCTAATCCTAATTTTTTATATTTTTAATTTTGATACTAAGTTTATTTTTATTTTTTTCAGTTCCTGATGAGAGAGGGTAATTTATTATAAAATGTCAATAAAAGGAAAAAAATATTTAGTTGTTGTGATTACGACAACCAAAATGATCAAGTTTGGTGTTAAAATATTTTATTCAACGAGAAGTATTTGATGATGGTTTTTTATCCTCATTTTATTGGAAAAAATTAATCAGACTTGAAAAGATTTTTTTATCTCGGATTGATTTTTTTATACTAAAAGGGTACAAATGGGTTGATTGAGGTTTGTTGTGTGTTTCTTAGGTGTTTACATATGAAAAATTAGTTTAAAAATGGATTGATTGGTCAAAAAATAAAAAAGGGTGGCATGCTACATTTATAGTCGTTTGTTTTTTATATTTGAAAAACATTTACTAGGTTCAACTATTTTTTAAATTTTAAGTTGATTTTTAAATAATATTATAATTTGTTATTAAGATTTTAATATTTTTTTAATTATAATGTATCTGATATAAAAATAATAATACTAATAATAAATTTTGTTCATAAAAATTCAATTCAAATTGTTTTTTTTTGTTTTTAAAATTTTTAAATATATTTTGGACATAATATTTTGATTTTTTAACTTGTTTTAATAATCAAAAGATGTTTTTTAATAGAAATAATAATTTCAGTTAAAAACTTTATATTCACT
>Ga0325403_1005892_pt1 | contig 11609 bp, 10 predicted proteins | sample PopdelMetagenome_19_FD_205665 | JGI IMG/M metagenome (GOLD analysis project Ga0325403, IMG submission 205665) | Populus deltoides microbial communities from Bellville, Georgia, United States - Xylem-PdKOR-R4 | ecosystem: Host-associated > Plants > Phyllosphere > Stem > Wood/Secondary xylem...
GCCTTCAAGGCGCGCGAGGGCGCCTCGCTGAGCTACCTGCCGTTCATCACGCTGGCCTCCGTCGAGGCGCTGAAGCAGTTCCCGCAGGTCAACGCCAGCATCGACGGCGACTCGATCGTCTACCACGCCCAGGAGAACGTCGGCATCGCCGTCGACACCGAGCGCGGGCTGCTCGTCCCGGTCATCAAGGACGCCGGCGACCTCAACCTCGCCGGGATCGCCCGCAAGATCGGTGACCTCGCCAAGCGCACCCGCGACAACAAGGTGACGCCCGACGAGCTGGGCGGCGGTACGTTCACCATCACGAACACCGGCAGCCGCGGCGCCCTGTTCGACACGCCGATCATCAACCAGCCGCAGGTCGCCATCCTCGGCACCGGCGCTGTCGTCAAGCGCCCCGCGGTCGTCACCGGCCCGGACGGCGACGACGTGATCGCGGTCCGCTCGATGATGTACCTGGCCCTGTCGTACGACCACCGCCTGGTCGACGGGGCCGACGCCGCCCGCTTCCTCACCGCGCTGAAGGCGCGCCTCGAGGACGGGGCGTTCGAGGCCGAGCTCGGTCTCTGACCCGCCCATGAGGATCGTCGCCGCCGGGGCCTCCGGCATGATCGGTGAGCCGCTCGTCCGGTGGTGGCGGTCCGCGGGGCACGACGTGGTCAGGCTCGTGCGCCGGGCTCCCACCTCACCCGGTGAGGTGCAGTGGGACCCGGCGTCCGGGCGGCTCGACCCGTCCCAGCTGGGTCGGGTCGACGCGGCGGTCAACCTCGCCGGAGCCGGCGTGGGCGACCACCGCTGGAACGACGAGTACAAGCGGACCATCGTCGAGTCGCGCACGTCGTCCACGGCGACGCTCGCGCGGGCCCTGGCCCAGCTGGACGAGCCCCCCCGGGTGCTGCTGCAGGGCAGCGCCAGCGGCTTCTACGGAGACCGGGGCGAGGAGGTCCTCGACGAGTCCTCCAGCTCCGGGCAGGAGTTCCTCGCCGGGGTCTGCGTGGCGTGGGAGGCAGCGGCCGCTCCGGCCCGCGCCGCCGGGATCCGCACGGTGTCGCTGCGGACCGGGCTGGTGATGGCCGCCAGCGGCGGGGCCTTCGGGCCCCTGCTGCCGCTGGTCAAGCTGGGCCTGGGCGGGCCGCTCGGTGACGGCCGCGCCTGGTGGTCCTGGATCACCCTCGAGGACGAGCTGCGCGCCATCGACCACCTGCTCCACGTCGACGTCTCGGGCCCGGTGAACCTCGTGGCCCCCGAGCCGGGCCGCAACGGCGACCTCATCGCCGCCCTCGCGAAGGCGCACCACCGGCCCTCCCTGCTGCCCGTGCCGCGCTTCGCGCTCACGGCGGCGGTCGGCGAGTTCGCCGAGGAGATCCTGTCGAGCCGGCGGGTGCTGCCGAAGGCCCTGCTGGACAGCGGCTTCGAGTTCCACCACCCCGACGCGGCGTCGGCGGTCCGCTGGACGCGGGCCGAGGGATCCCGCTCCTAGCGGCCCACCACCCCGCCCTGCGGCACCTCACGCGACGTCGGCGACCTTCCAGGCGCCGGCGTCGCGCTGCAGGAGCAGCCGTGACGTCACCGGCGCCCCCGCCGCGACCTCGCGGATCCCGTCGGCCGTGACCACGCGGTGCGCGGAGGCAGCGGTGACCACCTCGACCCACGTGCCGGCGCCCGTGGTCTGACGGACCTCCGCGCTCCTCACCTCGACGTCCAGGCCCTCGACCCGCCCGGACAGTGAGGCGAGCAGGGCGCTGTCGCGCTGCCCGGCCGGAGACCCCGGCACGTCGACAGCCGCCAGGAGCGCGGCGTCACCCGCGCTGATGGCCGCGACCCGGAGGTCGGACAGGGCTGCGACGGCGGCGGTCGGGTCGTCACCGGTGAGGCGCTCGTCGCGCAGCTCACCGGCACCGTCCGAGGCGCCGTCCGAGGCGCCGTCCGAGGCGCCGTCCGAGGCGCCGTCCGAGGCGCCGTCCGAGGCGCCGTCGGCGACGCGGGTGGCCACCAGGGGCTCCGCGGCGAGCGCCGGCACCGCTGCTCTCGGCCCGCCGCCCCCGGGCAGCGCTCCCGCCGCGGCCACCGCTCCCAGCACGAGGGCCGCTCCGGCCAGCGGCGCCAGGGCCCACCGCTCCGGGTGCCGGGCCCACCCGGCGCGCCACCGGCCCCGGCGCACCGCGCGCTCCACCGGACCGAGGTCCACCACCGACCGGCCCGCGCGCGCCCGCAGCGACCGCAGCGCGTCGACGTCCAGCGGCTCCGCGGCCGCCAGCTCCCAGCAGGCGGCGGCCACCTGCTCCGCCCGGGGGCGGGCGAGCGGGTCCGCAGCGGCGGCCGCGCCCAGGACCTGGCGGAGCTGCTCGCCCACCTCCCCGCCACCGGCACCGTCGGCACCACCGGCACCACCGGCACCACCGGCACCCAGGGCGCTCAGGCCGAGCTGCGCGAGCGCCAGGACGTCGTCGCCGCAGCGGGGGGCCGCCGGACCGTTCGACCGCAGCTCGCGGCGCCGGACCTCCGCCCGCCCCCGGGGGGCGGGGCGCGCCGCCCCCCAGCCGAGCAGCACCGGCATGCCGCGCTCGTCGACCAGCACGGCGCCGGGGCAGACCTCCCCGTGCACGAGGCCCTCGTCGTGCAGGGCCGCCAGCGCGCTGCCCAGACCCGCCACGAGCGTCACGACCTGCCCCGCGGACAGGGACCCACCGGCGTCGATCAGGTCGGCCAGGCCCCCCACCACCGGTCCCAGCACCTGCACGGCGCCCTCGCGGCAGCGGACCACTGCCAGCAGCGGCGCCAGGTGGGGGTGCGGCAGCGCGCGGCGGCGGGTCGCCTCGTCGAGGGCGGCGAGCGGGGCGCCGGTGCCGCTCGCCGGGCGGACGCGCTGCACGACGACGGTCCGGTCGCCCCCGTCGACGGCCCACCAGGCGACCGGCCGCCCCGGCACCCGGGGCGCCACGGGTGCTCCGACGACCAGGCCGGGCACCTCGGGGGCGGACGGTCCCGCCGGGTCGCGGTGGCTACGGGCGCGGAAGATCACCGGGACACCCTGGCGCGCGGGGGCCGTCCCCCGCTGGTGGCGGGCTCGTCCCTGTGGACAGCCGACAGTCCGGACTCCGGCCCGCGGTCCGGTGGTCGCCGGAGGGCCGGTGCCACCGTCCGCGGGTAGCGTCGCCGGGGTGTCGACGGGCGATCTCCGCGGGAGCGGCAGTGGCGGTGGCGGTGCCGACGTCGTCGTCGTCGGGGCCGGGCTGGCGGGCCTGGCCTGCGCCCTCCGGCTGGCCGAGGCCGGAGTGGGCGTCCTGGTGCTCGAGGCCGACGACGGGCCCGGCGGGCGGGTCCGCACCGACACCGTCGGGGACCTCCGCCTCGACCGGGGGTTCCAGCTCGTCAACCCCGCCTACCCGGCGCTGCGCCGGGTGCTGGGCCCGAGCGGGATGGACGAGCTCGGCCTGCGCTCCTTCGGCGCCGGGGCGGCGGTGGCGGTCGCCTCGGCCCGCGGTCCGCGCCACCACGTGCTCGCCGACCCGCGGCGGATGCCCTCGGCGGCGCTGAGCTCGGTGCTGGCGCCCCTGGGCTCCCCCCGTGAGAAGGCCGCGTTCCTCACCTGGGCGCTGCGCGCCGCCACCGCCGACCCGCACGGCATCCGCGACGGCGCCGACGAGCCGCTGTCCAGCGCCCTCGACCGCGCCGGGGTGCGGGGCCGGCTCCGCACCGGAGTGGTCGAACCGTTCCTCGCCGGTGTGCTCGGGGACGGCGAGGGCCGCACCTCGGCGTCCTTCGCGCGGCTGGTGGTCCGCTCGTTCGTGAAGGGGACCCCGGGGGTGCCGGCCGGCGGGGTCCAGGCGCTGCCCGACCTGCTCGCCCGCCGCCTCGCGAGCACCGGCGGCGCTGAGCTCCGCTGCTCCTCCCCCGTGCGCGGGGTGACCGCGGGCGCTGGCGGGGTGCGCGTCCGCACCGCTGACCGCGAGGTGGCGGCCCGCGCCGTCGTCGTCGCCACGGACGCCGCGGTGGCGGCCGAGCTGCTGCCGGGTCTGGCGGTGCCGGGGCAGCGGGGCCTGACCACGTTCTGGTTCGAGGCCCCGGAGGCACCCGCGCCCGCGGGGAGGGCGCAGCTGCTGCACCTCGACGGTGAGCGGCGCGGTCCGGTGGTGAACTCGGCGCTCCTGAGCGCCGTCGCTCCGGGGTACGCCCCGACGGGTCGCCACCTCGTGGCCGCCACCGTGCTGGGCACCCCCGACCCGGCCACCGCTGAGCCGGTGGTGCGCCACCAGCTCGCTGCGACGTGGGGCGCACCCACCGCCGCCTGGGAGCTGGTCGGCGTCACGCCCGTGCCGCACGCGCTGCCCGCGCTGCTCCCCCCGCTGCGCGCGCGGCAGGACCCGGCGCTGGGCGACGGCGTCTTCGTGGCCGGCGACCACCGCGACACGGCCAGCCAGCAGGGTGCGCTGACGTCGGGGCGCCGAGCGGCCGGGGCCGTGCTGGCCCACCTGGGGGCCTGAGACCGCTCGGGGACCTCCTGCCACCGCCGACCTACGCTGGTGGGGTGGAGCTGCACGTCGAGCGCGCCGGGGGCGTCGGTGAGGGCGGGCTGGTCGAGTACCTCGCCGGGTGGGAGCTGCAGCGCCAGCTGCACGCCGACGTCGTCGCCGGGCGGCGTCCGGGCACCCTGGTGCTGCTCGAGCACCCGCCCGTCTACACCGCCGGCAAGCTCACCGAGCCCGCGGACCGCCCCCTCGACGGGACGCCGGTGGTCGACGTCGACCGCGGTGGCCGCATCACCTGGCACGGCCCGGGGCAGCTGGTGGGGTACCCCGTGGTCGCGCTGGAGGGCCGCCTCGACGTGGTCAAGCACGTCCGCCGGGTGGAGGAGCTGCTGATCGCGGTGTGCGCCGACCTCGGGGTCGCGGCGCAGCGCGTGAAGGGGCGCAGCGGCGTGTGGGTCGCCGCCGACGCCCCCGGCGCGGGCGGCCGCCCCGACCGCAAGGTCGCTGCGATCGGCATCCGCGTGGCCCAGGGCGTCACGATGCACGGGTTCGCCCTGAACTGCGACAACGACCTCTCCGCCTACGGCGCGATCGTCCCGTGCGGCATCGCTGACGCGGGGGTGACGACGCTCGCCGCCGAGCTCGGGCGTGACGTCACCACCGCCGAGGTGCTGCCGCTGGTGGAGCGGCACGCCCAGCTGCTCGACCCGGCTCGCGAGCCGGGCGCCGACGCCGTCCCCGCCTGAGCGTCCGGGTGGTCAGCCGTCCAGGCCGAGCAGGCTCGTCACCAGGGGGGTCAGCAGCAGGGACAGCAGGAACGCCCAGGCGCCGGTGAGCCGTCGGGCCGCACGGCGAGGTAGCCGCACCCCGGGGGCCGGCCCTGCCAGGACGAAGAAGGCGACCGCTCCCCCGGGCACCCCGCTGAGCCAGGACCACAGGCCCAGCGCGTCGCCCGCCACGGAGCGGGGCCGTGGACGAGCAGACCCAGCCAGCACGCCCAGCCCGCGTCCTGCGGCACCTGCACGAGCGTCGAGGTGCTCTGGCTCCCGGGCGGGCTCACGAGCACCTGGACCCAGCGCTGCAGCAGCCCCTCGCGCCACGTGACCTCCTGGACCGAGCCGACGGGGCCGTCGAGCCCGTGCTCGGCGAGCCGGGACGGGCGGGCGGCCGTCGCAGGTTGAGACGGTGGCTGGCGGCCGGTCCCGCTCCTGGCCAGGGTGGGCGCACGACCCCTCCGGCGCACCGGCCGGCGGGACCTCGACGAGGAGGAGCGCCGTGAAGGCCCTGCGCGTGCACGAGTACACCAAGCCGCCGTCGCTGGACGAGGTCGCCGAGCCGGAGGTCACGGGCCCCTGGGACGTCGTCGTCGACGTCGGCGCCGCCGGGCTCTGCCGCACGGACCTGCACATCCTCGAGGGGCAGTGGGAGGCCATCCAGCACCCGCCGCTGCCGTACGTCCTCGGCCACGAGAACGCCGGCACCGTCAGGGCCGTCGGGTCGGCCGTCTCCAACGTCGCGCCCGGCGACCTGGTGATCATGCACCCGCTGGTCACCTGCGGCCTCTGCCTGCCCTGCCGCAACGGCCAGGACGCGCACTGCGAGAGCGCCACCTTCCCCGGCCTGGACGTCGACGGGGGCATGGCGGAGCAGATGCTCACCAACGCCCGCTCCGTGGTGAAGCTCGACTCCGGCCTGGCACCCGCGGACGTCGCGGCGCTCGCCGACGCCGGCGTCACCGCCTACCACGCCGTGCGCAAGGCGGCGGGGGTCCTGTTCCCCGGCACCCACGCGGTGGTCGTCGGCGCCGGTGGGCTCGGGCACATCGGCATCCAGACCCTCGCGGCCATCACCAGCGCTCGGATCACCGTGGTCGACCGCAACGAGGCTGCGCTGGAGCTGGCCAGGAGCATCGGCGCGCACCACACCGTGCTCGCCACCAGCGACGCCGAGGTCGAGAAGGCCGTGCTCGACGCCACCGACGGCGGCGCCCACGTGCTGTTCGACTTCGTGGGCGAGCACGGCGCCGAGCTGCTGGCCCCCAAGCTGCTCCGCAACCGCGGCCAGCACTACGTCATCGGCTACGGCGGCGAGGTCCGCCTGCCGACCATCGACGCGGTCATCCGCGAGATCAGCGTGGTCGGCAACCTCGTGGGCACCTACCAGGACCTGGTGGAGCTCATGGCGCTCACCGCGCAGGGCCGGGTCACGCTGCACACGAAGAAGTACCCGCTCGAGGCGGCGCTCGACGCCATCCACGACCTCGAGAGCGGGGCCATCCGCGGTCGCGGGATCCTCATCCCCTGACCCCTCCCGGAGCTCCCGTGATCATGGGCCTCCTGGGCTCCCCCGCGTCCGGGAAGCCCATGATCACGGGCGGGGGACCTCGATGCCGTAGCTGCTGATGCGGCGGTAGACGGTCGCCCGGGAGATGCCGAGGCGCGCGGCGGCCCGCGCCACGGACGTCCCCGGCACCGCGAGCGCCTTGACGATCTCGTCGCGCTCGACCGCCTCCAGGCGCGACAGCTGGCGCCGCCCGCGGGCGACCACGTCGGGCGGCAGGTGGCGCACGTCGATGACGTCCGTGCGCGCCGAGGCCGCCTGCACCACCGCCCGCAGCTGGGTCGCGCCGCCCGGCCACGCCGCCGACCGCAGCGCCTGGGCCGCGGCGGGGGTGATCGCCACGTCGCGGTGGCGGTGGGCCCGCGCGAAGTGCTCGGCGAGCGGGACGACGTCGTCGGGCCGGTCGCGCAGGGTCGGGACCTCGACGACGGCGTCGACCAGGCCCGCCAGCTGCGGGGGCAGGAGCGCGGCGTCGTGCTCGGCGAGCACGAAGGGCTGGGGCGTCGGCCGATCGCCGGCCGGCCGGCGGGCCCCGGCGAGGAGCGCGGCGAGGGTGTCGGCGCCCCACGCCGGCAGGTCGGAGGCGCCGGAGACGACGATGCACGCGTCGTCCTCCTTCAGCACGGGCGTCCACGCGGCGAGCCACGGCTCGGCCTGGTCCGGGGCGGGAGCGCGGGCCGCCAGGAGGGTCCCCCGCAGCCCGGCGGTGCGCCGCGCGGAGGCCACCAGGGCCGTCTTGCCCGCGCCGGGCTCCCCGGAGAGCACCACCGAGCGGCCTGCGAGCAGGAGCCCGGCCAGCTGCTGCACCGCGGACCGCCAGGCGGCGGAGGCGCACGGGTCGGCCGGGCCCGCGGCGCGGCTGGGGAGCACGCGGTACACCTGCCCCCGGGGAGCCGCACCGGTGACGGCGGTGCTGGTCGCGCTGGTGGTGACGGCGCCGGTGGCGGGACCCGCCGTGCCCCGCCCGGGAGCACCGCCGTCACGGGCGAGCATCAGCGCCGAGGTGCTGCGCGCCGCCGTCGTCGCCAGCGCGAGGAGCAGTCCCGAGGAGGTGCTCGACCAGGTGGTGAGGTTCACCGTGCCGGCGATGTCCCCGGTGCGGGGGTCGAGCACGGGCGCCGCCGCGCAGGTGTACTCGCGCAGCGCCTCGACGTAGTGCTCGGCGCCGCGGACCAGGCTGGGGGCGCGGTCGGCCAGGGCGAGCGCGAGGCCGTTGGTGCCCGCGTGGGCCTCGGCGTAGGAGAAGCCCGGCGCCAGGTGCACGCGGTCCAGGGACCGGTGCATGGCGGCGTCGTCGAGGAAGCGCTGCAGCACCAGGCCGGTGGCGTCGGTGAGCATCACGCCCACGGGCTCGCCGGCGAGGCTGGAGCGCAGGTCGTGCAGGACGGTGCGCCCGGACTCCACGAAGAGCGGGTCGACGTCCACGGCACCGGTGTAGACGGGCGGCACCTCGTCGGGGGGCACCTCCAGGTGCTCGCACCGCGCCCACGAGGCGCGCAGGCGCACCGACGACTCGACCGACGTCCCAGGACCCGCACCCGGACCCACAGCCCACCCCCGCCGCCGGGGCAGCGCTGCTCCGGACACCAGCAGCGTAAGCCCGGGAGCGCCGCGCGTCTCACAGTGAGACGGCCGCCCCCTGGGAGGTGGGCGCGGGCGGTGCGACCGTCGTGGAGGAGCGACGACGCACCACCTCGACGAGGAGGCACCGTGTACAGCAAGGACGGCACCGACTACTTCATCCTCGACGCGCACATCGCGCTGTGGGACGCCCGCCCGGAGAACCTGAGGAACGTCCACGGCAAGCAGTTCATCGACTGCTTCTACGACTACCACCGCAACCTCTCCCCGGAGAGCGAGCAGTGGTCGTACGACCAGTACCTCTACTACTCCGACCGCCTCATGAAGGACCTGTTCGAGGACGGGTACGTCGACCACGCCATCTTCCAGCCGGCGATCCTCGGCGAGTTCTACAAGAACGGGTTCGGGCAGACCGAGGAAGCGTTCGCCCTGGCGCAGGCGCACCCCGACAAGCTCACCTACAACCACGCCTTCGACCCCCGCTTCGAGGCCAAGGGCCTGGAGCAGCTGCGCCGCGACGCGGAGCGGATGGACCTCAAGGGCGTGAAGCTGTACACCGCCGAGTGGCAGGGCGACTCCCGCGGGTACAAGCTCACCGACCCCTGGTCGCGCCGCTACCTCGAGGCGTGCCTGGAGCTCGGCATCAAGAACATCCACGTGCACAAGGGCCCCACCATCCGCCCGCTGGACCGCGACGCCTTCGACGTCGCCGACATCGACGCGGTGGCGTCCGACTACACCGACCTCAACTTCGTGGTGGAGCACTGCGGGCTGCCGCGCCTGGAGGACTTCTGCTGGATCGCCACGCAGGAGCCCAACGTCTACGCCGGCCTGGCGGTGGCGATGCCGTTCATCCACACGCGCCCGCGCTACTTCGCGCAGATCATCGGCGAGCTCATGTACTGGATGGGCGACACCCGGATCTTCTTCTCCTCGGACTACGCGATCTGGACGCCGAAGTGGCTGGTCGAACGCTTCGTCGACTTCCAGGTCCCCGAGGACATGACGGACTACGCGCAGCTCACCACCGACACCAAGAAGCGCATCCTCGGCCTCAACGCCGCGGCCCTCTACGACATCCCGGTGCCCGAGCACCTCCAGGTCGCGCCCGAGCCGGCCGCGGTGCCCGAACCGGCCGTCTCCGTCGCCGAGCCCCGCGCGGAGGGCAAGGCCGAGATGGCGGGCATGGCGTGACCGCGCTCGAGGAGCGCACCCGCCTGGAGCAGGGGGCCTGGGACGCGCTCGGGACCGTCATGGACCCCGAGCTCGACGAGGCCATCACCTCCCTCGGGTTCGTGCGCGGCCTGCGGGAGCAGGTCGACGACGACGGCGCCCGCTCCCTGCTGGTGCACCTGCGGCTGCCGACGTCGTTCTGCTCGCCGAACTTCGCCTACCTCATGTGCTCGGACTCCAAGGACGCGCTCGCGGCGCTCCCCGGGGTCGGCCGTGTGCAGGTGGAGCTCGACGACCACCACGACTCCGACCTCATCAACCGCGGCCTCGCCGCGGACGCCGGGTACAAGGGCACCTTCGGCGACGAGGCGGAGTCGGACCTGGAGGAGCTGCGGCTGACGTTCCGGCGCAAGGCGCACACCGCCGCCGCCGAGCGGGCCCTCACGCAGCTGCTGCGGGCCCGCTCGGAGCTCGGTGAGCACGACGTGCACGCCGTCAGGCTGCGCGACCTGCTCACCGGTGACGCGAGGGACGCGCTCGTGCGGCGTCGCGCGGCGCTGGGGCTGCGGGTGGACGACGAAGCGCCCGTCGCCGTCGACGACCACGGCACGCCCGTGGCGCCGTCGGTCGTGGGGATGTGGCTGCGCAGGGCCCGCTCGACGCGCATCAGCATCGACGGCAACGCGCACTTCTGCCGCGGCCTGCTGGCCACGCGCTACCCGGGGGCCGAGCGCGACCAGGCCCCCCGCGACGAGGGCACCGCACCGGTCCCGGTGCAGCTGCTCACCCGCCGCCCCGCCTGACCCCCGCGCTGCTCCGGAGGCCCATGACCACCGTGATCATGGGCCTCCGGAGCAGCCTCCGGGGCGGTGTCAGAGCTGGGGGGTCACCAGGGACGCGAAGGCGTCGAGGTGGTCGAGGTCGGCCAGGTCCAGCACCTGCAGGTAGAAGCGGGTCGCCCCGGCCTCGACGTGGCGCCCGAGCAGGTCGGCCACCTCCCCCGGGGTGCCGCAGAAGCCCTGGGAGCGGATCTCGCCCGGGTCGCGGCCGATGGCCGTGGCCCGGCGCGCCACCTCGGCGTCGTCCTTCCCGAGCACCAGCAGGTGCGCCACCGACATCTCGATGCTGCCCGGGTCGCGGCCGATCGCCTCGCACGCGGCGCGCACGCGGGCGAAGCGCTGGCCGGCGTCCTCGGGGGTGCAGAAGCCGGCGTTGAAGTCCGCGGCGTACCGCGCTGCCAGCTCGGGGGTGCGCCTCTTGCCGGCGCCGCCGACCACCACCGGCAGCGGCTGCTGCACGGGCTTGGGCAGCGCGGGGGAGTCCTTCACGGTGTAGTGCGCGCCCGAGAAGTCGTACATGGACCCCACCGGCGTCGACCACAGGCCCGTGATGAGCTCCAGCTGCTCGGCGAGCCTGTCGAACCGCTCCCCCAGCGGCGGGAACGGGATGGCGTACGCGGCGTGCTCGGCCTCGAACCAGCCGGCGCCGAGGCCCAGCTCCACCCGGCCGCCGGACATCTCGTCGACCTGCGCCACCTGCACGGCCAGCACGCCGGGGTGGCGGAACGTCGCGGAGGAGACCAGCGTGCCGAGGCGCACGGTGGAGGTCTCCCGCGCCAGCCCGGCGAGGGTCGTCCACGCGTCGGTCGACCCGGGCAGCGCGGCCACCGGGTCGTCCGACATGGCCAGGTAGTGGTCGGAGCGGAAGAAGGCGCTGAAGCCCGTCTCCTCCGTGCGTCGGGCCACGGCCAGCAGCTCCGCGTACGTGGCCCCCTGCTGGGGCTCGGTGAAGATCCGCAGGTCAGGTCGCTCGCTCACAGGTGACGACCCTACGCACGCCCTCGTGGACGACCGGCCGCCGCCCGGGCGAGCGCACCTGGCCGAGCACCACGCCGCCCAGCACGAGCAGCAGCCCGGCCCGCTGCAGCGGGGCGAGCTGCTCACCCGCGGGCGCCGTGCCGAGGGCGACGCCGGCGACGGGGTCGAGCAGGCCGATCACGGAGACGGCGGACGCGTCGAGGCGGGCCAGACCGGCGGACCAGGCGGC
>Ga0325403_1005893_pt1 | contig 11609 bp, 5 predicted proteins | sample PopdelMetagenome_19_FD_205665 | JGI IMG/M metagenome (GOLD analysis project Ga0325403, IMG submission 205665) | Populus deltoides microbial communities from Bellville, Georgia, United States - Xylem-PdKOR-R4 | ecosystem: Host-associated > Plants > Phyllosphere > Stem > Wood/Secondary xylem...
AAAAAAAAATTAAATCACATTAAAATTGGAACAACTTATTGGATTTTCTTCATGAACTAGAATTCATCCTCAATCAAGGAAGCAATAAAGAATGACACTGAAAGTCAAGATCGGATGCTTGAAGCATGCAGTTTTTCTCCCAAAATCAAGGGTATTTTTGTACGTATTGTAGTCATCTCCTCGTTATAAATTCATGCGTCCAAGGCCAGCTTAGGCAACCAAAAAGTACTCAAAACAAAATGAAGAGGTTGAGCTTATTCATGGTATTCCTCCTATGCCTAGCAGCTACTGCAATTGCCCAAAATTGTGGCCGGCAGGCTGGAGGCCAAACCTGCGCTAACAATCTTTGTTGTAGCCAATGGGGTTATTGCGGGACAAGTGACGATCATTGTAATCCTTCCAAGAATTGTCAAAGCAACTGTAGGTCTAGTGGTAGCGGTGGCGGTACTGGTGGCGGTGGTGAAAGTGCTTCAAATGTTAGAGCCACATATCATTATTACAATCCTGAACAAAATGGATGGGACTTGAATGCTGTGAGTGCTTATTGTTCTACTTGGGATGCCAATAAGCCTTTGGCATGGCGTAGGAAATACGGCTGGACTGCCTTTTGTGGACCGGTTGGACCCCGTGGACAGGCTTCCTGTGGCAAGTGCTTGAGGGTGAGAGTAAATTAAATAGACATGAAATGCACATATTATATATTGCCCTTTGCTTTATTTGCTATTCATTTTTTTTTCAATAGATGTGAGTAAGAACAAAGCGCATGATGATTTCCTTAGCAGGAACATTGCTTTTGTTCTGTGATGATTATTTCACTTGTTTAGCTAGCTAGCATAGATCTTTATATAAATTCATTACACATCGAAACCCTAATTGAATTTCATGTAGGTGACCAATACTGGAACCGGAGCTCAAGTAACTGTGAGGATTGTCGACCAGTGCAGCAATGGAGGTCTAGACTTGGATGCTGGGGTGTTTCGACAAATAGATACTGATGGAAGAGGCAATGCTCAAGGCCACCTTATTGTGAACTACCAGTTTGTGAATTGCGGGGACTGAAGCATGACCCTCTAGTTAATCCTATGGCCAAATCAAATAAAAGGGAATACTTATCTTAATAATCCCAATTATTTTGGATTAATAGAAGAACTGGAGAAAGTAAACCCTGTACGTCTTGAAATTAATATCTGAATGAATATATATATATATAATTGAATGACTATTCGCAAATTTGAGTCTCGTCAAGTGGCAATAAGCTTTTGGTTTCGTTGGTGTGCTCTTTTTGGCACTCCTCCTCCAGTCTCTACGTTGGACAAAGATCAACAACTCTTATCTTTGCATGAATTCTAAATTAAAATTCATGATCTTCCTTTGTTTGGATATTGTCTATGATCTTTTCTCTTTAAGGTTGGATTTCAGTTTATTATACACTAAAAAAGGTAACGGAATTGGATAGTTTCAACAATGCACCCTTGTTTTTAAGAGAAGGAATGGAGAAGATTGGTGGAGATTGTCTATGATCCTTTTTATATTATTCAATGTTTAAGGAAGAAAACAACAACAATCCAACAAAATAAAACTGCTATATAGTTATCTTTAAAAACAAATAATTTATAGGCCGTAACTTTGTAAGTTATTTCAGTTTATTATATACTAAAATTAAAAAAATATTATTTAGTAGATGGTCCAATGGTAAGAGTTTGGAACTAAGGGGTTTGCTCTTTCTATGGTCTCAGGTTCGAGCCCTGTGGTTGCTAATATGATGGTCATTGCAGGCTTACATGGTCGTTAACTTAAGAGCCCGTGAGGTTAGTCGAAGTATACACAAACTGACCCGGACACCCACGTTAATACAAAAATAAAATAAAATACAAAAATATATTCTTCAAGAATGTCCGGTTGTAATGAAAGAAAAAGAACTTGTTGAAAAAACAATTGGATACCTCAATTTCTTTAAAAATTCAAAGAGCTCATTGTTGTGAATTGAATTTGACAGGGAGGGAAAATCTTAATTAACCGGTGCTCTTTAAATTTAAGGCTAGATTACTGTTGACCATTTGATGGTAGTTAAGTCCGTTATTTCTGTAATTAGTAGCCTTATACGTGTCAGATAGAGAGGATGTTGCGGAATATTAATTGCACGTAGCTCTTCTCTATATTGCTAGGCTGTAATAGAATTTGACATTACGCAACACGGATGAATGAAATGAACACAAGAACCTCTCTCTCTCCCTCTCTCTCTCTAATTCAAGAACACAAAAAACAAAACAAAAAAAAAAGAACACAAAATTTGAAAAACCCAGTAAAAGAATCGTTAAGAAATGAAATAAATCAAAGCCACGTTTCTTGAAAATCCCCAAATTCAAATTAATAACACAAAACAAGAAAGACTCAAAAAATTAGAGGAAAAAAAAAGGGGGAACGTCAATATATACCATCTAACAAAACCACTGCCATCTTTAGCACGAACAAGTGCAGCAGCAGCAGCATACCCATCAGTAGACTCGGCGTCTACTCTATTCCTCATCACTTTTTCTTCTTCATGGCGCCAAGTGGTTGGTTTTGGTATGAGAGGGAAATGATTAAATTTAGTCTGATCGAGTGAGAGATTTTCAATATTTTTAGACTAACTTGAACATTGACCTATATTAAACTTAGTCTTAATTTGAGTGATTAAGGATGTGTTTTTTATACTGGTTTGGTTCATTTGACAATTTCATGTTATTTTTCATGTGATTTAATTTTATAATTTCACGAAAGAAAAAAGAGAAATGGGTGAAGAGAATAAAAAAGAAAAAAAATACAAAAATTAAAGGTGATCAACATTGGACGAGAGATTTTTCAATTGTTTTTTATATTAGAGGAACTAATTAATTAAGTGTGGCAAACTATATTTAATTAAAATAAAATTAACTGAAGTTTGCTAATATATCAGATGATTCAAGGCTAAGTAAGAGAATCAAATTCCAAAAAAAAAAAAAAACTATTAGCAACTCAATTTCAAGTTTCAACACCAGGGAGGAGGAGATGTCAAAACGGGTTCTCCTTCAAATTCACATCAAACAATTAAAGACTCTACCTTTACTGCATGTGTTTTTTCTATAGATTCTGTGATATTACAGGTTCAATTCAAAAGACATGGAGATATTGCACACCAGGAAGCAATGCCAGAGCCCTCTCTTTTGTGTTTTTTCTATAGATTCTGTGATATTACAGGTTCAATTCAAAAGACATGGAGATGTTACAGACAAAGGTGAGCGGCAAAACAAGGAAGAAAAAGTAAATAGAACTAAAAGAAGGACTGTAAGACACAGTTGTATCAGTATCCAGTTCCTACAAAGAAAAATTTATTGCATAAATATCATATGGGGATGGGATTCATTTAATGCCTCTTTCAATGACTTTTGACTTGGGCAACCTGCATTGAACAGCACGGAGTATGAACACCTTGGTTAGTTGAATGCCGACATTGGCGAGCGTGGAATTTTATTAGCCATGGCATGACAAATTGACAGTAATGGTTTGGGGAAGATGCTGCCAGCTACCATCAGTCAATTAGTATAGGTAGCAAGGTACCCTCATGCATTAACTATGCTCTAAAGTTGAATGTATCTCATCGTTCCACGCTTCATTTCATCTTTTGATATTTCACACCATACCTCTCTCTCTTTTGATCTCAAAATTTCTTCTTTGATTTCCCAAAAAAAAAAAAGAATATGGCAGCAGAGCTTCTTCTTACGTTTTCCATGGAGCAGACTTTGAAAAGGCTGAGTTACATAGCTGCTGAAGGGATCAGACTTGCTTGGGGGTTGGAGGGCCAACTGCGAAAGCTCAACCAGTCCTCGACCATGATCCAAGCTGTGCTCCATGATGCAGCCAGAAGACCAGTAACAGACGAGTCTGTGAAACGTTGGCTGCAGAACCTACAGGATGTAGCTTATGATGCTGAAGATGTTCTAGACGAGTTTGCGTATGAGATTATCCGCAAAAACCAAAAGAAGGGAAAGGTGAGTGACTGCTTTTCACTCCACAACCCTGCTGCGTTCCGTTTGAATATGGGTCAAAAAGTTAAGAAGATCAATGAAGCCCTGGATGAAATCCAAAAAGATGCAGCTAGATTTGGGCTTGGATTGACATCTCTACCTATAGATAGAGCTCAAGAAGTTAGCTGGGATTCAGACCGAGAGACAGATTCCTTCCTTGACAGCTCAGAAGTTGTAGGAAGGGAGGATGATGTCTCTAACGTTGTGGAATTACTGACTAGCTTAACCAAACACCAGCATGTCCTTTCGGTTGTCCCTATTGTGGGGATGGCTGGCCTTGGAAAGACTACTGTAGCAAAAAAAGTTTGTGAAGTAGTCAGGGAGAGAAAACATTTTGATGTGACTCTATGGGTTTGCGTTTCTAATTATTTTAGTAAAGTGAAGATTTTAGGAGCAATGTTGCAAATAATTGACAAAACTACGGGTGGGTTGAACAGTCTTGATGCAATTCTTCGAAACCTTAAGAAAGAGCTGGAAAATAAGTCATTTTTTCTTGTTCTTGATGATGTGTGGAATGAAGACCATGACAAGTGGGATGCTTTGAAGGAGCTACTGTTAAAAATTAACAGAAAGAATGGGAATGCTGTTGTTGTTACAACCCGCAGTAAGAAAGTGGCAGGCATGATGGAGACTACTCTCGGGAGTCAGCACGAGCCAAGGAGACTATCAGATGATCAATGTTGGTTCATTATCAAGCAAAAGGTGAGCAGGGGAGGAGGAACAACAATAGCTTCAGACTTAGAGTCTATTGGAAAAGAGATTGCAAAGAAATGTGGAGGGATTCCATTACTTGCTAAAATTTTGGGAGGAACTCTTCACGGAAAGCAGGCACAGGAGTGGCAGTCAATTCTAAACAGTAGAATTTGGGATTCTCAGGATGCAAATAAAGCTTTGCGCATTTTGAGACTCAGTTTTGATCACCTGTCATCGCCAGCACTAAGAAAATGTTTTGCATACTGTTCCATTTTTCCTAAAGATTTTGCAATTGAAAGGGAAGAGCTAATTCAACTTTGGATGGCTGAAGGTTTTCTTGGGCCATCAAATGGGAGGATGGAAGACATAGGCAACAAGTATTTCAATGACTTGCTTGCAAATTCCTTTTTCCAAGATGTTGAAAGGAATGAGTGTGAGATCGTAACAAGATGCAAGATGCATGACCTAGTGCATGATCTTGCATTACAGGTCTCAAAATCTGAAACGTTAACTCCGGAGGCTGAGGAGGCTGTGGATAGTGCATTTCGTATTCGTCATCTAAATCTCATTTCTTGTGGGGATGTTGAGTCAACATTTTCAGAGGTGTTTGTTGGAAAATTGCATACTATTTTCTCAATGGTTAATGTATTAAATGGGTTTTGGAAATTCAAAAGCTTGAGAACTCTCAAATTAAAACTGTCTGATATCACTGAGTTACCAGATTCAATTTGCAAGCTGAGACATTTGAGATATCTTGATGTCTCATATACTAATATCAGAGCATTTCCAGAATCCATCACCAAGCTCTACCATTTGGAAACATTAAAATTCATTGATTGCAAGTCCCTAGAAAAGCTTCCCAAGAAAATAAGAAATTTAGTCAGCTTGAGACATCTTCATTTTGATGATTCAAACCTAGTGCCAGCTGAGGTGAGACTCTTAACACGCCTTCAAACTTTGCCTTTTTTTGTTGTTGGTCCAAATCATATAGTTGAAGAGCTGGGATGTTTGAATGAACTAAGAGGAGTGTTGAAGATATGCAAAGTTGAGCAAGTTAGAGACAAAGAAGAAGCTGAGAAGGCGAAACTGCGTGAAAAAAGAATGACCAAATTGGAATTTGAATGGAGTGGTGAAGGTAACAGTAGTGTTAACAACGAGGATGCGCTGGAAGGCCTGCAACCTCACCCAGACATAAGAAGCTTGACAATTAAGGGTTACGGGGGTGAAAATTTCCCATCATGGATGTCTACATTGCTACTCAATAATCTGATGGTGCTAAGATTGAAAGACTGCAACGAGTGCAGACAACTCCCAACACTTGGATGTCTTCCTCGCCTTAAAATCTTAGAGATAACTAGAATGCCTAGTGTGAAATGTATGGGTAATGAGTTCTATAATAGCAGTGGCAGTGCAACAGTACTGTTTCCAGCACTAAAAGAATTCAGTTTGTTGGGTTTGGATGGTCTTGAAGAATGGATGGTACCAGGTGGTCAAGTATTTCCTTGTCTTGAAAAGTTGTGGATTAAGCATTGTGGCAAGTTGAAAAGCATTCCGATATGTCGTCTTTCATCTCTTGTAGAATTTGAAATTATAGGATGCGATGAACTGAGATATTTATCTGGTGAATTTGAAGGCTTCATGTCACTTCAACTTTTGAGGATAGATAATTGTTCAAAGCTTGCATCCATTCCAAGCGTACAACACTGTACAGCTCTGGTGGAATTGAGTATATGGAACTGCCCTGAGTTGATCTCAATTCCTGGTGATTTCCGAGAATTGAGATACTCTTTGAAGAAATTGAGAGTTTGGGTTTTTAAATTACGATCTCTTCCAAGAGGATTACAATGTTGCGCATCTCTAGAGGAATTGGAAATATATGATTGTGGAGAGCTTATCCATATTAATGATTTGCAAGAATTGTCTTCGCTTCAAAGATTTTCCATTAAAGATTGTGATAAGCTCACCAGTTTTGACTGGCATGGTTTACTACAATTATGCTCTCTTGTTTATTTTGGAATCATTGGGTGTCGGAGTTTGAGTTATTTTCCAGATGATTGCTTAGGCAGCCTCGCCCAGCTGAAAGGATTGAAAATCGGTGGTTTCTCAGAGGAGCTGGAGGGTTTTCCAACCGGAGTTGTAAACTCAATCAAACACCTGAGCGGATCCCTTGAAAGACTAGAGATAAATGGATGGGATAAACTGAAGAGTGTACCGCATCAACTTCAACACTTCACTTCCCTTCAAAGATTGCAAATAAGTAATTTCAAGGGAGAGGAGTTTGAGGAAGCTTTGCCAGATTGGTTGGCCAACCTTTCTTCTCTTGAATTTCTTGGGATTGAGGATTGCAAGAAGGTGAAGTATCTACCAAGTTCAACAGCCATGCAACGCCTCTCCAAATTAAAGCAATTGTGGATTTATGGAAGTCCACTTCTTTCAGAAAATTGTAGAAGGGAGAATGGTTCTGAGTGGCCCAAGATTTCTCATATTCCAATAATCAATATAATATAGAGGGTTTGCTTTCCTTATAGATAACCAATGAAGCTTTATTCTTTAATTCAAAACATGATAATTAAAAGAGAGATGATTATTATCCATCCCTCTTGCTTTTTTTTTCCTTCTATTATAACCTAAATTTGATTCCTAGAATAGGACGACCCTATGAAATTAAATGAATATTGGTTATGTAGCAAATACAATTAAACCTAAGACACCTTTTAATTGATACCAAAATAAAAATAAAAAAGGCAAACTTGGCTCCTGTTTATTCATAAATTATAATATTTTAAGTAGTAATTACAAGGTCTATGTCCACTCCTCATCATGCATGCCTTCCTGAATTACTTGAAAATGAGGAGCACTCATACTGCGAATATTGCAGAAACTATGAAGCAATCCCATTTTTCTGAGATTGTTTCTCTACTCGGTTGATATCATTCTGCGTTTTGTAGTTTAGCGTTGTTTATCTTTCCAAAATTGATACCAAGCTGGCTATTTTAACTATCATTTGTGCACTCGGACCGCGAAAACTGAAGGAATGGATATTTGAAGTTTCTGCAGAATAGTGTTTGTCAGGCTGGATGGTGAATAAATGTGTGAGATGCATAGTTGTATGTTGTCTTTATGGGATAAGTATATGATGATCTTCCTTCATCTAATATGTTTAGCTATAGGGTTTTAAGTGTTTGGATAGTGGATAATCATACAATTAGTAATGGATTAAGTCAATAACTTTATAGTAATGGATTATAATAAAAAAGGAAATGAGCATTAAATTCTACGAACAAGAGTTTTTGCTCTTTGTTTTTGTGTAATAAGTGCTATAAGAATATGTGATAAAAGAATAAAAATTATAATAATTTATCTGGGTGGTTCAAATGATATTTATAGCTCTTATATCTCAAAACTTGTTATTTTGCTTAAGGGGTTAAAAATCTTTTCCTCTTGAATATATTAGTAAGGAAAAATTCTCTTACTTCAATATTAATATTAATGAAAATATCTTCTTACATAACATTAATGTTCATAAAAATTACTCTTATATTATATTAATGTTGATGGAAAAACATCAGACTTATAGGAGACTTCTATACTTTATTTCGTACACACTATTAATATTGATAGAAATAATCATTTTGTAGCATTAATGGGATTGAGATATGATCAGCTCTTAGATGATTTTTATATACCTATAGGTGTAAGGAGATAATTATTTTAAACTCTTAACATCCCATGTTAAGAGTTATAGGGATAGCCTTAGAACCCAACATGAGGCTAATAAACACCATCAACTATATAGGGATATCCTAAACTCTTAACATTCAATATGCATTTTGCCAAGATGACATGCGCTTTGACTCATTGTGTAGCCGAGCTTAAAAAAATTAGGTTTGATATTTTACCAGATTCACAAGCATTTAAGCTTAACATATAACCGAATCCAAGAGTCTTAGATCTAATATATTATCAGACCTACATGCACTTAACTTTCATATATAGCTGAATTTAATAATGTTAAATCTGGAAATAAAACTAGACTTATATTACTCCTGTCAATTTTATGCATATTGCGTCATCACTTAACCCTTGGCCCTTTTAATCATGGGCCTCTTGAGCAAATGACTTGTACACAAAATATGTTCATTATATTTGTCAGAAAGTAAAAAAAAAAGGATCGAGGTTCCAGCTTATCTCGAAGATAGTATAGCTTAATATGGGCATGGGTGTGGATTTTTATCTGTAAGCAATGCAACTTTTATTATTTAACATTAGATTTTGTTTTTTAACATTTAAGAATTCAATTTTTATGAGGTTATATATGTTGATAATGTTTTGGGGCAGAAAGAGAACTTCAAAGCTGAATTTTCTAAATGTAAAATGACCATTGTTCTTGATGGATAGATAATTATGCTGATGTGGATTATTATATCTTCTGTCTTGTAATTCTACCTTCATCTTACATAATATGATTAGCTCCCAGTTGTCTTCCTTTATCTCTCTCTATTTTCTCTCTTAAGAATTCAAATATCTGAAATAAGTCATTGAAGCTATGATAAAAAAAAAAAAAAAATGGTTGATTTCACCAAGTCTATTCAAACAGTAATCAGTTGCAGAAGGTTCAAAGTTTTCTATTGAAAGGCTTCTTACGTACAAGTATATATCAAATGGAAACCTCTGCCTTCTCTTGTCCAGCTGGTATCAAGGACCCAAACGAGACAGAGGTTTTGTAATCAGGAAAGCTTTGGTAATAGCTGCATCTTGTTTCTTACCTCTGCCTGTCCATTGGAATATTGAATCAGACTCAACAAATGATGTTGCATGGCTTGAGAAGAACAGGGAAAGCAGGGCATGGAGTATGCAGAACATCTTCAACTCCATCAGCAAGTTGTCAAAAGAAGTTGAAAAGGGTAACTTATGGTCATGTGCCAAGCGATGGGAATGTCACTGCCGATAACCTAGCAAAACAAAAGCATTGATAGGACTATTAGATTGGTAGCTTGGCTTTAATTTTTCCCATGAAGGTTGTTTAATTCTTATGCCAGTAACTTGTTGGTTGTCATGAAATGTGAATCGTAATTGATGAGGCTTGCTGAGTTTGGCATAAAAACACCTTGAGTTTTACGTAGGCTGGAAGGTTTTTCTTTCTTTTCTTTTTTTTCTTGACAACGCAAATTCTTGTTGTATAATTGCCAGAGTGCTTAATCATTTACACCCAAAAATACGCGATTACATGTATTGGTATATTGTAGATTGCTCACAACGATCACAACTTGCTGAAAATTGGTCATCATATCAACAGCAGCTCCATTTTGGCTGCAGGTACAGTACTTAAATATAGAGCCAGGTAGAGGTTAGGCCCTGGACAAAAATTATAGGCTGTTTCCAAGGTCGCCATGCTCATTCTACCACAATCATCGCCACCTAGCAAGTAGCAATTTCATTCATCTTTTCTATTCAGAACTACCAAAATTATTCATCAATTTTAAAAAGATAATAATTTTGCGCTTCCTAGCTAGTCATTGTCTGCAAAGCAGAACACATTCTGCTCACACTACGCTGCAGAGCAAATCAAATAATAGCATTTTAAAATGTATAAATCGAATAGCTAAACTATGAATGTTTTATATGATATTATTATTGCCAGAGACGTTATAAGAGCTGTTGTTCTTATCAAACATGTACAAAAAGTTATCATTTACACTTTGATAGCATTTTGTGGCTTTTGGTTTCTTTGTTTTTCCTTATCTTCCACTGTGAACTCCTTTTCTGATGCTTCAGAGAGCAATTGCTTCAACTCTTTTATTTGTTCGACAGCGGCAGCTTCATTAATCCTAAGATTTCTTTCACGGGCAATGAAAACCAAAGCATTGTCTTTTTCAGCTAAGATATCTTTGAGTTGGGAATTTTCAGCCCGGCAATTCCTGCAGCTTTCTTTGCAACATTGGCTTTATTCAGGTCCTGTTGAAGTATATCACGCATCTTCTGAGTCTCTTTCTTAGATATTGTGTTCGTGCTTTCAGCTGTTTAAAGCAATTCAAGAAGTTTACTGTTCTGTTCCCATGCACAGGACTTTTCATCTTCAGCTCTCCTGATACAATCCACCAAGCCAGTCTCTTTCGCATTCTATGCCAGAAGCGATTCTTCAGCCTCTATCCCCAACCTCTCAGCTGTTTTTCTATATCAATCAGGTTCTTTCCTTGCTCCATTCAAAAGAGTCCTATACTACCGCCGCTTTCAAGTGCTCCAGCTGTTTCTAGGTTCTGTCTTGTCAACTGAAGTTCAGACTTGAGACTCTCTAATTCTTTTTGCAATGAAATTTTATCCCCAGTCTAAAAGTTTTCACCTTAGTTTGTGATTTAGACTATCAAATTATTGTTCAGCTGTTGTAATTATCATGGATTCCTTCAAACAAAATTACCTCCAGTTCATCTAATTGTGTTTATCCTTCTTAATGATCATTACAAGAGACAGGCATTACAAGACACATGCATCATGATTATTTTTGTCATGAACTTTGCAAATTCATTCAGTTGAGAAAATTTTATAAAAAACTTTCAAGAAATTATTTTTCATGTATTAGGATCAAGCCATAAACTTTCAAGAAATTATTTTTCATGTGTTAATTTGATTGTTAAAATGAGATCATTCATATGTAAATTTGGAGAGAAAAAAAGTACTTAATAGAAAAAATTCATTTCTTAGTCAAAAGTACTCAAATGTGCTAATACAATTTTGAGTATTGACATATGATGAAATTAGTGTTGGTTAGAACAGTGGGAAAAAAAAAAAAAACAATTATCCTAAAATTTTGGCTATTTTAAAAGTGAATGGCTTAAGTGTGCTCTCTGACAATGAAAGATTTTGCTAGAGAGTTCT
>Ga0325403_1005894_pt1 | contig 11608 bp, 2 predicted proteins | sample PopdelMetagenome_19_FD_205665 | JGI IMG/M metagenome (GOLD analysis project Ga0325403, IMG submission 205665) | Populus deltoides microbial communities from Bellville, Georgia, United States - Xylem-PdKOR-R4 | ecosystem: Host-associated > Plants > Phyllosphere > Stem > Wood/Secondary xylem...
ATAACCTCTGTAAAGTTCTAATGCGAAATTGTAAAGTACGCATACTAAAATCCACGCTTGTAGAGATCATGTTTATAATTCTACAATAATATTCTAGGTTTTCAATTTCACTTCTTGAATCTGACTCGGTCCCGAGATGAGTCATATCACATTCTAATTACGAGTAATTTAATCTCAGTTAATTGGTTAGTGTGCACGGCAATCTCCTTCTACGAGTACTGTTTCCAATAAAATATACTAGAAATTTGCTTGGTTCTCTATCAAGTAATTGGCACCAGCGCTCCAGAAATGGAAGAAAGCTTGTGTGGTTGATCAACAAAGGAAGACAGGCGGTAACAGTGACATAAAAGTTCGATAAAAAAGTTGTGGGTTCCATAAATCTCACAACACCCATAATAATTAACATTTCTAGCAAAATAGCAGGATCACATGGCTAGCAATATCTGCTCCAGTTCATGATCCCCTTCTTTCTACAAAATTGGCGAGGCTCATAATTGAAGAAGACTTGCCCTTGATAGTAATATGGTCTACAGAAACGTACAAAATCCAAAACTGAGGTCTGCCTCAAAAACTGACCCAGATTTAAATTTTGAAATTTGCTAGAAGATAGAAAAAAACTCCAGATTAACATGTACTAGAGGTTTAACAAAACTGGCTCGACCAAGCCAGAACCCACCATGCACCAGTACTGGTTTCTTTCTTCTCTACGCTTTTATAATTTGCTAGAAGTTATTGCTCCTCTGCTAAAAGATGGAGGGACAACATGTAGCGCTGTTTTTCTCTTCACTCGCATCCGAGCCCAGTTCAGGTTTGAGCATGAACGAGACCTTGTTGCAGTTCTTGGAGAACCATTTTGACTGCATGTACTCGGCTTTCCTCCATGGAGGAATATGGAGATCATTTTCTTTGAGCGATGCTTTGGCAGCTGAGCATAAAAGAGAGATTATCTTATCAAGCCTCTCTTCAGAGCCAACAAAGACTGAAGGAAGGGCGTTAATAAGCTCTTTGTATGTTTGTGTAGGCCTTGCCAACTCAAACTGAGACCTTAAATCCATGTCTACTATCAGCCTTGTTGTCTTGTTGCTTAAGTTCTGGTCCATGATCATTACATCTATGTAGTCGTAATCTCCTGTAAACTGGATAACTGAAACCCCAGACAGATTTTTTAAGAGTACAAATAATAATGATATTCACTAATCATTCTGTGTACTAATTTAATTAGAGCAAAGAAATGTACCTTTGTGGCCAAAAGAAGAAACCCAGGAGGTTTTACATAGAGAAGCTTCATAACCATCCACTTGCAACCTCATGACCACCCATTCTTTGAGACTATTGGGTTCTCCCATACCTCTAACATACATCAAGACCTTGTCAAGAAGCTGAGTCTCGATATCTGTTGCCTCCAAGAGAATATCCTGATAAAAATCAAGCGTGTATATATAATAACTAAAGATCAGACATTGAGAGAATTTTAACATCGTCGAGAACACGGAAATGCAATAATTTTGCAGATAAGAACAACGAGAAGATTATAGAAAGAAAACCTGCAAGATTGATTGAGATTTTTTGGGGGCAGGTTTGGACACTGGAGTTGGTGAGGTTGATTGATCTGATTCAATGTAGTCTCTGATCATTTGATCGAGCTCTTCCTCTCCAAGGCTACCCAACATGATCTGTTATGATTTTTCTGCTTCTTCCCGGGAGGATTTATACGAGTTATGCGTGTTAATCAAAGTCTTGAAGAAGTCAACTACTGTTTAAAAGCCTGTGACACAAGCTTCTAATGGTTCATGTGGAGGACACCTTGTGTGTTATTCCATTTAAAGCGAGTGAAGTGATTCGAGCAATGGTGATGTCACTGTGAAAGGAAAGGCACCTGTTGTCGCTTTTTATCATCTACATCAAATATGAACGCATATCCACAATACTTCGCCATGGGATCCATATACTGTCATGCTTTAATTCCCCTTTGACTCCATCCCTCTCCTTAGTTAAGGCCATGCTAGATTCGTTGCTCTGCAATGGATTGTGCATTCCCATTGACACTGATCGATGTTGTCATGATGAATGGCTTCTGAAGGGTGAAACGAATATATATATATATATATATATATAGACACACGCACACATGAAAAGAGAGGAGAAGACAAAACGGGTAGAGTATATTTTCAAAAAGAACAATCACAAAGAATGTTTGAATCGAATTTTATTTCCTATGCAGAAACATTTTTCTTACAAAAAATTAGGTAAGCACAGATGCTTCCATGTCATTTCACTTCTGCGCACCACGAAGATCACAGCATGAATAGACACTTAAAAACAACACAAAAGGTTATATTTAATTACAGTTACGCAATTGTATCTTTTCTGTTCACGATCTCCATCATGCTACTCAAGTTGTTTGTTTTTATATTTAAAAATTAAATTTTAATCATGTTTTAAAAATATGTTTGATTTTAAAAAATATTAAATTGATTTTTTAGTGGTTTTCAATAGTTTTGATACTGTAATGTTAAAAATAAAAAAAAATTAATTATTTAAAAAAAACTATTAAAAAATACTTTACACTGTGTGAAGAGAGAGCTTTTCCAGATTTTACGCTGTATTTATTTGCTTCTTTCAGTTGTCAACTCATTGCTTGGTGGAAATGGAAGGCCTTGGTCCAAGCCGATTGAGCACATCCATCTTTAATCATGCATTTTCGCCAATTTCATTTCACGGTTGCATAACAGATCACTCCTCCGCTCCAGCCGTCGTGATGCTACCGAAAATTTTTTATATATATATATATATATATATATATATATATATATTATTAATTAATACAAAAGCTGAAGGGTGTGGGGAATTACTGTTTATCCACACTCATTACACTATGAATTACAACAATAATCCATCATATATTTAATTTTTTTTTCTATTTTTTTATTTTTTTTCACTCATAATGTATTACTTTTTTTTATTTTTTTTCTCCAAGATTATCCTTGTCAATTTTATTTTATTTTATATTGAGTTGCTTAAAAATTTCGCTTTGTAATTTTTTTATTTAAAATATGATGGATTGCTACGGTATTTTTCTACATGGTTTTTATATTTTACTTTTTTATTTTTCAAAATTATATTTATCGATTGTATTTTTTTAATATTGAGCTGATTGAAAATTTAGTTTTATAATTTTTTTTTCAAACATTGTTGATTGCTACAGTGTTTCTTCATATTGTTTTTTTATTTTTTTATGATTTTCTCAAAAATTATCTTTATCGATTTTATTTTTTTAATATTAAGATGGTTATAATTTAACTTTGTAATAAAGCTTAATCATGTGGGGAAAGTATTGTAACTTCCCTAACAAAACATTGTGGATTGCTACAGTGTCTCTCCACGTGATTTTTTTTCTTGTGATTTTTTCAAAATTATCTTTGTCAGTTTTATTTTTTTAATATTAAACTGGTTGAAAATTATAATTACAAGTCATTACAAATAAGGTTAGATCATGTTGGAAAGTACTGTAGTTTTCATCACAAAATACCGTGAATTGTTACAGTGTTTCCAACATAGTTTTTTTCCCTGTTTTTTTAATATTTTTTTTTTAAATTGTCTCTGTCGATTTTATTTTTTTAATAGTGAGCTGATTGAGAATTTAGCTTTATAATTTTTTAAAAAAAAACACTGTGATTTGTTGCAGTGTTTTCTCACATTATTTTTTTCAAAATTATCTTTGTTGATTTTTTTTTTAATATTGAGTTGGTTAAGAGTTATAATTATAATAAAACTAAATCATATGGGGGAAAGCGTTGTTGTTTTTCTCACAATACATTGTGGATTGCTACATTATTTCTCTAAATGGTTTTTTTATAATTTTTTCTAAATTTTTTTTGTCAATTTTATTGGGGAAAGCACTGTAGTTTTCCTTACAAAACATTGTCAGTGGCTATAACGGTTTTCCTTATGGGTTTTTTTCCTTTCAAAATTATCTTTGTCGATTTTTTTTAATATTAGATTGATAGAGAATTTAGCTTTGTAATTTTTTTGCTTTATATTTACAGAAAAGCTAAATCATGTGGTGAAAATACTGTATCTTTCCTCGCAAAATATTATGGATTGCCACAAATCATTTTGTTCGATCTCTAAGTTTTTTATTACCAGCATAAATTTTTTTCCGTTATAAATATTAACTCTATCAGATCTTTAATTTTTATTATTTATCTAATTTTTTTATAATTATAAAACTATCAAATATATTTATTTTATAAATCAGCAGCAGCACACTCCATATATAATTGTAGTTGTCCCCATTCCTTTGATGCGAATTGGACCCTCGGTATCTCTCTCAGTCCTCACTGTCAATTGTAGTTCCTTTCACGCAACTCAAGTTTTTGGTTGGCTTCTTTCTCGTTTAATTAACGACAATATCCGGAGATTTCTAGACTAATGAATCTTGATGTGTTTTTTTTTTTTGACCGTTTGTTTCCTTATTCATCTGGTTTCAAGTGTATGTTTATCATTATGTTAATTTATGACTTTCAAGTTGTTTATAATTATGGTAATTTATGATTTTTCAAGTTGTTTTTTTCTAAAAAAAATATTAAATTGATATTTTTTAAAGTGTTTTTGATAATTTTAATATATTGATGTACAAAATAAAAATAAAATTAAAAAAATATATTATTTTATTAGATTTTCAATTAAAAAGTACCAGATGCTATCAAACAAACACTAAAAGCCAAGAACATGGTTATATAGTTAGTGTTTAATTACCCTACAAAGGCAAGAAGGAGGGAAAGCAGTAAAAACATAAATATATTTAGTTAAATAAATAAAAATAAAGATAAAAATAAATTTATTTTTATAATAATTTTGAAGTGATGTATTATACTCTTAAAACATGAGGCATGGAAAAGATATATCTTTAGAAGTAATATTTATTATTTTTTGATATTATAATTATTAATTTTATTTTTTTAACCATTTGTTTCTTTACTTTTTCGGTATTAAGTCTAAGGTTAGCATTGTTCTGATTTATATCTTTTGAATTTTTTTATTTGAAAAGGTATTAAATTAATAAATTTTAAAATATTTTTTTGATAATTTTGATATATTAATATAAAAAAATATTCTAAAAATAAATTTTAATAAATTTTTAATTAAAAATATCATATACCATGATATTAAATAAACACTAGTTCTTGCGCTAATAGCCAAGGGCACGTTCATGTGACGCTATGATGCCAGCGCAAGATGTCTCGATAATAAATTTATATTAATATAGTAATCAAAAAATCAACATTTTAATCATCGTGTCAAAATAATCAACAGAACGCATTTACATGTCACGTCAAAGTACATTTTTTAATTGCTAACCATTGAATGAAGAAGGGCGGTTTGACGGGGAGGTTTAACATGTTTTTTATTAAAATTTAATTTTTTTATTTTAAATTATGTTTTTAAAGTGTTTTAATTGGTTTGATGTGATAGTATTAAAAATATTTTTTAAAAAATAAAAAATATTATTTTAATATATTTTAAATTAAAAAATATTTTAAAAAACAATATCTAACATATTTCTAAACTTCCTAAATTTAAAAAATAGATATATTGCTATATAATACACCGACGAGTAGCATATATTCATGCTTTCTAGATATATATTTAAAATTGAGTTGCCATGTATTTTTTTAAAAAAAATTATTTTAATGTATTTTTTATTTTTAACATTGACAAATCAAAATAATTAAAAATATATATAAAAAAACATTAATATAATACTTTTTTCAGGGTGAACATGCTTTTAAAAAACAATTGAAAACGAAAGTTGCATTCTAAAACAGTTTCAAAATCAAATAGTGAATTTACTACATTTGTGAGTCCACTCTACATCGAGAAATGAGGATTTTTTTTATCAATTCAAGAACACAGCACAGAGATGATACAAACACGTTTTAAAAAAGTTTTTTTAAAAAAAACTCGAGTTGGAGTGTAGACACAACTAAACAAAAAATGTTGGTATAATTTAAATGGAAATTAAAAGAATTGACAAGTAAGGTAAATGGACCTATTTTTAAAAAATAAAAACATGAGGAATGCAAAAAAAAAATAATTATCAAAATTAAAAAAAGATAATGGAACTATGATATCAGCCAATAAAAAATTAGAAGAGCAAAACTTAAAAAAAAATGACTCAAGCTAACCTGAGTGAGTATGTTAAATATGTAAGTTAGGTTGTGAAACCATAATAAGTTTATAGAAAGCAAGTAAAAAAAATAATAAAAGTTCAATTCCAAACAAATCAAACGTAAAATGATGAAATATTTGTAAATCTTTATCCTGAGCTATTTGATTAAATGCGTCAAGTATGGAAAAACCACAAAGATCAATTCTTAGCAAATCAAATGTTGAATGATAATTTTTTTCAAAAAGTCAACCACATTAAATGATTTAAAAAGAAAAAAACAATAATTTAAAAAAATACACAGGCTATGTCATGAGATCAATATAATCTTACAAAAATAAAGACAAAAAAAATCATGAATCCTTCTTTTTTTAAATAATCAATGTCGAGTAACGAGACTGAAAATGAAGAAAAAGAAAGAAAAAAAACAATGTGAACCCATGCCAATTTATAAAACCCGCGATCCAACCCATTTAATCAAAAGCACGAAACCTAAAAAAATCTCGAGGCTAAATCTCAACAAATCAAATGTCAAATGATGAAATAAAAATAACAATAAAAAATATTTAAAATAAAAAATAACAATTAAAATAATGATGATCAAATTTAAAAAAAAGGTCAAGATTTATACTTTTGAATTGAAAGATAGAATTGAAAAAAAAATCAATTTCACATAATAACTAAAAGAAAAAACCACCAAAAAAATAAGGAATAAATTTTAAAAAATACAAAATAAAATTTTTAATTGAAGAATGAAATTGAAAGTTTACAAAAAAGGAGGAAAAGATCGAAAAAGAAAAAATTACCCAAATTTAAAAAAAAATTTAAACTAAATAATAAAATTAAAAACTAATAAATTTTATTTATAAAGATTTAAGGACAATAATTATAAATCAAAAAAACAATAACCATATTCGAATATCCCAAACTAAGTGGACCATTCAGAAAATTCAAATGCTAAGCTCGAATTTCAATGGAGGAGAGAGGGAAGAAGAAAAAAAATATCGGCACTAAACTCGGCAGTCTTGGTCCAAACGCACCACCTCCCTAAAAAGAAAATTTCAGAGTGTGTTTGGTAGTGTGGTTGCGGTTGCTTTTCAAATAGCTTTTCGTGCCAAAATGCATGCCAATGATATTTTTTTATTTTTTAAAAATTATTTTTGACATCAGCCCATCAAAATGATTTGAAAACACTAAAAACATATTAATTTGAAGTTAATAAAAAAATAAAAAAATTTTAAATTTTATCAAAAATGTTTTTGAAACGCAGAAACAAATAGGCCGCTTCAGAGGCCGGGAGCTGTCTGCATGATGACACGTGGAATACACTCATCATCAACTTCTTTTAAAATATTTTTTGTATATATTAAATTATATATTTGTCCATAAACCAACCTTTTAATTACAAAAAAAACCTTAAATGCAAATATAAATTGCCCTTCAATATAAGATATATAAAATTCGCTTTCAATGGTACGAGAGTCATTTAACTATTTATTAAAAATAAAAAAACTAAAATATCCCTAAATGTAAGCTTTAAAAATTTTTCAATTATGGAAGGATATGCATTATAAAAAAAATGTAGCTGCGAACTTTTAAATCTTAAATGTCACAAATGTAAAATTACTAAGTTATTACTATTTTTTTAATTACAAAATAGGCATTTTATTTTAAAATTTAAATACATGTTTGAAAATATTGTTATGATTATTTTTTATTAAAAAATATATTAAAATAATATTTTTTAAATTTTTTAAAAATTATTTTTGACATCATCATATCAAAATGATATAAAAAATTAAAAAAAAATATTAATTTTAAAAAAAAAAATTTAATTTTTTTTTTAAAAAAACAGGCTTAAAAATACTTTATATTCAGTCCGTCTCTGGACTGGCTGGATGGATCTCAACAACCAAAACCTACCAGTCTATTAGCTGACGTGGACATGGATTTCAATTACCGTACGACTACGTCCACATGCTTACGTGGACAAACAAAGCATCCCATACTAAAACCACAGCCCGTCACAAAATACCAGCATCACAGCCCCATATCATCACCACACCTACCAAAAAGACAAAATCCTTACCAACTCTTAAAGAGATGGACCCACATCTAACCTTGAATCAACGTTCCTGATCTGACCCGTGATATGAAAACCTGACTGCCATGGTAACAGTAGCCTCTTTGAATCCTAGTAGGAAACAAAGTTCCCAACCTCCTACGCAAAAATCAGTTTTACTTCATTGACACAACACCACCACCAACATAAGAAGGAAAAATTTCTATCCCAGTTCCCCAGATTTTCCCGGGAAAATCTCGACAACCTGGTTTGGAACCCTAATTCTTAATGACATGCTAAGTGAGCTCTCTCTTTCTTGATTTTTGTATCTGACAACGTGTGTTTATTCGATTAACGTGGTTGTGTATGTTAGGGTTTTGGTTGATTTTCCGATTTCGTTAATCGTATTGGCGCTTATTTGTGTTTTGTGTGATTTAAGAATAAACCAATTAGAAACTTAGTTTTCTGGAAGAAGAGATTTTTTTTCCTTTTCTTTATGTTCGAGTTCCTTTTCTTATTGTCAAAGTAATTAGTTTAATGTAATGATTTTGTAGGCTAATCGCGATGTAAATGAAGTTAACTTTGATGCATAAGCCATAGCACTTAAAAAACTTTTGAAAGCCATTTGAATATGCATAATGTGGGTCTCCTGTGCATTTTACTAAAATTGACTGTGATAAGTCTCGGTGATTTCTGGGCTTCTTTCTGATACGATGATGTATGTGGTTTAGGTTGTGATTGACATTCACTACATAAAAAAAGACAGAAGGTTCTTGTCCTTCCAGTACTGTAAATATCTGCAGAGCGGTAGGTATATTACAGTTGATGGTTACAGAGTATTTAGCTGCAGATGCTTGGGTGACATAAAGCCTCCAATCAAGTAGGCATTAAAGGTTGAGCTATACATACACGGACGTGTTAAGTAGCATCAGTTGTATTGTCCTGCTCCATGGAATGGAGAGGGGCCTGTTGTTCTTTGTTTTTTCTTTTCAAGTTGGTCGAGTCCACAAGCGGATTAGGGAAAGTTTGGGCATTAAATCTGGGAGCTGAGACTGTTGTAAATGTCAGCTGGCCAATCTTCATTGCAAGCATATTTGTGCTTCTTGCTCTTGTCCTCTCAATGTATCTTATCTTTGAGCACCTAGCTGCATATAACCAACCAGAGGTTTGTTCTCGTATTTCTTTTTAAATTATAGATTTTTTGGTACCTTGTTCTTTCCTCATACACTCATAGTTGTCTATTCCCTTGTTAATTTGGTCAGGATAGTTAAATTGATAGCTATGAGTTTGATTATTAAATTTCAGGAGCAGAAGTTTCTCATTGGACTCATCCTGATGGTTCCTGTTTATTCTCTAGAATCGGTATGAAAGAAGCAACCTATCATTGTTTCCTTCTTCAATTTGCAAATGGTAACTTGCATTTTGAGTGTAATGTATTTGAGCTCACTATTTATTTATTGAAAATCTTATAATTTAGAAGCTCTGCTGCTAATCCTTGTAGTATTAGAGATATCTAGACAGTTTTAGAAAGTGTTAGCCTACTTACCCCGCATAAGCTAAAAACTATTGAATGAATTAAGTGTGCTAAAGTCTGCTTTGCCTGCTCTTTATTGTAAACATAACTCGTAGGGTTGATGTATCTTATTATCCTGGGAAGGATGGGAACCATCACTTTATATATCCCCAGAAAGGGTAGTGTTACTGTTTTAGCATAAATAAGCAAATTCATTATTTCAAACGTCAGGACTGCTAAATGCTGCTTTGTTGACCTCTTTGAGTAGCGCCTGTTATTTTTTACACTTTGAAATGTCAAATCCTACAAGCATTTGTTGACTAGCACTGGCTTGGTGTAAAAAACTAGCACCTTGACTTGGCATCCGTTTGGTAGCAGTTACTCAAAATTGAAGTATCCATGTTGTGATTATTTATTAATTTCCGTTGATGATCTGTGATTTTTTTTTATCTTTACTGTTTTCATGGGCAGTTCTTATCTTTGTTGGATTCCAGTGCTGCATTTAACTGTGAAGCAATTCGGGATTGTTACGAAGCTTTTGCCTTGTATTGCTTTGAGAGATATCTGATAGCCTGCTTAGGTACTGCTATTTGGGGTTTTACCTCGTTCCTCAACATCCTTGATAGCCATGATTCGTGGTAAATTTTTGCATTCCCTTATTTTATTTTGATAAGTTTTTGCTGATATAAGGTGGAGAAGAAAATACGATTGAATTCATGGAAAATCAGACCTTAATCACTCCCAGCTCGCCTCTTTTGGAGGATTCACATGCTTATGGAGTTGTTGAACATCCTTTTCCTTTAAATTGCTTTCTGAGGGACTGGAATCTTGGTGCTGATTTCTATAATGCTGTGAAGATTGGCATTGTTCAATATGTATGTACCTGTTTGTGTAATTAAAACTTTCCCTTACTATGACTTTTGCAACCATGTGGCAGTTGCTGAATATTTACTGTGCAGATGATACTGAAGTTGATCTGTGCGCTTCTAGCAATGACTCTTCAAGCTTTTGGGGTTTATGGAGAAGGGAAGTTCGAATGGAGATATGGGTAACAGACTTTATTCATTGTACCAGCGATTTCAGCATCTAAAGCTTACATGATAATGTTCCGTATTGTGTTTTATCTAACCACAAATGCCATGCTACTTACATGGAGTGGTCATAAACAGTTTTTTCCAACACTAATCAAATCTTGATGTGTTTTACTTTGTAATTTTCTGTCAGTTGTGTATATCTGCTAATATGTAACACAATATCATTAGAAAAAAACCAATATAGTTCATTCTCTTGATCTGCCTGTGATCTGAGTGAGATTGTTTTTTACAGGTATCCATATTTGGCAGTCATCCTTAATTTCAGTCAGACCTGGGCCCTATACTGCCTTGTACAGTTCTATTCTGTAATTAAGGACAAGTTGGCCCCAATCAAACCACTGGCCAAGTTTCTGACATTCAAGTCAATTGTTTTCCTCACATGGTGGCAAGGTGTTGCTATTGCGTTTCTTTTCTCCATGGGAGCCTTCAAAGGGGCTTTAGCCCAGGAGCTGAAAACACGTATACAAGACTACATTATTTGCATTGAGGTGTGACTGATAATGCATTTATTACCGATCATTGATAATAGAGAGAGAATTCATTTATTTACTGTGGATGCATTTATTATATTGCTGATTAGGTATACTATTGATAAACATAAACTTGATTAGGAAATGACATTAAAGTAGAAATCCATTTAGTGATAAACTTGATTAGGAAATGACATTAAAGTAGAAATCCATTTAGTGCTAGTCCTTTTGAACTCATTGGTGCGGTGTCCTCTACTGTAGAATCATGTCAGACTGCATGCGAGGGTTGATAAGTTTGTT
>Ga0325403_1005896_pt1 | contig 11606 bp, 7 predicted proteins | sample PopdelMetagenome_19_FD_205665 | JGI IMG/M metagenome (GOLD analysis project Ga0325403, IMG submission 205665) | Populus deltoides microbial communities from Bellville, Georgia, United States - Xylem-PdKOR-R4 | ecosystem: Host-associated > Plants > Phyllosphere > Stem > Wood/Secondary xylem...
ATGTCCTTTACTAAGGACACCAACTTCTTATTTATAGCTGAACTTTTACACAAGTGGTTGGGAAACCTTTTACACGTGGTTCAACAAGGACCATAATTCTAATACATGTGTCACACATGTGAACGACCCCATTTTAATAAAGAAAAAGTAAAATAACACACATGTGATTGACACAACTTTAATAGCACATTTGAAAAAAATAAAAAGATATAAAGGTAAAATTCAAAAGATATAAAAGTGATTGACATATTATTGCCGGTGAATGCGTTGATGAATGATTGAGCATCTTTTAATAAAAGACTCTTTGGACTTGTCTTTTCAGGAGGATATGGATTCATGGTCTTTTGATCCTGTGCTACCACCTGCTAGATTGAAAGATTTATCATCAAAATTTGATTTTAGGATTTCAAAATCATCATCAAATCTTCGTTTCCTTGATCATAGAGATTAATGAGATGTTAGAAATGTTGCCTGTAGTCATAATAGAACACTGGACTTTGAAAATTAAAATATGTATTGGGAATGAGAAATTGTTCACCAAGTGTCAAAGGATCAAGATTGTTACAGAGGACCATGTGTCAATTAGTATGATGCCATTCTTGATAATTCATCAATGGTCCTTCAACATAATTGTGCTCATGAGCTCTATGAACGATATACTTTGGAGATTCATAATAGCTTATTTCTTTTATGTTGCTTGCAGTTTGTAAGGAACCACTTGATTGAAAAGGAGATAAAGAGATAATCAATCTCTTCCATCTGCAAGACTTTGTTAACCTAATTATCAATGGAATCAAACATTTCAAACCATTTTTTGAGGATAGGACGGTCTCCATTTTGAAATTGAGCTCACTGACATTGAACAAAGAAAGCCATAAGATTTCTTTTGTTAAAAATACAATCAAATTCAAATATCCTGACAAGATAAATCCAAAATAAAAAACTCAATTTTGGTAAAGATGTAATGACTCTATATAAAGAAAAGAGTGAGAAAATGGTATGAAGGATGAATGATTACAAGCCAAAAATAATTTCCTATAAGACCATGCTTTCTGGGTAATATGAAGTGGATTTGATAAAGAGTGAAGACATAACTATCCAAAAGGTATTTGTCTAGGATAAGGATTTTTTTTCATCAATAAGGAGGAAAGACTGGATTAACTCAAAGAAAAAATGGGAAAAATAGTGGGTTAGATGTTGATTTTTTCAAGATATCTTTATGAAAGATTATTTCAATGTAAGAATTTCTCTGAAAATTGAATGCTAATGAAACCCTAACTATCTGGAGGCTTCGCTTATACCAATATATTTTTTGCTTGCTATTTTTTGCTTCTAGCAGTACTCACTCCAGTAATTATCACTAGCATCTGTTTACAACATTTTTTTGTCATCAGAAGGAATTTTCAGGGATGGTAGATTATATGCTATCAACTGAAGTTGTTGAAGTTGCTTTAATTCTTTCTTTAACAAAGAGAACAAGATATTCATATGTTGAGTGATATGAGGAATAAAGCCTGCTATGTAGTTGACTATACCCAGGAATTATTCAACTTCTTTCTTGGAAATATTACTAGAAGGGAAGTTGAGTGTTTCTCCAATGTGTGATTGAAGCATTATTTGGCCATCTTTGATATTCATTTCCTGAAAATCAATGGATGATTTGCCAATTTGCATCTTTCTTTGTGAGAGCATGATTCTATATTTTTAAACAATAGTGTCATAACTCAATTTTGGGTCTCCCTCAGAATTACATTTTTCTTTTAAAATGAAAAGCAACAAAAAAGAAAAAAAGAAAATGAAAAAAAATCTGGAAATTTGGCAAGAGCAGGCTAAGAAAAGTTTCAAATGCATAAAAGAACCAAACTGGAGTTTTGGACAAAATTGAGAACCCAATTATACCTGAGTTTAAAAGATTATGCAAATACAAAGTCAAATTAAATGATTATTAGATAAATTTGCACAAAAATTAAGTTCAAGAATGAATTTGGGTCAAATTAAAAGATTTCATTAAAATCAAGGACTTGATTAGACTTTTAATGAGTCAAATTAATTTTCTTAGGGTTTTAATTGGTGATAAATTAAGTTTCGAAGCTTAATTTGAGCTTCATTGAGAATTTTAGAATTTTAGAGGACTAAATTTTTTGTTTTTAAGCTTAACTGGTTGAAATCAGGGACACAATCGCAAGAAAATAAAAGTTTGGTGGTCAATCGAGGTTCAATTTGAAGAAATTCAAGACCAAGAACTTTTACGCAAAAAACACGCAAATTCAGAGTCCAAATTCAGTTGAAAATAAGGGTGAAATTGAAGAAATTTAAAAGTTAAATGGTCAATTAATGATCAATTTATATAAATCTAAAACCAATGACTAAGATGAAAAAGGGTTTGAAATCAGGTGATTTTTTTTTTTAAAACGTGGTAAGGGTGAAATTAAATTTATTCTTAAAATCAAAGTTTAATTAAGGACCTAATTGAATAAATTGAAAACTAAGGACTGAGATTAAGAGAGGAATTTCTAAACATAATTTGAATCTAAAGCGTTAAAATGAAGTCATTTTATTTAAATAAAACAACATGTTTTGTATAAAACAACATTGTTTTGATAATTAATAAATAAAAAAAGAAAGAAAAAAAAGAAGGAAACGATGTTGTTTTCATGCTACTATGCACCATCTTCTTCCTCTGCACCAATTTTGTAGACAGAAGAGATAGTTTTTTCCCCTTTTTTCCATCTCTCTCCTCTATATCGCCCATACCATGACACTAAACACACCCTTCTTGTGGCCAACTGACACAACCAAAGAGTTGATGTCTCCTCTCAAGTGTAGGAGTGTCGAAGTAATAAATAACCCGACAAGACCGAGGTCGAACCACAGGGAGGTTAACTGTATAAACTACAAATAAAGAAATAGATAATAACAGAAAAGGAATTGAAGAGAGCTTTGAGATGTGACCACATCTTGACTTAGTGACAATCCTTATCTTCTTGTCTGAACAAAACGTCATTGCTAACGTCAGAATTTGAACAGATTGTCTTCATGAAAGTTCTAGGAAATTATCTCAGCTTTCCAACTAAAAAAGAATAGATACATTTGAACTTCTAGAACTCGAGATATGGGCTGAACACTAAATAGTATCTGGGCTGTAGGACAGATTTGGATTTCTCTTTTGATGCTAAGATTTGGACTTCCAAACGACAGAATTGAGTCTTGGACTCTTCATGAATGTTTTAGGCCTATGTCTTAGCTTTCCATCCATAGAAACCAAACTGAAATTCAAGATCTACAGCTCTAGATATAACCCAATGACTGAACAATGTTCCAATATGGTTTGAACCAACATCTCTTTTCTAAGCTTAGCCCTCTCTTTGTCTTCTTAATTTCAGTTGTTAAATTCATCAATTAATCCCTTGATTTATTTGATAGGCCTGCATTTAAGATGAAAATTTACCATAAATTAAAGGTAACTTATATTATTAGATATGATATTATAAAACATGCTCTAGTTAAGGAGTTATTGATACTTCAAGTGCAAAATAATGATATAAAACCTTGATAAAAATACACTTTTAAGTACTAATCACCTAACATTGTATCCTAACAAGAGTAGAAAAGCAAGTCTTTTGGCAGCCCTGAACTCGCTGCAAAGTGACCCCAAATACACTACCAAGCTAGCTTTATTTTTTGGCTTTTATTTAGACATGAGTAGGGTGGTCCAACATGTCCCTCATCCCCTATACATACCAACCTCATGACTACAAGAAGAGTGAGAGCACCAAGAACTGACCCCTCTGCACCAATTTTTATTTTAAAAAATGAGGAAAAATAGAAACCATCATTGTTCCTATACAGATCTTCCCATCCCTTTAAGAAAAAAAACCTATATAAAACCAAACCTGAACACAATATCAAGCCACTCTCCCTTCTTTTTCATCATGAAAGAACCAAAAACAAAAGATAAATGAACCTTACCCTACCATTACAACCAACTCTACTATTTTTTTTCTTCCTTCCTTACCAATCCCACCAACATTTTCTTTCTGTTTACCAACCAATATAGACAGCAATATTATGGGCATCAAGTTGTGCACTCCATCTACCTTATTCGAGCATTGTCCAACAGCTAACAACCATGTTTTCTTTAGACAACTCCACCATAATTCGCCACTGCCAGGAACCTCCATCGTGAGACTGCCAATAAGATCACTAGCCTAGCAACATCCCCTCTCGGTTAGGTAACCCTCTCCCTTCTTTCCTTCCTTTAGTGGTTTCTTTTTTTCTTTTGTTAAAAGCATACAAAATGTGAATTAATTCACATTCTGCAAGCAGCATAACTTGGTCACTAGGCTAGGGTAATGACCAAGTTATGCGAGCTGGGATGGTTGGGCTGGGTCCAAAAAATCCTTAAAAAATGATTGTGCTTTTAGTCAGCCCAATCAATTAGGCTAAGCTTGTGCCTTAAGCCCAAGCAACCCAGCCCCATTCGATCATCATTCAGCAGCCAACAACCCTCTCTTCTCTAGACAACACCACCATGATTAGCACTACCGAGAACCTTCACCTTGAGACTACTCGCAGGACCACCAGTCTAGCAACATCCTCTCTCTACCAGGTAACCCTATCCCTTCTTCCATTCCTTCATTGGCTTCTTTTCTTCTTCTATTAAAAGCATGTAGAACGTGAATTAATTCACGTTCTGCAAGCTTTACATAACTTGGTCACTAGGTTGGGCTAGTGACCAAGTTATACAGGCTAGACTCTCAACCCAACCTGTATGGTTTAATTAGGTCCATCCCATCCTTATTTGGTTGTTTGGTGTTGTTTTACATTATGATGATGAATTGAGAATTTAGTGTAATTAAAGAAATTGTTAGACGAAAGAAAGAAAATAGTTCCTAAGTAAGAAGAAAATTATTTAAAAATTAAGTCCATTTTTCTCTTTTAGAGCCTGCCAAAAATGATGATGGGAGGGTCAAATATGTCATGTTTGTATTAGTATAGAAATTATATTAAATATGATATGTGGCATAGTTAGAATATAAATGAATATGGGTAGATAGAGATGAAAGTATGACAAAAGGGTTATGTATGTTTTCATAACCTTTAGGAAGAATAATTAATAAGAAATTTAAACAATGAAGTTATATGGAATGTGACTAATTATTTTAGGGAACGAAGCAGAACATTGATAAGAGAGTTAAATATAATAGTGACTTTTATTTTGAGTCCATTAAAGGTAATGTTAATCAATGGGAGAATTGATTCGGAGAGGATACTATGGCAGCTGTGTCAAAAACCCGAGTTGGAGAAGGAGCTTCTAACATAATAGGCAGGTGCTCTTCACTTAAAATTTTGTTACATTATGTTAATAGTGTTAATGTAGTAATTCAATCATTTGTTCTGATATTACTGCGAACGTAAACAAATTAATGAATTATAAAAAAAAAAACAAAAGAAGTAAATGAGTAAGAGCTTTGATTAGCTATTTCGTATATTTGGATAGCTAATGATATCAATAGGTTATATGGATATTGACATTTCCATTTAAAACTTTATTAGCTACTCTTGAAGGGACCCTTGACATCGGCATTAAGAAAGACATAAGTAAGATATTAATGTGAAACTTGATTAGCTATTTTAGGTATTTGAATAGCTAATGATATTAATAGGTCATATTGATATCAACATTAAATATTAGTTTTGATTAGTTGGTCTCGAGTAAGGGAGACTAATGATGTTGGTAATATTACTAGCATCAACAAAAAGAAGAAGGTATAACTAAATACTAAGAGAGTGTGAATTTTCAAAACAAATGAGGTGGACTAGATATCAAGGAAAGTGTAATAATATGATTGCAGTTGATTCAAAAAGATTAATAAGAAATGATAAGTTTGTGTAGTTCATAATTTAAAATATTAAATAGTGTTATAATTGTTGCATTTTCATAATAACTATATTCATTTTACAAGGCCTTCTCATTTATGTCAAGAGTAATTTTCCACTCATCATGTTTTGTTATTATAGATTAGGAATAAATATGTGTTATTTTGAGATTAATTGTAATCTTACTTAATTATGTATTAACGACATTTGAGTTCTATTTTGATGCTTGATTTTGAACAAATTAAATTATTAATATGATGTTATTATTACTCTTATATGCATGTTTTAAATTTTATTCTTCCTTAGATTATAATGTGAATTATATATATAAATGTAAATGTTGAGTTAGAATAATAAGCATCGTTGATGTGTGATGAGAACTAAGATGATTGGATCGAGATTGATAATTGTGTATAGAAGTGAATTGGAATGTAGCCGATAACTTGGAACCTCCTTGTATAAGGAAAACTCTGAAAAAAATAAAATTTGGCAAGTTTTTTTAGAAGAAAAAATGGTGTGAATAAACATGAATATGTGTTTTTATTTCAGTTAAATTTGGGATGTTACAAGCACACACATTGCTTTAGAATAGGTGGGGAAGTATCGCACCTTAATGACTTTCAGCAAGGGTAACACTCGTGAAACCATCCAACTATTGTCTGATAGTTTACTTAGTAGTGGTTGGTATACTAATTTGATATTATCCATGGCCTTTTCTCTTCAAACTCCTTGTAAGCCTCATATTGACATTTCAAGGATGATTATTAAGCATGTGAAAGACATTTTGAGACCAAATAGTAACCTACCCCTTATACACATAATGAGCTACATCATATAAAATAAGATGGACCCTTTTAAGACATGAATAAATAATAAGTGGGCAAATGAGTATAATATTATACATACATTTACTCATTCTATTCATTTCCATCCATGTAAATGCATGCCGGCTAAAATATAGGTCCCTTTAAAAATCAACCTCGTAAAATCCATAACACTCGAGGGAGATATTGGCAAGCTTAGTAGTTTGCTCGAATAAGCCCTAAAATCCAAATCACCGAGAGAGGGACCATCGACACAACCTGAAGTTACCGCCCAAACTCCACCTATGTTGCCAGCTCCCTTCAACTTCATTCCATAGAATTTAAGGGGGAAATGGCACATCACCAGAATTTCAATTTACTGTATATAACCATTCACTCAATCAGCATCTCATATACAAGCATTAATCATGGTAGACTTGATTGTCACTGGGTCCTAAAAGGAAAAGATGATGAATGATGTTGATGTCGATAAATTGTTTTCCATTGAGGAGTGGTTTAGGACTATTGAAGAGATTAACTTTTACAATCCAGTAAAGCTTGTCGATATGTGTTTGGTTCCAAACATAGTGGTCCCTAAAAAGTTTAAAATGCTACAGTTTGCTAAATATACTAGTATGTAGTTCCTGATGATTCATCTAAAAATGTACTGCAACAAGATGGAAAAATCCATCCATGACAAAAAGCTCATAATATATTTCTTCAATGAAAGCTTGAGTAGTGCTACATTAAGTTGGTATATACATTTAGATAACAATGAAATTATAAGGTGGAAGAACCTAGTAAATGCCTTCATTAGGCAATATAAATTCAATATGGATGCTACCCTTAACAGGTCGAGCCTACAAACTATGGAAAAAGGTAACATTAAGTTTATCCAATAGTACACCTAGAGGTGGCGTGAAGTAGTTACTAATGTGAATCTGCCACTGCTAGAGAAGGAGATGATTAGTTTGTTCTCCAACACTTTTAAGACATTCTACTTCAAGTACTTGGTTGGAAACGTGACCCAAAACTTTACTAATCTAGTGATTATGGCTGAAAGGATTGAATAGGATATCAAAGCAGAAAAACTCTAAGGTCTAACCATGAGCTTTGGAGTCATGATGGAAGATGAATTTAAAAATGGCCTTCAATTGGATTAAATTGGGGCAGGTTAAATTGGTCAATGATAATGATGCCTATGACCAAGGTTGTCAAAATCATGATTCAACTCGTAAAATCGTATGTTTTTACGAGTTAATATAGGCTTTACGTGCTAAATCGCTTGTAAAACTCGAAAATGGGTAAAATCGTTAAAATCAGGTGAAATCGCGTAAAATCGTGATTTCACCACCGATTTAACGATTTTACCCGCAGGAAAAAAAGGCCATGTATCGGCCAAGTGTCGACCACCTGTTGGCTTTAACAAAGCAAATGCAAAATTGCAAATACAATGTTTCTCTTTAGTCTTCTTCGCATTTCAGTTCATCATTTACGTTCAGAACCAAAAAAATCCCTAAATTGAAATCCTAAAATTCCAGCCGTCCCTAAACTGAGGATTCCTCAGTGACTCAGTCTCTATCTCTTTCTCTCAGCCATCCACGATTCCAGTATTCCACGATCACCGTCCACTGGTACTCCACAACAGCCCTCGCCCCTCATCAACGACGTCTTTTTCACCAGCCACCGTGAGAACCAGAGTCCACCCAACAACAATGGCGTCTCTCCAGTCTCCACCAGGTAAGTTACTCTGTTTATCTTGTTTCTCTGGTTCTCTCTTCTCTGTTGGTAACTACCAGCGGCTGGGGGTGCTTTTTTTCCCCTGTCCTTTTCTTACTCTAATGCAGTAATGCTAATATTTGTTTGATTGGATTCGCAGGCTCCAAGTTTTACTGTAATATTGATCTCCTCGGTGCTCACTGCTTAGAATAGAGGTAAGAGTTTCTTACAATGTCCATTTCTTACCTTGTTTGTAATCTATCGTGACTGTTGTTTAGGACCATTAAGTGCTTTAATCTTTATAGTTTAATGATGTTAAAGATTGAGATTTTGATTCAAAGTTTCTGTGACTGTCTATTATTGAGATATTGCCTACAAATTTTAGATTCAATTTTAACCGTACGGTGTGTGTGTGTGACTCTGTGACTCTGTTTTTTCACATAAATCAATTGTCTCTATTTCTTGATCTGAACAAGTTGGAGTCAGATTAGTAATCCATGTGCAATTTTGTTAGTCCTTGTTAGTTAGGTGTAATCCATGTGCTGATTCTGGGTGTAATCCATATGCTGATTTCGTTAAAAACCTTAGTTTAGTAGTTTTGGTTCAGTTACCAAGCAATCTGTCTAGTCCTCGTTAGTTGTTAGTTGTTACCTCATCTGCAATGCCTGTAATTGGCTAGTGAATTGGGCTGTGAAGCCTGTGATTATGTTGAAAATGCATGTTTCTTCTATGTGCCTATGCACCAGCACCCAGCATGCATTTGCTATCATGTATTGGGTGTTCGATGTTTTTGTTTCTTGCCCTTTCCTTCTGGCTTTTATTTCTATTTTTTTAGGAAGCTGTAACGGTTACCTTAAATGCTTAAAATGTTTGGATTGATTACCGGGTTGATTTGAATTGATTCTTGAATTGTTGAACTTATGGCATCTAGGAAAAATTCTTCTGGTAATAGGCTTGATGTGGGATGGCAACATGGTATAAATATTGATAAGAATTCTAGAAAAGTTCAATGCAAGTATTGTCAAAAATTATCAGTGGAGGTATTTTTAGTTTTAAACAGCATTTGACTTGCACTCGTAAGGATGTTGAACCATGTCAACAAGTATCAGAAAATGTTAAGCAGATGATTTTAGGTGTTTTGGTGAAAAATCTAGAAGCAACTGAAAAGAAAAGAAAGGCCCATCAATATAGTGTAAATGATGATGATGATGATGATGAAATAAAAGAGATTAGCTCCATGGACAAAAGAAAGAGAGTAGCTAGTGGGAGTGGAAGTACACAAGCAACTCTAAATCAATTGCTAAAAAAAGATATTAGAGAAGAAGCATGTCGATAAATTACAAGGTTTTTTTTTACACTAGTGCACTTCCATTTAATTGTGTAAAAAAACTCTGAGTTTCTTAAGGCACTTGAATTGGTTGCAAAGCATGGGCCAGGTTTCAAGCCTCCATCCTACCATGATATTAGACAGAAGTATTTGAAGCAAGAAGTGGACCAAACAATGAATTTGCTTGAGGATTACAAGCTAGAATGGAAAAAAATTGGTTGTTCAATAATGTCTGATTGATGGATAGATATAAAAAGACGTTGTATTTGTAATTTTTTGGTTAATAGTCCTAAAGGGACAATTTTTTTGTCATCAGTAGATACTTCTAATATGTCCAAAATTGCTAATAAGGTATTTGAGATGCTAGATGCCATTGTGGAGAGGATTGGGGAGGAAAATATTGTCCAAGTAGTCACCGATAATGTTGCAAATTATAAGGCAGCGGGACAATTATTGATGGAAAAAAGAAAGAGTTTGTTTTAGACACCATGTGCTGCCCATTGTATTGACTTGATATTAGAAGATTTTGAGAAGAAGTTAGAGATTCATCAAGTAATTATTGCTAAGAGGAGGAGAATCGCCTCATATATTTATTCAAAAATTATTCTTATTTCCATGCTAAGACACTTTACGAAAGGAAGGGATTTGATTAGGTCTGCTGCCACACGGTTTGCTACTGCATATTTGACTTTGGGATGTTTGAATGATCATAAAATGCAGTTGATGACTATGTTTACTTCCAATCAGTGGAGTTCATGTAGGTTTGCAAGAATAGAAGAAGGGAAACGAATTCAAAATTGTGTTTTGGACAGCAGTTTTTGGCATGATGTTACTATATGTTTTAAGACAGCGTATCCTCTAATTAAAGTTCTTTGATTAGTTGATTCTGATGAGAAATCAGCTATGGGTTTTATATATAAAGCAATGGATGAAGCAAAAGAGAAGATATAAGTGAATTTTGGTTCTGTGGAAAAAAGACATATCTTGCTAATTTCTATTTTAAATGTTGTCATCTATTAATATGAATGTCTTTAGAGATACTTTCAATTGAGATATTCCTTGAGTGTAACGATATTTTTATTGTTTTTTTTATATAGTTATATACCTATATGGAATATTGTTGATACAAGATGGGAACTTCAACTCCACAGACCCTTACATGCAGCAGCTTATTATTTGAATCCTCATTATCATTATAATCTCAATTTTAAGGTTAATGCCAACATTAAAATTGGATTATATCAATGCTTTGAAAGGATGATGCCTAATGCAAGTGAAAGGTACAAAATTGACTTGAAACTTAAATCATTCAAGGATGCAAAAGGGTTGTTTGGCATTGAGGCTGCTGATACGACCAAAAGATTGATGTCTTCTCCCAAGTGCAGGAGTGTCGAAGTAATAAATAACCCGGCAAGACCGGGGTCGAACCACAGGGAGGTTAATTGTATAAATTATAAGCAACAATAACAATAACAATAATAATAATAATAATAATAATAATAATAATAATAATAATAATAATAGTAGTAGTAGTAGTAGTAGTAGTAATAGTAGTAGTAGTAGTAGTAGTAGTAGTAGTAGTACTAATAATAGTAATAGTAATAGTAATAGTAGTAGTACTAATAATAATACCAATAATACTATTAATAATGATAATAATAAAGATTAAGAAGAAGAAGAAGTTGATGAGAACTTGAGATGGAAGATTAACGTAAGGATTAAACAATGATAACAACAAATGTCAAGGTTAAAGGATCCACTAATGGTATTTCAAACAAGTATAGTATAAACTCTTATTATTCAATTGGAAACCACACACAAAGGAGGTTCCAATCAGATTATAAATTGTTAACATGATTACATTAGTTATCTTATTC
>Ga0325403_1005898_pt1 | contig 11603 bp, 7 predicted proteins | sample PopdelMetagenome_19_FD_205665 | JGI IMG/M metagenome (GOLD analysis project Ga0325403, IMG submission 205665) | Populus deltoides microbial communities from Bellville, Georgia, United States - Xylem-PdKOR-R4 | ecosystem: Host-associated > Plants > Phyllosphere > Stem > Wood/Secondary xylem...
AAAATTTAAAAATTAACCTGTTAAATTCAATTTAATAATAATATTAAATAATTTTATGTGGTATTTTTTTCATGTTAGAAAACATACCATACTAATAAACTAGTAATATCTGTGTAAGAAAATGTGAAAAGGTGTTTTGCTGGCGGATTTTTCTTGGCTTTACTACCTATACACAAATACCTGTTAAATTAAAAACTCCAATGAAGAGTTATTAATACCGAAGGTAACTCTTAAAAGCTATCAATTAATTTATTAGTATGTTAACGTTAAATAATTTTTTTCAAAAAATTATATGAATTATTTACAATGTGATGTTTATACATCAGAAAAAAAAAAAACCACGATGATACTCTTAAAAACCCATTACTAACAGAATTTATTTAGAAAAACAACTTATGAAAAAAATCAAATCTGACAACAAATTCCACCACCGTAGAGGCGTAGACAGCACTAACAACGCTAAAAAAATACCACAAGTTCCACCGCGAACCGTGCGAACCGTACGAACCGCAGCGAGAAAAGAAAAAAAAACCGAACCTGGTGCACTGAGCACAATGCCACCATCAGCCGCCGCCACCGGCGACGACGACGAAGACCGCGCCCTTCCCCCTTCCAATCCATCGTTCGCTCAAATCTCGGGTTCCGACATGGATATCGATAACGGTGATGACGAAGAAGAGGAGGATCCGGAAGAAGAAGTAGGCGGCGGAGATGACGACGACGACGAGGAGATAGAAGAAAAAGAAGAAGTTGAAGAGGAGGAAGTTGATCAGAGACGTAACGGTTAGTTATGATATCTGATTGATTGATTTTTTTTTTAAATTAGGTAATATTGTGATGTTTTTGCTACTGTTTTGTTTGACTTACTGCTGAGCGTTAGCATTGTATGGATTGCTTCATTGATTAACGTGGCAAATTATGTGTTTGCTTTAAATTTGATAAGATTAGAAGTTTTGAAGGTATTTAACTCAAAAATGGCTAATGTTGTATACCGCGTTTTAGGTTTTAGTGGGAGATTGTTTAGGTGATAGGCATTGAAAGACGAGCCTTTTCTTGATTGGTTTTGTCGGAGGGAATATTGCCAATGCTTGAGCCTTGAGGTAGTGTGATTATTGCTTGAAGTAGAAGTGAGCAACTATAGGTTTTTTCAGGTTTCATTTGATTTTGATGGCGTGTACTTGCTTCGTTTGTTATAGTTATTGTGATGTTACAGGGATAATTAGGTGTTGCTTCCAAAAAATTTTAGTCTTTTTATGATTGCTCTTCTGAGTTCTGGTTGAATTGCTAATTACGGATTTTCAAGGAAGCATGCTGAATCGTACATTAGAGAGTTTGATTAGCTATGGAAATGGTGAGTCTTTCTAATGGGTGTTTGGGTGGCATATGACTGACTAGCTTTTAAGGTGATTCATTTGATGGAATTGTATGAACTTCAAGGTTGTTGGCTAGTTCTTTCGTCTGTTTTTTCGGATATGCTTTACGAGTCATTTATCCTTCACATAACTCCGAGAGAGTATGATAGAATAGAAAATTTCCATCACTCAACTTTACTTGCACGCACACATACATGCAACCTTACATCTTCAAAGAAAAGGGTGATGAAAGAAATGTAGGCATTGGCATTGGCTTAGTAGAGGTGTTAATCTGGTGTTTTCAAGCAGGTATTTACATGCTTAAAATTAAAGTTTGCTGCTGCACGATACCTCTGGTGCTTTTTTTTTTTTTTAAATGTGAAAAGCAATTATCTTACCCTTTTTCTTTTGAGGTTTCCTCTTTTCTTTGTGTATTTTTGAACTGTATCAAGATGCTGTTTCATATGAATACAGTTCCAATGCAGTCTGGCACGTGTCAAAGCCATTTTAAACGGGTTTTTTCCCCATCTTTTCTCTCTCTGGTTGCCACTTCTGCCATCATGTTTTTGCTTCTGTGCCACATGCTCATCTTTTTTTCTCTACTGAATTCATCCAACGTGTCATCCTCAGTTTTGCCGTGTATTCTTTCCATTGTACTGCTTTTTTTTTATTCCTATGCGCTTAGTCCAATTCTTTTTGCAGTGGCACAGTGGAATGTTTCTTTATGGCATTCTTTTAATTTAATAGAAACCCATATGGACATTTTCATTTTGTACATCTAATTTTAATTCTTAGTATAGCATTATCTTTAGCTTACTCTACTTGTGAATGATTGATGGTCGTTTAATTGATTAATTTTCTCTTGGTTGTCATTGTGCTTTAATCTTGATTACTGTCCATTCCATGCATATTGGTCTCTTTCTATTAATTAATTAATTTTTCATTTTGAAGTGCCTTTTATAATTCCTATTTATATAATTTGTTGAAGCTACACCATTAAGAAAAGTAAAACAGTGATGTGAAATGATAAGGGAAGATGGAGGGTGATTAAGAAATCAAATAAAAAATGCATTGAAATATGGAGATATCTATATACATGCTGTGTGCCTTGTGAAAGAGAAAATCTGAAAGAATATTATGATGCCACATTATCAATTATCAATGTTAAAACATTTTGATACTGACTGGTGTTTATTGAAATCAGGTATTGTAGTATTTATAAAAAGACAAGAAAAGGTTGTAATTGCATAATAATAATTTTCCAATTTTAACAAACTAAATATAATCTCACATAATAATGAAATTAAAATGTTGTAAAGAAGCCATTGACATCCTGAAAATCAGTAATTAATGATTTAGCCAACATAAATGCAACAAATGACTAAAATTACAAACATAATAGAAACAGATATTTGCAACTCTTCATTATTTTCCAAAGAAAAGAAAATGAGTCTTCACCATTTGCCATACGATGTAAAACTAAAATAATCAGTGAACATAAAGAACAGTCTGCCAAAATAATAATAAAAAATATAACAATAATCAATAGGATAAATGAAATATATGGAAGTATAATACGAATAATTATGCAAGTTAAATTGCTTAACTGATCAGAAGAAAAAAATAGTGCTACAACCAGAAACAAAAAATACATTACAACATATCCAAATGCAATGCCAATTAGATTGGATTTTTTTTGTTGACTGGGTGGAGAAATCTTGACTTGAAAGAAATCAAAGTGGAAAATTTGTTGGAAACCAAAAATAAGCAACTATTGATAGAACTCTCAATTACTCTAGGTTTTTTCCCCTTTCATCATTAAACTATGCTGTTCAACAAAGACAATAATTTGGAAAACTAATGAAAACTAAGGGAAGAAGAAGCAATGATCTAATATTTTATAGCTGATTTGTTGAAGAACAATCTAGGACATCATGATTGAGCCAAAATTTAGGACAAAAGTAGGGAGGGAACAATGATCTTGAGTTTGAAAGCAATAGTGTCATTGGTGATCACAAAGATGGTTTTGAGTTTGAAAGACAAGATAGGTGATTTATGTCATTCATTCTTGTACCTAGGTGGATAAGGCGCGAAGGATTGGGAAAATGGAGGAGAGAATTCTCAAAAGCACTGAAAAGAAAAACTGGTAAAAATTGAAGTTAAAAGGAAATGCATAAAAGAAAACAAGAAAAAGAATGGCCAAGAGGAGACCTAGAGAATTTCAAGAGAAAGTAGAAATGGCAAGGTGACTACTTCTCCCCTATCATGTACCTAACTACTTTCTGTTTCCTTTTTTCCTCCCTCCCTCTTCATAATTGGGAGTTTGGTCAAAGGTGGGTAATTGTTTCCTATGGGCAAAGCAGGGGGGGAGGGGGGATGCAAGACTTTTGAGAGGTAAGCATTGCCTTTTCTACTCTCTCTTGCTTCCTCAAGCTTTGAAGTTGCTCTCTTTTCAGCTTATGCCTCGTAACTGTGGTCCACTAAAATGTGATGTGCCACTGCACTTGGATTTTAAGCCATACATCTTAAAAAATTAACTTTTGCACCTTTGTATTTATGAAAGAACTTTTCGTTGATTAGATAAACTAAAGAAGGATCTCACCTTTAATAATTACTCTTGTACAATAATTTTCTACTATTGCTTAACCTCATAACAATGTTACCCCACGCTTTATTTCTTAGTGATGTGGCTTTGGATACAATAAGTCTATGATTAGAGTGGAGGAAATGCTATGTATTTACCTCTCAGGTTTGGTAGGGGGCAGGGGGGATAAGATCATATGCTAGAATCTTTGACGACAAATCTCCATTAAAACAACTTCCATGGGATAGAAGAATCGTGTGATCTCTTTACAAAGTACAAAATGAAGGCTTTCAGATGAGTCTATTATCATGTGCTCGACTAAGCACTAGCTAGTTTTGCTGGTAAAGTTGCCTGGCGTGGTATGGAGTGATCTGGGACTGATTCCTTCTCGCATTACAAATCTAATGGGGAGTTCAGGTTATGTTGGTTGGCATGGTACCGAGGCTTAATTGGGATCCCTATGAATAATTTTTGTTTTGTGATGTTCAAAGGGTCTTGAAAACCCTATTTTCCCTGTACTCTAGTCTAGGAGAAATCCCTATCTTATAATATTTTCTAATTTCATAAAAAAAAGGAGGGCTATTGATGCAGGTGCTATTTCAGCATCTATATGAGCCTGTAGATTAGCTTTTTCACCGCCACTTCCTTTTCAAACTAATTAACAACACTTTACAATTGATTTCACACAAAAAGAACAGTTTACTAGACCTCCGTCCCCACCCCCAAATACATGATCATTCTTGCAGTTATTTCGAAAATGATTAACACAGCCAGCATCAACTAATTTAGGTACTAGGAGTCATTTCATTCTAAAAGTTATGGGAATACACTTTCCTTCCTCAAATGACTCGGACATCATCAATTTGCCCTTTTCCATGATTTGTTTACTCCTAGAATGAAGTTTGGATAGTCGAGAATTTTTGCTATGGCCTGTCCCATACACTGAAGCATGCTGTTAAAAATGTGGTAGATTTCTACCTTTTGCTTGATTATGCACTTTCTCAACAGAGCAACCATGCAGGTTCTTGGCTTTGACTCAGTAATTACTAATTAGTCGGATATTTGATCCTACATGGAGTTTCCTTTTACTTAAATCTCCAAAAAAAATCTTTTAGGACCTGATCTATTATGAAAACATCTGTCTTAAGAAGTTGATAGCTTTGCATTACTCTTTATTTAGCTCTTCTTCCATGTAGATAATAGACAGCATCTGGAGTCTGACAGGCAAATGGGATCACATTCTACACATGAGATGTCTGAACTGAGGGAAGATAGTGTCAGTAATTTCAAATGTTCTGGCCCTTTGGATGGACCATTGACATTGCAGAAGGAGAAGTCATGTGTGAATTATTTAGATTCATGGTCCCCCAAATTAAGTAAACATTTGGTTATTGCTCAAAAAAATGGAACTTTGGAACATGCAATTAATAAAACAGATGCCTTCAGCAATAGCAAGACTCATTTAAGTAATAGTAGCGAAGCTATAGCTGTTGAGACCACTGAGCCATTTGTTATCACAGGCATAGAGGTGGATGTTGTCTTATCTAAGAGAAACTGCTTGGGTCAGGAGGCTAATGTCGTTCTGGATTCTAAGGAAGAACTTAAACCAGTGGACGTGAAGTCAGAGGATAGCAAAGAGCAAACAGAATCGAGGTGTGGTGATGCTGACTTAGTCTTTTCTTGAACTTTAATTATCATAGAATGTTCTAGTTTGGGTTTTCCCTGAGTAATATCTCCTTTTCTCGTGGTATTCATACTTCTTACAAATCAATTAGGTTTTCCAGATTGGTGGCTTCTGGGACAAGGGCAAGAAGTTTATCCCCTTCTACTGAGCTTAGGGATGGAAACAAACGCGCAGCAGTAATTTGTGACTTTTTTGCCAAAGGGTGGTGCATTAGAGGGAGTTCATGTAGGTTCCTTCATACAACCAACAAAGCAGATAACACAGGCCAACAGTTAGGGGTAGATGAGGTTGCAACCCGAGAAGACCAGTTTGATGAAGGTATTTAACTTTCTTGTAATATGGATTTTGAAGAACCTTCCCTGTCAAGATGTTCTGAATATCTGATATGTTCCTTCCCCTGTATCAGGTGTGAGAAACATTTTGGATACACCAAAGTTTCCTCATTTTCCTGACCCAGTTGCTGCTTCAACAGATAAGGAAGCTACATTTTCTTCTCATTTCTCTTCAGAAAGACTCCCACCACTAGAACACAAAGAAAACGGAAGGTTGCATCAGTTGGATGATAAGCACAAGTTGTCACTTCGACAAAGAGTGGGCATTCCTCTCAATGCCAAGCAATTTTCTTCCTCCAAAGACGATCCTGGCTTTTCTTCCCCGTTTAAGGATGTAGGAATAGAGAATTTTAGACAACATTGGCCTGCGACTGATTATGGTAGTTACACTTCTCTAATTAACAGAGGTAGCTATCCTTAACAGCTTACTTCCTTGAGTTAACTTTCTTTGCACGGCTCAGTTTTCCATTAGAATGTGAACGATTCAAGCTTTGGTTTTTTTTATTAAGCAGTTTTTTGTTTTCATCTCACCATGTCTCAACCTGTACAGGATCATCATTTTCTTTTAGTTCCTCTTTTGATACAAGCCTGCTTGGTCCTCAAAAGCTGCTGGATAGTGATCGTGCTTCTAGATCATCTTCATTACTGCAAAGTGCTTCTGCTTTCTCTGGTTCTGAGCCAGAAAGTTTGTCTCTAGCTAGTGTACCTGGGGATCAATTGCATCATGCAGAGCATAAAACAAAAATTTCTTCAAATGACTGGGAGCCATCTGTACCTTTTCGCCCTTCCTTTTTCATTACTCCTGAAATGATATCATCTGCTGGGAGCAAGTATGATCCTCTTCGAGATAGCTTTGTCTTGCCCAATGTAGGAGACAAATCCTTCAAATTCTCTTTCTTTAGTCTAGGAGCATCCATCTCAAATACATCGCAGCAACCAATATATGGTGATTCCTTATCAGATCGAAACTTTTGCACTGAATTTAATGGTGACAAAAGTACCATATCTTCTCATGATAAACCCCACGGAAGTCTGTCGGATAAAAATTGCAGTACACCTGGAAAAGATTCATTTACCACTGCAACAGTGACAGGAGGAGCTGGTACAGCTGATGGTGAAAATGGGAGTGCACTCAAGGAAGAAAGTGCCTCAGGTATTGGTTATGACAAAGTTAATCGAGTTACAAACAAAATTGATCGTGATGCTAGACCCCAAACGGATGGGTCAAGACACAAAAAGGACTTAAAGGCAGATAGTGTTAGACAAAACAATGACATGGAGGTTGATCAAAAGATAGGTGGGGATACGCAAAAAGAATCAAAAGTGCTGAGACATTTTCGTTCTGCTCTTATTGATTTTGTTAAAGATTTGTTGAAACCAACTTGGCGTGAGGGTCATCTCAGCAAGGATGCACATAACACAATAGTTAAAAAGACAGTTGAGAAGGTTCTTAGCACCTTGCAACCTCATCAAATTCCAGCTACTGTTGAGTCAATTAAGCAATATCTTTCTTCATCTCAGCCAAAAATGGCAAAGCTTGTTGAGGTGAGTGTTTTGATTTGAGAGATTACATGTAGGATGGGATAGATATGGATTTTGTAAGTTTTTCATGCCTGCCAGTTAATGGTTGCCCTTTTCATTTGCAGGGATACATTTCTAAGTATGGAAAATCTTGAGATGCCCGGCTATATGGCTTTCTTTCTGTACAGTTTCCGACACATCTGGTTATTCAAAAAACCGTGACAGTTTGTATGAGGCTTATTTAGCAGTAGTTAGAACTGATATTCAGGCGGAATGTTGTGAATTTTGTAAGATATTTTTCTTTATGGAGTACTCTTTTCCTCCTAGCTCATATACTTGGAAGAAAATGAAACCATATATACATTTAGTTTGGGATCATGTGTATAAAAAGTGATATAAAACTATTCTTAGGACCTAACTTAATAGCTTAAGATTTTGGATTAAGGTGTTGTTTTTTGATATAATATCAAAGTTTTAATGATTAAGTTTGAATTTTACGATTCTTATTCTTTTAATTAAAATTAATTAATAGTCTGAGAGGGTGTGTTAAAGTATAATATAATTTATATAGTGGGTCTTTGCTTAACAGTTTAAGTTATTGGATTGAAAATAGCTTGAACTAGTTCTTTAATAATGTGGCGTGATGTAAAATATACACAATGTTATAATAGAAACAAGAAAAATGGCACAATTCTTCATGTTAATGTTAATTTCGTTTGGTTCCTGAGAGCTTAGGCCAGCAGTCATTGCAACCTTTCTCTATTGCCAAGTTTCTTTTTCATTCAAGTTTAGCCTATATCGGGCTTCCTTGATAATGGATATCCATTGTTATTCTTTCACTGGTATCTTTGTTTGAAATGCAACATTCTTATCTGATTTTCTTCTATTTTGTCAATGCCTGGTGCAATGATAGAAGAAATCTTGGTTTTGTAACCATGTGAAATTATTTGCACAGAATATCTTTAAATTGCCCTTCCAAAGTAAGGCGCCATTTTCTCAAACGAGATTCCAAATATTTTTTAACTGGCTTCTTATAAGCGGAAGAGAGCCCTTATTTTGGCTGTTTAGGTGTTGTAAATTTCAGCTTAATGGTCTTCGACACAGTAGATTTCTAAGATTCAGGGTCATTTTCAACTTTTAGCCTCTGGAACAACTCTCTTGATATATTTTTACTGCCTTCGACGTTAAGGTCTTTCTTTCTTCTTCTTTTTAAATTCATTTTCATTTATAAATTCTGGTGTCATAATTTCTCCTTGTGCTTTTCAGATTCCTGTCTTTGTGGATGATATGTGCATCTTGCTTTTCTTCAATGCTATCAAAGTCGTATAAGGAGATACTTATGCAGCGAGGTACTTTAATCTTATTTTGCTTATGACTTATGCAGCGGGGTAATTTAATCTTATTTTGTTTATGACGTGCTTCTGTTTCAAAAAGTTTATAGTGGACTCCCGTGTGCACCACTGGTCTTTCTTGATTTTGCTAAAGATTTTTCACAATGTTTGAGCTACACAGCGCTGATATTTGTGTCGTTCAAACGATAATAATTAAGAAACCAAATCTACGGGTTAGACCAAAATCCTAAAAACATGACAGAATGAGACATGGCTAGCTAAACATGCTCGATTTGACTATAAATCCTAATTTATGTGATCACACGCATTTATATAGGACTAGACAAGTTTGGTTCGTTTCAGTTGGAGAACAGAGATACAGGCGACAATTATTGATCTACATTTATTTTCATAGGTGACTCTTAAGTTTGATTTCTTGGTGGTTCAAATTGTTTTGGCGCACCTTTTTTATCTGTCTATGATACAGTGGTGGAGAGAGGCAATGATAGGGGAATGCGTTCATGCAATGCCATGTACCATGAGAAATACACAAGGATTAATGGCGACCCAAAAATGGTGATTTTTCTTTCACGTGGAGTTTGTTGAAAGAGAGATCTTATTGCTTGTAGAAAGAAGTATACCATATTTATGGAAGTATTCGGAGAAGGGAAACATGATTCCACTAGTGTGCTTAGTAATCCTAATTATAATTATTGGAGAAATGGACATGTTTGATAGCCTGGTTCCTTGCACCCATCATTTCCCAATATCAATGATTTTTGTTTTTTTTTTGTTTTTGAGATATTAGTAATGGATTGATGAAGGCGGGACTTGATGTTAGGACCTGACACCTCTTGCTTTGCAAGAGAACCACTGAGCTACAAACTCATTGTTACTAATGATGGTTTTAGTACTAATTCCATTTTCATTTCCTTCAAGGACTCACCACATGTAAATTAATCTGAAATCCATGCACTGTTCATTCAGACAGTAGATGATAAGATACAATAGTTGTTGACTAGAGTTGGACATCTATATATATATATAAAAAAAAAAAAAAAGGAAGGCTAAAACATAGAGATTGAGGTAAAACTGGTCCATATCATGAGGAAGTGTGACCCTAGGATACAAGACATACGGTAGTCTTTATACCTGGGGTGGGTTGTACCATTGTTCAAAACAATATGAGTTGAAAAAAAAAAACATTTTTTGAAGTCTTATTCAATTACTGTAATGCCTGAACTGATTTTGGAAAAAAACGTGGGATAACTTTGGAGAACCACACTATAGTAGCTCGTATTGAATTGGAGCACATCTTAACTCCTTATCTCATGTGATGAATGAATGATTAGGAAATTTTGCTTTGAAAAAATCGTGAAGTAGAGCCTCAAGTTAGCGTAACTTGATAGGTTCTGCTGGCATGCTTTTAACAGTGGGCTTGTGAGCATGGCATTCCCTGCATGGTGAGACAAATGATTGAAATATTTCGTGGAAAAATGATGAACTTGAAGCAGCACGCTCCTTTTTTGTTGGTTTTTCCTCTTTACGAGTTGGTTTATCTGAACCATCAGTGCTTTTATCACTCGATCTCTTGTAATTGCCATGAGTTGCTTTTTTGGAGCTGAGGTTACGGGTCACCGTAGTCTGCTCTGATTGATATAAAAAGGACTGTAGTTGTAGCTTTGTATTGGAGATTGACATATCAGATGGATGATTCTTGTTTGAACCATGAGAAGCCAATACTGGTGCAGTGCGACCGAGAAATCCTTGGTCATGCTCTCTAACTTTGTTAACACTGTTACTAGGAGGGGACTTTGATTCCAGATCTTTAGCAGATAGGAGAGTAGAAAAGCTGAGTGATTCAGATGAATGCTCTGCAGAAACATCAATAGAAATTTTATTTTGCTGATGGGTTGCCATTTTTTTTTGGTGGAAATTTAGTTTCATGAGACTTCGGCTTTGTATGCACTGATATAGTAGGATATATAGATGGAACTAGACTTTTGTTCTTTCTGTTTGTGTTCCCTTGTTTTTTTCCTGCTTAACATCTCTTATGTGCTTGTAGATTCTGATTATTGATTATATTGTTTTTTTATTATTATTATTCAGATACATGCAGTCACAAGTTCATAAATCTTGTCGATGCTTCCAAGCCTCAATAGGGTTTTACTTCATTTTATATTCACCTCGTACGTATAGTTGGGGTCTGCTTTACAACGACAGCCTTGAAAGGACGAGTAGATACAGGCAGCTTAAAAGGAGCGGCTGCTGCATGGTGGACATATCAATGAAGCAAAGGTATAGTAAAACAAATTAACCTTGTTGTCTACTGTTTTTTTATCTAAAAAACTGGGTTTGAGGCCTGAGGGTATAGTTCGTACTGGTTACAGCTAACGTTATTATTGATGAGCGTACAAGGCAAAATGTTAGTGATGTGATTTTTTGTATTGATGGACGTTCCAAAGTAGCTCTTGCCTCCTTGTACAGAGCTACAAATACACATCATTTTGGACTTCTACCGCGTCTTAGATTCAGAAGAGATTTAAAAAATAAAATTACATTGACGGATAAAAGTTCGTTAAATCTCCATAGATTAGGGTTATGTGAAGTCTTGACGGTGGTTGCAAAGCAACACCTGCTTGTCTACCCCATGGGAACATGGCGTAATGCCTGTCATCTGTATTCAACTGAAATGCGTTTAGCGTAATGATAATTAGCAGAGGCCTTCCTGCTGGAAAAGGTTTTCGGCACTGAGATAAGCATCTAGTAAAGTCACTCTAAATGACCTGTTTGTTTTTT
>Ga0325403_1005901_pt1 | contig 11599 bp, 5 predicted proteins | sample PopdelMetagenome_19_FD_205665 | JGI IMG/M metagenome (GOLD analysis project Ga0325403, IMG submission 205665) | Populus deltoides microbial communities from Bellville, Georgia, United States - Xylem-PdKOR-R4 | ecosystem: Host-associated > Plants > Phyllosphere > Stem > Wood/Secondary xylem...
CCTGCTCGAGGGAGTGCAGGTTCCAAGAGAAGGCGAGCAACAGAAATCCATAATCTGTCTGAAAGGGTTAGTGATGCCATTGATTTGATAATTAAATCAATAAGCTGATATCCTTTGACAAATCTAATTAGCTGTTATGCATTTATGTGTGCGTACGTGCAGAAGAGAAGAGATAAGATCAACAAGAAGATGCGTGCATTACAAGATCTAATACCCAATTCAAATAAGGTTGGCACTATTTTCATCCAAAACTTAATAAATATATATGTTCTCTTTCATAATCTTTTTCTTAATTTTTTTTTTTGGTTTTGCTCTTCCACCTGTGGTTGTCAGGTGGATAAAGCTTCTATGCTTGGTGAGGCAATAGACTACCTAAAATCCCTTCAGCTTCAAGTACAGGTATATATTTCCTTACTTTCAGTTTTTGACACACACATGAGACATGCACATGATCATAATAATCTTACACATATATGTAGTTGTAATCCTAACTGTGTGTCCTGGGGCAGATGATGTCGATGGGAACTAGGCTTTGTATGCCTCTAATGATGTTACCAACAGGAATGCAACATATACATGCACCAATATTAACTCAATTTTCTCCTATGGGTGTGGGGATGGATACGAGATTAATGCAAATGGGTGTTGGATGCAGTCCAGCAACATTCCCAGCTTCAGGCATGTTTGGGCTACCAGCTGGTCAGATGCTACCCATGTCGGTATCACAAGCGCCATTCTTTCCTTTGAATATCGGAGGGCATTCCACACACTCATCTGTTCCGATGCCGGCCATGTCTGGAGTGGCCAGTACTCCTCTGGAATTTATGCGCTCAGCTGTCTTTCCAAGTTCAAAGGATATTATTCACTCCAATACATCAGCTCGCAAATGATAAGCAATGGAGGCCAAGCTTCTAGCTAGTTTGGATTGTACAAGCATCGAGTCCAGGCTTGACGTGCTTTCAGTTTCATTATTGGAGGAAATGAATTAATGGCATCAACTGTGAATTAACATATACACCTTTATAGTTCCAAATTGCCTTTATATATATATATATATATAATCCTTTTATTAATGGCATTTGTATTATTATTGTCCTGTTAACCTCGGTCAAGATTATCCTTCATGCCACCTCCGAATAAGGTTATTTTAACCAAATTGATGGCTTAAATATTAATTCTGAACTTAAAATGTATTTTTTTAATTTAATGAAAAATGATAATCTCGATTGATTTTAATTTTCTAATGAAATTGAATTTTTTAATTTAATGCTCTTATATAATTAAATGCATGGTTGCTCATCCAATCACATTATTGTTGTTATCCGGATGATAATTGTGATGCGGGCAAAAGCTAAAAAGACAAACAAATAATCATAGAAAAATACAATTTTGATGAGTAAAAAAGTTGCAAGTATAAATTCTGAATTTGCATTTTTATTCTCTGAAAATAAATTTAGTAGTTGACATCATAAAAAGGTTTACAGGTCTTTTAAATAGACCATAAAATCTATCTCTTCTAGTAAACAAAATCAAAATTTGAAAGCATAAAAAAAATATAATATTCAAAATAAAACAATAAAACTGGAAATGTCAAAGAAAAACAACAAAATTAGCTCAAATAGAATCTTTTGAATCTAATTTCAAAATATTTAGATAGTAGATGACAAAAAATGTTGGTCACCTATGAACTGGGTCTTGAGAACCTCATGTAAAAATTTCATCCTGATTCAACAATTAAATATTATGTTATGACCTTTTTTAGTCGCTACTCTGGTCTAACGCAACCAAACATCTTCTTTTGGATTTAAACTTGTCATACTAGTCTACAAAAGTATTTGCTATGTCATCCATGTAGTTTGCTTGTGACAGATCTCTATCTAAATGCACAAAACATTTAATTTTCACGAGCCTTGCTATGTCATGTTATCATGATAGTTTTTTAAACAACTCAATAAGAATTCAGTGTGGTTTTATATATAAACTTGCATAGTTTAGCATGCTTAAATAGAGATTAGATGATTCCTTGCGCTACGTTGTAGTGAGATTAAAATTTCTTTACATGTAAAAAACAAATGCCCAAACCATAAAAAAAACTCTTTGACAGTGTCATTAAACCTAACTCAACAAATTAAACTTGAAACCTCTCGACTATATTCCTTACCTAGCTCAGGTTTCAAATTAAATTGTATAGGAGTTACCCTGGTATGACCTAAAAAACTTGATCGATTAAAGCAAACTCAGACAACTGGTAAAAACATGATTTGACTTTACTGGTCAGCATACATTTTAAAGCTGAATTTGAACCTGACTTGGTTCATATCATCCTCCTCTTCTTTTAAAAGATTTAAAAATATTTTCAGGATGATATTTTTTAAAAAAATATTATTAAGATGGCGACACGTTGAATCAACCCAGGTCAACCTACTAAACCCGCAACCTGGATCATGAACTCCATTGAGTTTAATATTTTTATTTTAAACTATTTTTATTTAATTATATGATAAAAAATAGACACTTGTAAAACCAAGCACCAACTCAATACCAGGATGTTTTTCTAAGATCATAATAATCCAATAAAAAGTAAATCAAAATAAATTATGAAGTTTAATTCTCAATAAATTATGTTTTTTTTATGGGATTGATTTTTATTTAATAATATGATAAAAAAATAGATGCTTGAAAACCAAGCTTCAACCCAAGTCAGTATATTTTTTTAAGATCACAATAATCTCATTAAAAGTAATTTGAAATAAATCATAAAACACAATTCATAATAATTATATTTTTTACAAAACCATTTTTTATTTAATAACATGATAGATATACCTTTTTTTAATTTAATAATATGATAGATAAAAATAGATGATCGTAAAACTGAGCACCAACTCAATACCAGGATGTTTTTCTAAGACCACAATAATCCAATAAAAAGTAAATCAAAATAAATTATGAAGTTTAATTCTCAATAAATTATGTTTTTTTTTATGGGATCGATTTTTATTTAATAATATGATAAAAAAAATAGATGCTTGAAAACCGAGCTTCAACCCAAGTCAGTACATTTTTTTAAGATCACAATAATCTCATTAAAAGTAATTCGAAATAAATCATAAAACACAATTCATAATAATTATATTTTTTACAAAACCATTTTTTATTTAATAACATGATAGATATACGTTTTTTTATTTAATAATATGATAGATAAAAATAGATGATCGTAAAACTGAGCATCAACCCAATGTCGGAATGTTTTCCAAAACTATGATAATTCCATATAAAGAAAACAAAAATAAATAAAAAAATTCAATTTTCGATATACTCAATATTTAAATATGAAAATGAAAAAAAAAGGAAAAAAAGAAAAAGAAAAAAAAATGTTATTGTTCATTAGATGTGAGGAGGGGAGCAATGGTTTTCTCTCATCAATTAGTTCTTATTAGATAGGTGGTTTGCGCTACGTTGCGGGTTAACCTGAATTTGTTTCACTACAAAAAAAGATGTTAAGGCAATGTAAGTGATTCCAAAAGAAAAAACCGACATTCAAGTCATCGTCTTGACTAGATGTAATAAGATTGTATGATTTGATTAACATGAAATAAAAAATGCAATGATATTAAAATAAAATGATAAAAAAATTGAAAAAAAAGATAAAAAAAAAACAATTAGAGCCCAACCGGGTTAGCATGCTAAATTTGTGATGCAGTTGTGATACAAGGGCAACTCCGTTGAAAGCAAATTGAATAAAACAATGAAGTTTAATTATCAAACAATTTATTGTCGAAAAAAATAAATTAAAAAAGCAATAGAAATTTTTTTATCTAAATTATCTTAGGTTAACCTGTTAACCCTGTGACCAGGGGCATTATGATTGGGATAACCTCGTGGACAGGAAAGAAAAAAAGTACAAAAATCAATTCCCAGTAAATCAAACATTGAAAGATAAGATTGGAAATTTTTTTTTTGAAAAAAACCTAAAAAAATGAAATCAACCCATGTTAAATACTGAAACTCACGATTTTTGTCATGAGCCCAAAACTAACGCTATAGAAGAGAAACCTTAAAAAATAATGAAGTAAAGAGAAATACCAAAGGATGAAATTAGGAGAAAGAAACAGTAAAAAGAGATAAAAAAATAAATAGCAATAAAAAAAATAAAAAAATCTGATAAAAATAAATCAAAATCCAACACTAAGGGATGGAATTAAAAACACAACTCAATTAGAAAAAGGATAAATAAAAAATAAATAACAATTAAAAGAATGTTGACTCAATTTGTTACAAAAATAAAATGAAACTAAATAATGAGCGACTAAATTGAAAGAAAAATAATAATAAAAAAATAAAAATAAAATTAAATAATAATCAAAAGAATAAAAATTAAATTGAAGATGAATTTTTTAAAAAAAAACACATAAATAACAATTAAAAAATCAAAATCAAAATTGGTACAAAAATAAAATAAAATAAAATCAAGTGATGAAGGACTAAATTGAAGAAAAAATTAATGCAAAAAAATAAAATAAAAAAAATTAAAAAAAATCAAAAAAATAGGACTAAATTGAATATAAAAAACAAATTAAAAGACATCTTTGTATTTTACCAAAGTAAAAAGAGAGGGGAAAAAAAAAAAGAAGGAAAAAAAAAAAGCATCCCGGAGCCACACCTCATGTCTTCCGCTGACACACGCCCATCCGTCATAAAAATCTTGGTGAGAGGCTCCCAACGCCACCGTAGATTGTAGTGTTTGTCAGAAAAGCCCGCAATCGACACCCAAAAGTCGCGTGCAGATATTCTGTGGTGATGCGTTAAGACTTTTTTGTATTTTTTTTTATTGGGCAATAAGGGATATTGTTATTTTGATGATTAAATCTCTCCAGAACAAGAATTTGGGTTCCCAGTCTGATCTTTGCCCACTAAATGCCTTGTATCGGGCTGTTGCCATTATTTCGTCGTCCTAATCGGGGACTTCTTTTCTTGAGAATTCCTTCACCGATGACACTGAATCTGTTTCTACTCAATTCAATTCCCACTTCTCCCATTGAAATTGTTTGTGGGTTTGGCTTTGAAGGAGAGAATTGGAATTTTAAAGGTGGGCGAGGATCCGAAATATCAAAACTCGGGGCTAAAAGGATTTTAAAGAAAACGACGCCGTTTGATGCAACCGCCTCCAGTATTTCCTAATTTCAATTTTGGATTTAATAAATTACCTTCTATGCTAAATAAACTAGGATTTCTTGGTGGAGCTTCACCATGAAAAGTGAAGCAGCTCTTTTCTTTTTATTTATTTCATTTTTTTTTACCATTCTTTTTTTTTCTTTCTAATTTTTTCTTTTTATCTTCTCAATTTTATAATTAAATTTTTTTAACAGTCATCTAGGTTGTTTTTTAAATAATAAAATTAATTAAATTATATCAGATCAATTCTCATATAATTTAATTTTAAACATGGGTAAAGTAATGAGTTAGGATGAGAGGTTTTTCCAGTTAATTTAATTTATTTTTTTAATTTCATTCTCAAATTTTTTTCTATAGGTCGGGTTGCTTTTAGATCAGTTAAGTTAACTGAATTATGTCTGAACAACTCTCACACAATTTAATTTTAAATTTGTACTAAGCAAGGAGTTAGCAAGAAGTTTCAAAGTTAATTCGGTAAGTTAAGTTTAATAATAATATCAAATAATGTTTCGTAACCTGAATATTTTTTTTGTTATGTTAAAAAAAAACATGATCCACTAGTAATACAACACTTACATGTAAACTAATATGTTATGTAAAAGAGAAGAATATAAAAGAATCTCGACTCATAAAATGTTAATAGAAAATCACCCCGTTTATAAAGTTTTAGCGAGACTAGTATTTTGTTTGTTTTTATTTGTAATTATGTAATAAAAGGTTTTTTTATTTAACAGTAAATTGTATATTAATGAAAATTAAATCCTTTCTTCGGTATTGTTAAGGACATATTTTTTATATTGATATGATGCATTCAGAACTCGCGCATGATGCATCAGCTGATGATCCATCCTATACATATTTAACCATAAAATTAGAAAAAGAGAGAAAGGTTTTGTATAGAATACCCTGAACTCATTTAACACTCCCTAGCCAACTTCTCAGGTGGGTTATCTAGGCGTTGCTGTGGTTGCTTTGGTAATTGTTCTATTTACAAAGATTTTGCAAATATGCAGGTTTGTCTTGTGGAGGCCATATTCCTTGACCAAAAGCTTTAAAAAAAACAGGGGATTAAAGGACCCCCACCCTGCTCGGTCCTTTTCGGGTCTCTTGGGAAAATAAAGAAGCTGAAGAAAGTGGCGGATGATATTGTTTTTAGATACAAAATCTAATGACATGAGCCCAGAAAGTTCTCCCACACTATCACAAATGGTCATCTCAATACGGCTAGTTAATCATTTTTTCGCTTTTCCTACCGTTGGTTTTAGTTCTAGCTACGGAGTCTTTTGGGATCCATCGAGTGGTAGTTTTCAAAATCTCGATTTGCATCAGATCATGGCTAGCTCTGAACAACAAGTTTGTGTTTTTCTTCTTCTTTTTTCTAAAAAAAGGGGTTATATTCAGTTTAATTCGTACCATTTTTAGTTATTAACTCTTTCACACTACAGGAGAGACGCTTTTGTTTTGGTATGGGCCGTTTCCGATTATCACCATTGCAGACCCCGAGCTAGCCAAGCAAGTACTATCAAATAAATTAGGTCTCTACATCAAGCCCAGTATGAGATACCCAATAGACACACTCCTGGGTAAAGGATTGGTTCTACTTAATGCACTGGACTGGGCTAGACACAGAACAATCCTTAATAAAGGCTTTTCCATGGACAAGCTCAAGGTATTGCTTTTCTTCTTCTTCTTCTTCTTCTTTGAACTGAGTTTGATCAATTTGATTTTCAGTGTCATTCTGGAAAAGAGGAAAGGTTTTATAAACTCGGCCATGCCATGCCCTTTTTTCTTAAATTCTCATAAACTACTAAATATAATTAGTTTTCATGCCTTTTGTTTCTGGACCTGGCAGGTTATGATAGGGAGAATGGCAGCGTGTAGACCGACAAGTGGAAAAACCGGAGTGTAATCACCAAGGATGAATATATAAAGATAGACATGAAAGAGCAATTTCAAACGCTTACTGCTGATATAATAGCCCATACTGCCTTTGACAGTAGCTATGTTCAAGGGAAAGAATCCTATAAAGCACAAAAAGAACTTCAAAAATGTTGTGTTGCTTTAAGTACGCACATTTTATCCCTGGCAGCCAGCAATTGCCCTACTCAAATAATTCTCTTATCCCAGATGCTCATTTTGTTGAATTTTGCCACTTCCTTAAGACAAGTGATTAGTCTGTTTTTTTCATTGTTTATTTAATCATACTCTATCTCTTCTTTGTGATCCTTTCAGATATCTTCCTACCCCGTCAAACATTCAGGTGTGGAAGCGAGACAGGAAAGTGAAGAATACGCTAAGGCAGGTCATAGAAAGTAGAACGAAATCCCAAGTTGAAATAAGTTCAAAAGATTGTTATGGATATGATGTTCTTGGTTTAATGGTTGAATCCTTACAAACTACTGGCAACGAAGATAGTCCCAAGTTGAACATGGATGAAGTCATAGAGGAGTGCAAGACGACGTTCTTTTTTGCTGGTCAAGAGAGACCACCTCCAATTTATTAACTTGGACCATTTTCATGCTGTGCCTGCATAAAAAATGGCAAGAGAGGCTGCGACAAGAGGTATTGAAGGAATGCGGGATGGGAATTCCAAATGCTGAAATATTGTTGACCAGGTTAGCCTTATTGGTAAGTTATCATATAGTTTTGTTATAGCAATTGCAATGTAATCATATTGTCAAAAGGACTAAAATCTTGGATATTATGTTTGTAGGTGAATATGGTTATTCTTGAAACTTTGAGACTTTACTGTCCAGAAATAGCTAGGTTTGATCAGAGAAGCATCACAAGATACAAAACTAGGGAATTTGATGATTCCAAAAGGTTTATATGTAACAATTCCTGTCGTCTCGATCCATAGGAGTAAGGAATACCGGGGACAGGATGCTAATCAGATCAATCCATTGAGGTTCATGAATGGACTCTCCCAAGCTGCAAAACATCCGAATGCCTTGCTCGCCTTCGGAACAGGCCCAAGAGCTTGCATTGGCCACAATTTCGCAATGTTGGAAACGAAAACGAAAATATACTTTTAAAACATAAACACAAACAAGTTCTCGTATGTTGTGGTATATTAATCTTGTACAAGATGACTCACCTTATAGAATGGCTTCCTTATTTTCAAAGTAAAATTAAAAGCAATAATGTTTATATAGAGTTTCTGGACTGATGCAACCATATCAATCCTGATTTAAACGGTTTGTTACAGAATCGTCATGGTTTGACAAGTTAAAAAAAATAAAATAGAAAAGGCTATTCCGAAAAGACATGTGTCAAGAACAACGGTCCATTGTAGTAAGATAATGAAAGTTCAATTTTGAAGTCAACAAGGACACACCTTTTTCTTAATGGAAATGGCCTTGTAGAAATTCGAGAGTTACACGAGGAGAAGGGACCAGAGGCTTCACATCTGACTGACCAGGGACAACGAAAATTGTGCCAGCCAGGGTTGAACCATAATGATTCGAGTGTTGTTGTCAATATGCTCCATGTACTTGCACCGAGAATCGAACTGGCTAGGACTCGAGAAGTGGATAAATTTAATTTTATGAATCGGTGGGCTTGGTGGACTAATGAAATCTCATTTTCGAATCTCGAACTGTCTCCTAACAGACGTTGTTATCTCCTGCCACTGCCATATAAAATTGCTTTCATATAATATATGGTAACAATTCCTAATCTGACTGAAATGATCTTGATGTGGTGTTTAGCCTATTGCTTAGCTTTCGAGTTGATTGGATACTTTTTTCTTTATCTTCTTATTTTCAGGCAGCTTCGCGAGCCCTTCTATTCATGTACTCCTGTTGTACACGAAATGCACATTCTCCCCGGCTTGTAGAGCCGAAAACATTCACGAACATTAGTAATTCGCGTAAAACAATTATTTAGAAAAGGTAGCATTATACGTTATTATCTCAATTTTCCATCCTGCATTTTCTTTTTTATATGATAATCATTAATCACATTACTAAAAAAAACATTAAAAGATTTGAGTTGAAATCACAATATTTTTTTTAAATTTTTTTTATTAAACTTAGTAAAGTATATAATCTGATCTATAAATTAGATGAGTTAACTTGGATCAAACTAAATATATATTGTTTTAAAATCTTCTTTTTAAAAAATTAAAATGATAATGTTTTTTAAAAAAGTCAAACTATGTTTTTAACTAAGTTATATCGAGTCAACTTCTAAACAATTTAATTTGAAACCTGATCACAGTCAGGAGTCAGGTTGATAAGTTATCAGCCGAGTTTAATAATACTATTTTAAACTGCTACAACTAGTTCTGACTAGCAACAAGTTTAGAGTTAGACTAAATCACTGGTATACATTAGGCAATGGGTTAGATCAAATTATTCTTTCAACATTAAAAAAAATATATATATATAGCTATTGCTAATGTGTTTTAAAAAAAAATAAAAATTAAAAACACGAATTAAAAATTAATGCATATTGATGATATCTTTTTTAACTATCAAGAATGTTACATATTAGATGATAGTTTTAAAAAAATATTGAGATGAAAACACATTATATATATCAATTGACGTAATCTATCAAACTTGTAATCCGAATCATAAGACCATAATAACATTGTATAAAGCAAATAAAAAAAATTGTGAAGGTCAATTCCTGTAACCCGATGTTGAGAAATGAAATTGAAAAAGATATTACATTAATAAAAAAGAGTCAAAACTAGCGGTCTGTGCCATAAATCTCATCGGATCTAATAATTTTTTATAAATAATTTTTTTATTTAATTATATTACAACAGATATAAATGATTAAAAAAAAAATTGAGCACCAACGAAAGGTCATTCATGTAAGACCACAATAATTCTATAGAAACCAAATCAAAATATATTATCAATGAAATACTAAAAAAAAGAATAAAGAAAAAAAAGTTGATGAAAAAAAAACCCACATAATCAATGGATATATATCGCCTATATTTAAATTGCATTTGACATGAACTATATATATAAAAAACTATTGAGTCATATTTATAAAAAATTCATGACAAAAATAATTTAAGTATGTTTCTTTGAATAATCAAGTTTGTATAATTCCCAATCAATAAATTAAGAGCAAGATTCCGGCCAAAATCACAAAGTACCATTTGGTTTAATTAAATTACAATTTACTCTAACAACGTCTTTTTATTCCTTTTCATTCAAAAGCAAAAGCCAGCTTAAGATAATCTTAAAGTGAAGTCTGTTTCAGATTATTCTGTCGAAAATCAATTATTTTGTAGGTACACGAATTATGTAGATTTATAATTGGTTGATTAGGAGATCTGTTAAACACCCTCCAATAATATCTTGAAGTATTAAAGAGCGAATACTGGATTGATTAGACCCAACTCAATAGCCGGATCAAATCTCACAGTGTACAAAAGAGAGACTTTATAATTATGCTTCGTTAATTAAGGACTAATTATCCCCTTAATCGAGGTCAATGATGCTACGGGCAATTAATGGAAATCGACCATCATTCCCCACTACATGTAAAAGGGGAGATGCATATACTCGAAGCCAGGGGGGGGGCAAACCTAGCTTTATTTGATAAATCTTTTGGATAATCGAGGGGTTTAATGGTGTTCAATCCTCCCTGTAATTGCTGTCTTCGTTCTCATTAAAGTCAAATTGCTATTATAATTCTGATCTTTAATGTTATCTTCGGCAGCTGTGCTTTATTGGATTGAGCAGGTACACTCTACTCCGCATAATCGACCGACTCAAAAGATCATCAAAAGTGTTTCACTTAATTATTGTGGTTTGAACATAAACACTGTCTCTTAACGAAAGAGACGTCGGATTTGTTTCCTCCTATTAGCATGATTGAGGGCAGTAATGGGAGGGCTTAAGAAAAATACACGATACAGATGCATGTGCTAATGTTGCCTGCCTCCAATGTTTATGGGCCTATCGACGAGAGATACATTAGGGTCTTATCTTGAATAGACACTCCTTCTCTAATTCTCAGTGCTTAGGCCTTTCAGCACTCCAGAAGGAACGTGGCATGCCGCTACAAAAGAGAGTGGGTCATCGGGTGGGTTGATTCTGGGCCGCTAGCTATCATCAAAGTTACAATAACAAGCAGCCTTAGTGATAGAAAGTTGTCCAGTTGCAGATACGAAATAATTTGCCAATTTAACGAGAACTAATTAGCATCACGTCTAATCCCATTATCCCAAAGGGATAGTTGATCTTTCTTGTCATCCTTTTTGGAAAGAGATGGATTGAAGATAATGAAGTCTGAGGCTACCTCTTCTTTGTTCAAGGACATTTCAATTGATGCCTCTTCAGATTTCAAACTACCTGTTGATTAATCAGAATGCTTCAAACTCGTCATCCTTGCACATGCTTAATTTCTTTTCTGTGCAAGTGCTCATCATCCGTGTCTTAATTTTACTCTC
>Ga0325403_1005902_pt1 | contig 11598 bp, 11 predicted proteins | sample PopdelMetagenome_19_FD_205665 | JGI IMG/M metagenome (GOLD analysis project Ga0325403, IMG submission 205665) | Populus deltoides microbial communities from Bellville, Georgia, United States - Xylem-PdKOR-R4 | ecosystem: Host-associated > Plants > Phyllosphere > Stem > Wood/Secondary xylem...
CTTCCTATTTCCCTTGTTTCTTTAATCTTTGGAAGATTGTTACTCTCTCTCTCTCTCTCTCTCTCTCTCTCTCTCTCTCTCTCTCACTCACTCACTCACACACACACACACACACACACACACAGAAGCATGCAGGTGCATGTGCACACACATACACACATGATGTTATGAGTAAAAGGGACGAGGAGGATGTGTAAGGGATATGTTATCAAGTGGACTGTGATATCTACTTCATGTATTTGATATTTTGACTTTGCATATTGGGTAAATATTAAATGTTCTCCTGCATTTTCTTATGGTTCCATTTTGCATTTTGTTTCTGCATTGATTTTTTCTATGAAGTTTTTGCTTCTCTAAATGATTGTAAGCAGATATTGGCACACTGGTTATTTTCTTTTATTAATATAAAAAGATTACAATCTATTTTGACACACTTTATGCTTTGGTCTGCGCTGCATATAGGTCTTAGTTTGTTGTAGCTGAGGTGCTATTCCTTTTCATATCCTTTTCATATGTGCTTAAAATATAAATCCTTCTTTTTTCTCTTTTAATGTTTGTTTTAGAATCATCTTCCCTGTTGGATGACGAAAGAACCACACAAACTGGGGACGACAAGAGTAGCATACCTGAATCTGCATCTACTAGTCATCATAGAGATAAAACTAAATTCTCAAGGCAGAAAGAAAAGGCAACAAGTGAAGTTGAGGGTGCAACCTCAAGAAAATCTAAGCTCGGAAGATATCCACAAAGTTCTGCTAAATCAGTCTCTGAAGCAAATAAACGGCCTCAGTCCATCAGCAATGATATGCTGAAAAGAAAACGCGAGGCTTTGGTAGCAAAGGTATACCCATTTGTTCATGTAACTCTTTCATTCATTCATTCATTAATACCTGTTAGCATGCTTTGATTTATTGGTTGAATTTCCCTTGCAATTTTGATACACAACTGTTATTGATTGCTTCGGTTTAGGTGTATTCATCAGGTCCCAGCTAATGAAAGTTTAGTTTTTTCCCTCTACATAAATGGACATGTGAATGCTTGAAGGCATAAACATGTTTGGAATTTGTTAGATACTAGTGTCGCTGGTTATTCCTTGCTCTTTCTTTTTCTCTTTGGTCATAATTGGTGTTTGACTCCATTCCATATGAACCCTGGCACAGGTTCTGGATGAAGAGGAGAATACATCTGTGGTTAAAGGAAAACACAGTGCTCAAATTTCTTCTCCTTCAAAACAATTGAAATCATTAAAATTGCCAGATGGTTCTTTCAGTGGTGATCAGAAAACTATATCAAATGATCTAGCAACGTCAACTGAACAAGTTCCTGTTGCAAGCCAAGTTATCTTACCAACCAGAAAAACAAGTAGACGCAAGATGGATCTAAAGAGAGCAATGATTCCAAAGGTGAACGTTCTGAAGAATCAAATTAGTAAATACTCTATCTCTCTACAAGATGGAGCAACCCATCTAAAGGTCAAGTCCTCCATGTGTAATTCTATTTATCATAGTTTACCAATTATTAGAGTCTCATTTACAGATGTTCTTATTGGTTTCTGGAATTACAGGACAAGCTTTCTTGTATAGTATCATCTCCTATGGTTCGCAGATGGTGTACATATGAATGGTTTTACAGTGCAGTTGACTGCCCTTGGTTTTCTAGAAGGGAGTTTGTTGAATATTTGAATCATGTTGGACTTGGGCACATTCCAAGGCTGACTCGAGTAGAATGGGGTGTCATAAGAAGGTGTGTTTTGTTTTTCAATCTCTGTCAAGCATATTATAGCTACATTCATGGAGCATAAACTAATGTAACTTTCTTCTTTATGCAGTTCTCTTGGCAAACCTCGGAGGTTTTCTGAGCGTTTTTTACACGAAGAAAGAGAGAAACTCCAGCTATATAGAGAATCTGTGAGAAAACATTATATGGAGCTTCGTACTGGTTTAAGGGAAGGACTTCCAACAGATTTAGCAAGACCTTTATCAGTTGGACAGCGAGTAATTGCTATTCATCCCAAAACAAGAGAACTTCATGATGGAAGTGTGCTCACCGTGGATCATGACCGGTGCAGGGTTCAGTTTGACCGTGCTGAGTTAGGAGTTGAATTTGTCAAGGTAATTGCATTCTTGAATTTATGTGTGTTATATTTCTTACTTTCATGTGTTGTTTACAGTTTTTCAGATTTTGTTATTTGTGTTTTGCTTTTTTCAGTGGCATAAATAGTTTGCATTTGAAAAGATCTTTTGGAAGTTGAAACAATGTGAAAGACTTGAATATTCTACTAAGTTTTGGTAGAATTTACTTATGCTGTGCTGATTCAGAAATTGGCTTCAAATGTTTATACTCATAGTTCATTGGTTTGTAAAATAACGAGCAGCAATCAATTTGGTTGCCCTCTATGAATTGTGCCCCAGAAACCTAACGACATCCTAGTTTATCAAGTGAAAAATGATCAATTTTCATAGTAGTTTGCTGTAATGCCAAGAGTCTTATTGACTACAAAGATGAGTGGTTGTAGCCCGTAACATGGGTCATACTGGTTCTGCTGCAAGTCATTGGTTACTCAATTTCTGGTTAGTACTTATGACTTATTGGCTGGGATTATAAAGCTTTCATGGTCTTTAATCCTCCTGATGTATGAGCTTTTGTGCTTCTATAAGCTATTTGTAATTGTTAGGCAGTTAAGAGCTATTAAATTACTTTTATTTTTTTGGGAAGTGTAATTTAGCAAATTTCATGTCCTAATTGTTAATGAACTGTCTCCAAACAGTCTTGTTTAGTTAAGTAAAATTTCTTCTTAAGAATTTATCTGAATTTTGCTATTGGTTTGTTTCCAACTTGTGCCTCTCTTCTACTTTTCCTCTCATGATTCAGTCCCTAATGATTCATCCATTTTTTTCCCAAGTCATGTTGAGAAGGAAATATATTTTCTGCAGAATTTATTCTAGGAATAGAAAACTCCTCCATTTATTTTTTTTCCTTTAAAAACTAGCACAGTCGTCTCTCCTACTTCAGAACAATGACAATAAATATTTTACTGTAGGATATAGATTGCATGCCTTCAAATCCGCTAGATAACATGCCAGAAGCTCTTAGGAGACAGAAAACCTCTGTTCTGCCCAAGGAACTGCCAGTGAATGGGAAGTCAAACATTGGAGAGTTCACTGCAATTGAAAAACTAAGGAATGCACAGAGTCCCATGAATGCTTTGATGAAGCAGGCACAAGTAAGAATAGCTATCCATTAAACTTCAGAATAACGGTATTACAAAATTTGTTATTTTCAAGCAATATGATTACTTTTATTCAGGTTGAGGCAAAACATGCCAACCTTCTTGCCAAGGCAACATCCACTGACATTGTCAATGCACAAGGAGCCTGTGGTCAACCTTCTAGGGTATCACAGATCCAACTGAAGGAATATGATATTCGAGCTCTGTCTGAGCTGAATTGTGCTCTTGATAAAAAGGTACAAGATGCAGCTATATACAACCTGTTATATTCAGTTGAACAACCTGCAATACTTGTGATGCTCAGTTATGGCACAGATGGTTGTCACTGTCTGCCATTTTACAGGGAGGATTTGCTTTTCTTTGGTCTATGATTTAATTCTGCAAAACTTCCGGTTCTGGCTCAATGTTCCTTCCATTTTCAGACTGTCCTCATTATTGTCTTTTGGGATTTGGATTGTAAATTACACACCACCGATTAAGCTGGCTAGGCATTTCCTTTGGAAGAGCACAACATAAAATCATAATGTGCACTCACCATTTTGGTCTCCGGGCTTTTGCAGTGCTAGCATTTTTATCCTTAATACTTGATTCAACACCATACTTCTTCATGATCTTGTATGCAAATGGAGTTGCCTTGGATTTGCATCAAGTTTGTGACCATATTTTCCCCTGTTTTATAATTATAGGAATTGTGGTTGGTGTTGCTTAAAAACACAAATAATGATGTAATGGAAAACCCAAAAAATGGAGATAACTCTTTAAAAGATTCTGAACCTTTCAAGAAGCACTTGGGCACAGTACTTGTACAACTAAAGGAAGCCAGTGGCCAGTCATGTGCCTTGCTTATATTTGCACTCACGCTGTCTATGATTTGCATGTTCACTTTCAGATTTATGTGCTGCAATCTTGCTTCAACCTCTAATCACTTTGTATAACTGACAGGCCTCTTCTGCTTTACTCAATTTGAGGCAGCTTAATACTTATCCTGGAAACAATGTGCCTGCTTGGCTGAAACCTCCAGCCAATTCCTGTTTCTCTGGTATTCTAAGACCGCAAAGTTCTTGTGTTTCTCAAGATTCAGGATCTGCTGTTCTCGAGATTGTTAGAGGGTTGAGATTAAAGGCACATATTATGGTAGATGCTGCTGTCCAGGTATTCGCATTCAGTCTTCTTGCTCTCCTCACTCTTCCATGCCTGCACACCGATCTGAAATGTGTTTACAGAAATTCTGAATGTAATCATTTTTTAATTCTGCCATTACTGATGAAAGTGGTTCTATGATCCCTTAATCATGACCATCCATTTAATCTTGAAAACAAAATTCTGTGGTTCTCATACATTATATCAATATAAGATTGATGGTTCTTCCATTTCTCTGCAACACATTATATACTCGTTGGTGATTGGTGCTGCAGACTGAGCCTGTTACGCAACCCATTAGATGGAACTCAGCAATTCCTAAGTTGGGCCTGTTGGGAACTTTATTTTTTTAAAAAATATATTAAATTTTGAGCGAGCTCATGTTCAAGTCCTCGTAGATACTTATCTGGAGGTTCATTGTCTTATATCTGCTGGTTGCTAGTAATATATCTAGCTTGATGTACTCTTCATTATAGAATTAACCAGAGGCATGCATCCATTATCTAGTTATCACCTAGTGATGCAATAACTATTGCAGGCAATTTCATCCATGAAAGAAGGGGAAGATGCCTTTGCAAGAATTGGAGAGGCATTAGATTCTATGGATAGAAGTCATTTGGGATCAGAATCTAGGGCACAAATGATCAGGTCCCAGGAGGAGGCCAATACCGGTTTAGGCCTTCAAAATCAGTTGATTCCCAGCACACCAGAGCCTCAGGTTAACTGCAATGTATCTGGGCCTCAATCAAATGATTCTGAAAAAATTGAGACAGCAATTCCTTCAGAGCTCATATCATCATGTGTCGCAGCCTTGCTCATGATACAGGTAACTTGGATATTTTGTACCACCGTGCTCTCTCTAGGATGGAAAATGTTCACTCCCGTTGATTTCCTATAATATCATGCTCATCATGTTTTAATAATACGCAGACATGCACTGAACGACAGTATCCCCCATCTGATGTGGCCCAGATAATTGATTCTGCTGTTACTAGCTTGCATCCATGCTGTCCTCAAAATCTGCCAATATATAGAGAGATACAAATGTGCATGGGAAGAATAAAGACGCAAATACTGGCTCTAATACCAACATGAAACTGCTGCGCTCTACTGTACCCTACCATCAACCCCTTGTATATATGCTGTTGGAATCTTGGTTTCAGCTTCATTTCCCAGGATCCACTAACCCCTATTCAGCATTATTTTTTTTTAGGTTACTGCTAATAGTGATCATTAATCACGAGTTAATAATATTTCTACAAGCTAGTGTAGTTCTTCCCCCCCTCTATTTATCTATCTAATTATTCCCCCGCTTAACTAGAATGATGTCATCTTCAATGAGGAAATTTTGTTTTTTTTTATCCATTTTGTTTCATTCGATCAAAGAGAATAGAAATTGTTTCTAGAATTGCTGTTTAATGCAGAGTATTTTCTTGAGAATTTGTTTTCCTTCTCATGATCCACTGGTAGAACACATCCTACATGGTGGTTTGTGCATGGACTGCCTGCCACATAATGAACTGCACCGTCTCATAATTATAGGGAGATCATGTAATTTGAATGATAAGGCTTGCAGCAACGTAGTTTTCTTGCAAAGCCGGCCTTATAATTACGGCCAACAGTACTGTTTTTCATCATACGTCAGGTCAGCTTTATAATGATGTTTTGGAAAAAAAATTTAAAAAGTTCTTGAAATTGGGTTGTACGGTTTGGTCTGTCAGTTTGTGTTTAAAAAGGTTAACTTTCGAACAGGTTTAAAATAAAATCTAAGGCTAGGCTTTGATTCAATCGGCAAGGCCGGTCGCGCTAAACAAGGTTCAAAATAATTAGTCTTCTGTTAAGAGATCTGCATACCGTAATGATGAATGCTAGATTCTTCCATTGATAAATATCCCATCCGATCAACTTTTTCCCTCGTACCTTGTCTTCGTTAGTTAGAGTCCAAGGAATGTTTTCTCAGAAGCTGTGGTAAAATGTAGATGAAGCTCCTCATTTTCATTTTTCTATCACCATAATCGGCCAAGTCAATCCCTCGTCTCAGGCTAGAGACCCCTTAATCCATGTTACTGTCCTCACTAATTTGTAATCACTTTCATGCTGAATTGTTCAGTCTTTCCCGGTTAAAAAAGAATAATCATATTGCTGAAATTCATTAGCATCGACAATTAACTTTCAGAAAATACAATAAAAATTATTAATTAGTTATTCTAAAAAAATAAGATATGTTAATAATATTAAGAAGAATATCTTAATATTAAATGAGGATTGATCCATAAAGAGATAACGTTCAAAATCATTTTACTTTTGTTGTGATTTGCGAGATGAAAAATATATATCGTAAAAAAGTCTATCTAAATTTTATATGTTAAAAGAAATGCCATGAAAATTATTATCTATCATTGTTATTACTGTTGTTATTACCTTTTATATTCATATGTACATGTTATTTGTTATTTGTTATTTTCAGGTTCATCGAGGTCACGTCAGAAGTGATATTAGTTTAGATATCTTTTGTTATGTAATTATGTTGTCATTCATGACACTTATCTCCTAAACTTAAAATATAGTATTGACCTGTAAATTCAGATGTATGACTTTAATCTAATGATGTAATTCTAAGTATCTACTTTAACCATGCATGTTTATAGTTTAAATTGGATCTTTTACTTGAATTTCATTATATGATATTATTACACGTGATATAGTTTATGTAATGATAATATATACCAATTGAATTATGCATTGTTTTTTTTTTTTTGTGAACTTGAATTTTGTGATATTATTGAATAAGGTTGTTATGTTGATGATGATAAATTTGATTGAGATCCAGGATGATTGAATCGAGTTGTGAAATAACATAAAAAATGTAACTTTTTATTATTATTAATTTTTTTTTAAACACAAAAAGTTAAACATAATACTAAGCTCGACCCGTGTTGGTCCATGCTGTAAAAAGACTCGTGAACTTATTATTGATCTTGTTCTAGGTTTAAAAACTTCATGCTAGGCTAATGTGGTTTCTAATATTGATCTAACCAAGGTTGTTAAAATCGTGTTTTGACTCGTAAAATCATACGATTTTATGATTTAAAACATGCTTTGCGTGCTAAATCGTTTGAAAAAATAAAAAATGAATGAAATCGGGTGAAATCGCGATTTCAGCATCGATTTTGCGATTTCACCAAAATGCATAAACTGAAGAAAATTGTTCCCCCATGCTCCAGCTGTCCGGCGCCTATTGGCTGTATAAATGCACAGTCACGTCAATTCTTCAAAGTCTTCACTCTTCACTCCAGTCATCGTGCGAAACAAATCTCTTTCTTCCTTTTCACCGAACAAATCCCTAATCTCCTTCTCTGATTAACCAACCGGCAACCACAAAAGCGGCGACGATCACGGTCACAGTCACAGTCACGGTCCCGTCCTCACTCCTTCTCTTTCTTCACTCCAGTCATCAGTGCTCACAGTCGCGGCTTCCTTTTCATCAACATCGGCGATGATCTCCTCAACAGCTCACGGCTTTCTCTTCAATCTTCATCAACAGCGGCAAGCCGACAACGATCTCCTTTCTTTCCCATCATCAACAGCTCACGGCTTTCTCTTTATCAACAGCAGTAGGCGACATCACTCTCCTCTTCAGCCTTCATCATCAAAGGCTCCTCTTCACCGTAAGTTGTTCCCCTGTAATTGTATCTTCAGCCTTTAAAATGTAAAACTGCAATAGTTGATTTTGCCATGTAATTGTACATTCCCCTCATCCTGTAATTACAAATTTTGAATGTTGATTTTGCCGATCCTGGTAATGATTTTGAATTACAATTGATGGAATGATTTTGCCGGTCCTGTAATTTGTCCATTTATAATGTTTTTCTGTCCCTTGAATTGAATTGAATTGAATTGATGGAATGAATTAAATGGAATTGATGGAATGTTTTTCTGTCCCTCATCAGTATACTGTAGACTGTTGAATTGAATTGAATTGAATTAATTAGTTGTTGTTGCCTGTTGCTCTGTGTCTGTGTGGTGTGGGCTGTGGACTGTGGAAATTGGAATGCCATTTCAGTATAGGATGGAATGATGGAATTGATTTTATTAATGGAATGATGGAATGATTTTACAAAAAATTTAATTATATAGTATATGTATTGAAGCACATTGAAAGTATTATAGTTTTGTGAATTGTTATGCATAACAAAAAGTTAATTACAATCATAAAATGTTTGGATTGATTATAAGGCTGATTTGAGTTAATTCTTGAATTGTTGAACTATGTATTTGAAACATGAATTTTTTGTTAATGTATTTTAAATTTCCTTATGATTTTACGATCCGAGTTTGTTTTACATTTTCCGTGCTGTGTCAAAATCGCGATTTTAACACCCTTGAATCTAACCATTAAAATTCAAGTTTTTAAAACATAATTCTATCATGAAGAAAACGTTAAACTTGTTTTAAGATTAAAAATATCATGTAGGTGTATGTTAATTTTTAAAAACTAGAAAACATATTTAACTAATTGTTAAAACAAGCGCCATGAAAAAAAAAATTATGCTAACTTCACCGAAAACGCATTAATGTTATTTTTTAATTCTTTTTTAAAACAAATATTTATAAATTCGTGTATACGTCAAAAAATATTTATAAGCACATGAATATGAACACTGAAGCACCGTAAAAATACCTCAGATCTTTTAGAACAAAAACCCCAGATCTTGTAGATGTACAGGTAATTCCACGTCATTTTTGCTGGTGTGCAAATATTAAAAGAATTTGCAAAAACTTCACTTCTTGATCATACTTGATTACACTTTTTTTTTTTTCTCTTGCTTCTTGTGCCAGGTGATTTTTAGCTACTCACTTGTTCACTTACAGCAGTAAATCTAGTGTTCCTCTCCAGTGCGACCATGAGTGAGCCCCCACCATACCCGCAAATTGAACCAACTACCTTCGACCTGATTGCTGTGGGCACTGGTTTAGCAGAATGCATTGTTGCTGCTGCAGCTTCTGCTTCTGGAAAAACTGTCCTTCACCTTGACACTAACCCATTCTATGGGTCCCATTACTCCTCTCTCTCGGTCCCGGAACTCACATCTTTCCTTATTTCCAATTCTACAGCTTCCTCACCACCATCTTCCACCTCAACCACAACTGACAGCCTTGATTACTCGATTGTAAATCTCACCACTCAGCCGGTATATTCAGATGTTGAGATTTCCTGTTTTTATCCTGAACTATTGGAAGAAAACTTACGGAAGTTCAATTTGGACTTGTGCGGACCAAGGGTGTTATTTTGCGCAGACAAGTCAATTGATCTTATGTTAAAATCTGGAGCAAGTAATTATGTGGAGTTCAAGAGTATTGATGCCAGTTTTGTTGGTGATGGGAATGGAAAGTTATGGAATGTGCCAGATTCCAGAGCTGCCATATTTAAGGATAAGAGTTTGACTCTGATGGAAAAGAATCAGTTGATGAGGTTTTTCAAGCTGGTGCAAGGGCACTTGGATGCCACAGTGGCGGCGGGTTTTTCTGGTAATGATGGGATTGGGAATGGGAATGATGAAGAGGAAGGTAAGACGAAGATTTCAGATGAGGATTTGGAGAGGCCATTTGTTGAGTACTTGTCAAAAATGCGGTTGCCTCCAAAGATTAGATCGTACAGAATGCTGTTGCCTTTCTCTATCAGTTAGCAAGAGTTTATTTGTTATTTGTGCGTTTTGTTTCCCTGTTTGGTCTAAAGTTTACTGGATTTTGGTTATCTCTGCTTGTCTGCAGGATTATTCTGTATGCTATAGCTATGGCAGATTATGATCAAGATGACATGGGGGTTTGCCAAAATTTGCTCAAGACTAAAGATGGAATAGATCGTTTGGCTCTATACCAGTCATCAGTTGGGAGGTTAATTCTTGTTTATTCTGTTTTATAGTTAAGCAGTTATTCTCTGGTTTAAAATTTGGGTGGGTGCTATAGAGCTGCACTTGCGACTTGTATGATATCTTGATCAGAAACACATATTGCGTTAACTACAAGATTATATTATTTTTCCTTCCATTATTGAACACCACAGAAAGTGTAGGGTAGGAGCAGATAAAGAGAGAGAAAATGTTTTGAGTTCTAGTTCTGTACTGGCAACTAAAAATCTAACCTTGATTTATGGCTTGGAATGTTGTATTAGTTAAGCAATTCACATCGATTTGCTTTAAGTTTGTCGTTTATAATTCTTACTCCTTTCAGGTTTACAAATGCTTCCGGGGCCCTAATTTATCCCATTTATGGTCAAGGGGAACTACCACAAGCCTTTAGCCGCCGCTCTGCTGTCAAAGGTTGCATTTACGTAAGTTCACTGAAAGAAACTGTGGCTTCTTTCTCTTGGTGAAATATGAACTATCATTTTTGGTTAATAGTTAAATCTGATATATTTTCTTTTGTCCATGTGTTGTGTAAGTAACTTGTTCCTAAATGTGATTGACACTGTTTGATCTGTTCTGCTGCTTTAGATACTTGGGGTGTTATTTGATTTTCACAAGAATGGTCACAGGTGTCCTTGTGCTATTTTTTCCTTACATTTTGCGGGAACATAAAAAAATTGCAAATAATGTTTACTTGTTATACTATAGAACTTTGTTATAAAGTGGACAAAAACAGTCGTTGCTTTGTCAAGCTAACATGCTCACCTGCTTTCGAGACTTCTGTCATACAGGTTCTGCGAATGCCAGTGACTGCGTTACTTATGGAAAAGGTGCTAAAATATGCTTATAATGTTTAATACATGGACGGCATAAAATGATATAGTCACCTGTTAGGGCAAATGAATTATCCTTAACTTTTTTTTTCCAGGATAGTGGGAGTTACAAAGGTGTTCGATTGGCTTCTGGCCAGGACATATTTAGCCAGAAGCTGGTTCTGGATCCATCCTTTACACTTGCCTCACCATCAACCTCTCCATCGGATCTTCTGCATGAAAGTTTTAACTTTTTGAGCACCAGAGATGTTAAAGGGAAGGTGGCCAGAGGGATATGCATCACACAAAATTCCTTGAAGCCAGATACGTCAAATCTTCTGGTTGTATACCCCCCTCGATGTAAGATCAGCATATAGTTTCATATCTGTTCCTTATTGAGTTTATAGGAATCATACGGTTCAAACTTTTTATCCCTTTTGTCTAGCCCTGTACCCTGAGCAGATTACATCAATTCGAGCTCTCCAAATAAGTGGCAACTTGGCTGTTTGTC
>Ga0325403_1005907_pt1 | contig 11596 bp, 7 predicted proteins | sample PopdelMetagenome_19_FD_205665 | JGI IMG/M metagenome (GOLD analysis project Ga0325403, IMG submission 205665) | Populus deltoides microbial communities from Bellville, Georgia, United States - Xylem-PdKOR-R4 | ecosystem: Host-associated > Plants > Phyllosphere > Stem > Wood/Secondary xylem...
AATTATATATGAATAAAGAGAGTTAAAATTTGATATCCACCGATGGACTCAACTCACCGGTTATGGTTGCTAGCCGGTCCACGTTGGGGTCAAGTTGGCCAAGGAGGCACACGAAGTCCTCGCCGTAAAGGATGGCAACAAAGACAATGAAGGCTAATAAAGTGAAGAGGTAAGGAGAGAGACGGGCCTTTCTGATTAGAGATGAAGAAGAAGAGGAAGCAGTGAACGGTTGCTTCATATTTGTTAGTTTGAGATTACGTTTATTAATGTTCATGGTGTTATATATATAGGAACCATGTAGGTTTGGAGCAATCAAGGAAGGGAAATACTCATGTTGTTTTTGATGTGTCGTGATAACCGTTTTGTTTTTGTTTTTGTTTTTTTTTGTACGGTTCGAATACAAGACGACATAGCTCTCTCTCTCTCTCTCTCTCTCTCTCTCTCTCTCTCTCTCTCTATCTTCCCTCCTCTTCTTCTTCTTCTTGTTTTTATTAATATATATAATTGATATTCATTAATAAATTAATTTAAGATGAATGGTTGATGGCTAATTCCCACACATTATTGAATGCGAATATAATTGTCTTGTTCAAATGCATGATTGTAATTAGGTGGATTGATATTCGAGGATGATACAATGTTTTTTGTAACTATATACATGATAAATCGAGAAAAAAACACACAATGGTTATGATATGTGGAGGAAAAGAAAAAAAAAAATACAACTCTGGTTCTTGATCCTTTGCCTTATCTTTCTGGCAATTTTAAAGGAAGTTCAATGACAAAATAAATCGTTTTAATCAGTTTAATCAAATACGTGTAATAATTATCTATACAACCATTGATTTCTTGGCGTGGAGTTTAGCAAAACCTTATGCATCGCTTCAAGTTAATATATATATATAAAGGAAAACGAAATTCTAAAAATATGGCATGACGGAACACGTTGTTTGTTGATCTGGCCTACGACCTTACAATTTGCAATTTCACCGAACCCCTGACCAACTAACATGCATGTGATTTATGTACCTTTTTAGTATTGTATCCACGATGTTTTATTTGACTTGTTTGGATGATTAGAATTAGTTCACTAGAGCAATGATCTTCTTGAAAGGGGGAAAAAAAAACAATTTGTAGACATAAAAAAAAAAAGGTTTTTTCCCCCTCCTCGTCCAAAAAAAGAAAAAAGCAAAAAAAATAATGCAAAATCAGCTCCTGGAAGATTCTGGAAATGTAGACGTCCAGCTATTTCGACGCAGATTACAGCAGTATCTGATAAAAACTGAAAATTGTCCGAGATTTTTAATATCTAATTTGCTCACTGTAGCTTTTCATTTTCATCTAATATCCTGGTTTTCATGTCCACATCATCTGAGGCCTAGCGTGTTGCAAAGAGGCACCCGAAATGAGAGTCAAAACTCAAGAGCACAAGAGGAGAGAAGACCAAGCCCTCCTGGCAAGGGCCGGGCGATGATAATTTCTGAGTTGGCCCTTGTGGGCATTGCATGATTGATAGAGGAAGCAATGATAATTTCTTAACTTATACGTTAAGATCAAGCAGTGAGAGATGGCTAGCACATAATTGTCTTCACTTGTCATGGTAGACTTGACATTTTAAATACACAAAGGATTCATTCAGAACTATAACAATACGATCAAGAGAAGATGAGGAGGAGTTGCAATTCTTTATTCGAGATGTTTAGGTGAGCATTTGGTGGCATTTCAGCTTCGAGTGGTTGGCCTTTTATTTATTTATCTTGTATAGGACTTTACGTTCCCCTTCACTCGATCTTCAGTCCATATCATACAAGCTACATAATAGCTGCAATTACGCTGACTTTAGGAAGTATATAATGGCGATGGATTAACTAATACTAGGATTAAAAAAATTGTTACCTGCCGAATGATACTCACCTCCCTTGTTGTTTATTAGTTGTCTATTCGTTCTTGTTGTGCCGTCGACTTTGAGAATTTGTATAGAATAAGCTCTTGTGGTTTAATATAAACATGAAGAAATATTCAAATGACGAAATGAAAAAGAAATAATGACATTTTATAGATTATTTATGATTCGTGACCTGGCTGTAACTTCTTTTTTCGAATGATGAAGGTGCTCTTGGATTAGTTTCCATGCACCACAAAGTTCCTTTTCAATTATGATTTTATACGAAATAAGCCTAAAACAGTAGTGTGACAGTAACCCGAAACTATTAACCATCCACACGCGCGCCAACACACACATATATACATTTTATTTTTTTAAAGGCAAGCAAATACAAGTAAATTATCTCAGCTCCTCGGCTAATATTTACCGCTTTTTGGTGTAAATTAAGAGCCGTTTGAGTTTGAGATTGTAATTACCGTTTAAAATATTTTTTGTTTAGAAATATATTAAAATAATATTTTTTTTATTTTTAAAAAATTATTTTTATATCAACACATCAAAATGATTTAAAAATATTTTAAAAAAATAATTTTAAAAAAAATATTAAATTTTATAAAAATATAAATTAACCTGCATTTTCAAACGGGCAAATGGTGCCTTAAATAACACCACGAGTCACAGCAGACAGCTCTTCTACTATCTAATGGTCTTTATCCAGTGTTTATACTACTAGGATCTAGCGATCGAACAACACATGGTAACGACGGGCCTAATAAAATCTCCATCGTTTACACATCGAATTAAAGTTGGGTTTGACCTTAGAGCCATGATTCAAAATGATATCACATAAACCCTCGAGTCTTCCATACTACTCGAGAACCATATTTTCATCAATCCATGGCTCTCCGTTTTTTTGCACTTCTATCTGGTACAATTTTAATACCTTTTGCAAGATTCCTTATGTTCACCAAAGAATGATGCCATTCACCATTTTTTTTATTAAAAAAAAAAAAGCATTGTGCCTTTGCTGAATTGGCGACACTCAAATTGAATAGCTTAAAATACAAACCGCTGTGGAGGAAAGCAGGAAACCTTCCGAAATCATAGTTGGGTATTAGCGAGTTCAGATGCAAATGGAAGTAATATGCCAAGTAGAATATCCAAGAACGTCACTTCAAATGCGAACATTCAGATTATAACATGAGTCAGAAGCAGCTGACGGCTTCTCTCATGTCTTTATCATCTCGAATTTTTTTTTTCCTCAACAATTCCATGGCATCACTAGATTTTCTCATGCACAACTATCGGCTATCTGTGGTTTCCAATCCTTTATGCATTTCCTTTCTGCCTCTTTTTACCCTTTACAGGGCCAAATATGGAAGAAATGAAACTTTATATTCCATCGCTTAATAAAACATTAAATAAAGTGCTTCTAATAGCTATAAAATAGGCCAGATTCCAAAGTAAACAGGTTAATTCTCTGACTATATCAACCTCTTTTTGCCTCGTCAAAACACTTTGATAACTTGCGGTAGATTGTTTCAGACATCCCACTATCTTTAGGCAAAACTAACCAACCTTGCAGGTTCCATCTGGCAGATCACCTCGCAGGTTCCATCTGCTCCTGTCCCATGTTTCAATTACACACTCTGTAACACTCATATCAAGTTCTTATACAACATTATCTATACACCTGTTCTATCTTTCACAAACTTCCTTTTATGCAAAACCCAAGTTCGGAAGAAAACAAGTTTTAGAACTCACTTAAATTACCTGCTGCCTGGAAAGGATTCATCATGTTTTTGAGAGAGAAAAATTGAAAAAATAAATACCATTGCAAATTTTGCTTCGGCAGGAGTGATCTAAGATTGGAGTGGGAATGAATGTGCGCTTGGAGTAGGCAGAGTTTGAGGTGTAGCATTTTGGAGCATCTCATAATGGTTGAGAGGTTACTTATCAGGGCTATGAAAAAATTAGAATGCTTTGAAGAAAAAAAGGGAATTGCAGGATAGACCTAATTGAATTCGAGATACAGTGATAGACATTTGACTGCTATGAATGAGAGAATAATGAAATGAAGGAACAGGTACATGAGGGCACTAAAGGTGTTAGTGGAATGTGGGGGTGCAATACAAAAATGCATAATCTAATATCATAAAGGAAAGGAAAGAAACTTCAACACATCACATAAAAGAAAATGAATGATAATACTTGATATTGTCATGTCAAAGAGATTACAATCTATTGAATATCATCAATGAAAAAAAAAAGAGGAAATATGAAACCTGGATATCGTGGTGTGATCGTGAACAGGATGGTTGTGCAAAAGGATTTTCAAACCCTGCTTCAAGCATACACTTCAGACTTGACTACCAGCAGCTTTTCTAAAATGGAAACATCAGCATGGTCGGATTTACTTGCATGAGGTCCATACAGAAATTGGAGCCTCATCACCAAAAAATCGCAAATCAAGTCCCAGATCTTCAAAAGTTGACAGGAGAATAGGAGCTTCGATAACCTTCAGTAGGTCCTCTAAATCTCCGTACCAAAGATGCAAAAACACTCTGCAAGTGAGAAGCAAAAAAATATAATATTGTTATATTGTTTTCAGATGTCTGTATTCAGAATTTCTATAATTGGTAAATTAGCTAGCAGTTAGATCTTTCTGAGCAGCAATTATATACTGTGAACTATGTAAGCATCTATCATACGCTCACTTCAAAGTAGACCACCACCACACCAGACTTCAACTTCAGGAACTTTACAGCAGATTTTTTTGTTCTTTTCCATTGAAACATTGGTGAACCTTAGAAACCATCTCTTAAGACAACCAAAATGTGTCAAAATCCCATAAATCATCTAACCACTTCTATTCATAGTTGGGTTAGTAAGTATCCCATGGGATCCATTCTAAAAAGAAATACCCCATGGAACCAAACATAAGACTTGGACAATTGAGAGAACTCTTTCTTTAGAGATATTTTCCACTCTAATTGTGCAAGAAAACTAGTTGAAACTAGGCATGAATTCTGTTCCTCCTCAGGCAAATTCTTTATGGAGAAAAATCAGCTAAAACATTTGCAAGATAGGTACATGATAGTAAGGTCAGCGGATAGTAAGGCCACAGCACTAACAAAGGAAACACAGCACATAAAAGGAATACCTGTGTTCTGTGAGGTAGCCTGGTCCAGAAATCCAAGTTTGGAATCATCTGATGAAAGAAGGAAAACAAAATCAGTTAAATTCACAACTGCTTGTGTGACTGATTGGTTGCAGGAGGTTCATGTCATGAATGATGTCTTTCCTACAACAATGAACATGCTTTGCTATTTGCTTCTCATGCATTCGTTAGCTGTTTGGTGCTGAAAGAGAGGAAAAGAAATTTGGACTGAGACAATCCATCACCCCAAATCAAGCATGACAACCCTACTGCTACAAGAAAGAAATTTCTGCAGTCACACAAGAAACCCTAGAAAAGCAGAAGCATTTAGGAAATTGTACTAATACCCCCAGAATTACATCCTAATAGACTAAGATAGAATTGCATCATAACGTAGAGACCAATTAACATAATCATAGCCAAAAAGAGGACAAAAGAAAAGGATAATCAAGGGAGAATGAGATAGAACTTTTGATGTCTGAATCCAGAAAGGTTTGATTTTACTTCTTATGTTAGCTTTACAAGTTCTAGCAGCTCAGATTTACATATAATAACATCTAGATCATGCCACCATCCTTTGGCCTACTGGGGAACAGAAGCCACTATATTGAAAAGCAAAGTCAGGCTTGTTTAAAAAAATGTAGCAGTATTTGGCTAACAATATTGAAATCATATAATGATCATAGCCTAAGAAGATCTCACTAGATCTCGTATTAGCCCGCAATGAGGAACTCTTATCCCACAGCAGAGACAATGTCGATCCCTAAAGTCAGATGATTTAAACCACCGTATAAGTTGTTTTACTGGGATGAAGTTACTAACTGGACAATATTGCTGCTAATAGCCATCTAAACAGTTCAGACAATCAGAATAACAGCTTTGAGATGAAACATACATCTAACCCATGAACTCCAATGTAGAAATGTCGATAAACTGCACCCGCCAATAAATAACCTCCAAAAAGACAAAAGACACTGAAATTTATAAAAAAAAAAAAAAGAATCAGATAAGCATAACAGCTTCTTCAAAACTCAAAGTGTCACCAAATGAATGGCATTCATAATAGGAGGAAAAAAGAAGAAGAAGAAAAGGAAACCCTTACATGATCATCAAGGTACCAAACCAGCCCCATCCTTTTCCATGACCATTGATTGTGGCACAACCAGACGGGTGCTGTAGCACTGCGGCCTGTCAGAAAGAGAAAATTAGAAGCCTGAAATACTGAAATGCACATTAAAGCATATCCACCAACATTTTCAATGTCCGAAACGTAAAGTTGACTACACAGAAGAAAAATGACAGTGGGGGCCTTTGCTAGTAACACAGACTATGATGTGACCAAAAGCTCCATATCCAGTAGATAAGCAAACAAGCAAAAGAAGTAATTTATAAGAGCCAGCAGATGGATTCTCTATAGATCTCACTTGTATGATTTACAGGATTCAGAGAAATAATGAAATAAGTACCAGCATAAAGAGTAACACTTTAAGGCTACATAATTCTGGGCCTAGTCTGTATGCATAACAAGCATGCCATTCACAGCACATATCAGTTGCGTCTAACAATTCCCAGAGAACATTGTGTCACTAACTAATCATAAACCACAACCACTTTAAGTTATAAATGATTTATTCAGTAACTCACATAATCACAGGTCCCTAGTTTCTCCAGTGAGTGTGGCCCCTGTGAAACAGAATTATAAATGAAGTCAAAGGGTGTAGATCAGGTATTAACAGCTCCAGTAAAATTAATGTAGTAGAATAAGAAAGTTTGGAGGGAAAGATTCAAGGAAGACTCCCTCACATGAACTCTATTTGAATCACAGATGACAGAGACAGAGAGTGAACAATTATGCTTTGATCCACTGCTTGTCATCTTAACAATCACACCCTTGTGGGGATTTTGATTATCTGCAACATTGATGTGTATAGGACAAAGCATTAGCAATAATTTAAAAAGGTAGAGGTGAAATTAGGGGAAGGACTCTCATAAACCACAGGATCATAAAGGGCTAGCACACCCACGCTGCCATAACCAACCCATATTGGATACCCACGCATAAAGAATTAAATAGATATATCATTTGCATTGTGTATAGAAAAAGGAAAAGATAATTATCTTACCAATAATGTTAGTGCTAGTGCTAGTGACTTTTCCAATAGTGGTGCATACATCATAACCTGCAAACATGTCAGGATCTAATCATAACCTGGGTCTAGTTTAACATGTTTCAAGAATGGTTGTCTCTAAGACTAAAATAATAGAGCTAGGGAGACATTTCCTCATCATTCTGATTTATTACATGGCAATATAATATTCAGACAGCTCAATTGAAATGGCAAAGAAACATTTTGGATAATGATGGCAATATTACCTCTGTGATTGAAATTTATAATTAATTTTGAGGCTGTGACATGTCTAAATGAGTGGTGAAAACTAGTTCAACAAGATTATTACTACTCTGTTGAAAAAGATACAATGCTCTGCCAACATTAATGATGATGCACATGTCATGTACATATAGCTATCTCATATTGTAACTTGTGAGAAATGATTTAGTTAAGGACATGATGCTCATTTAAGTCAAGAGGAAACAATACTATTTGTCTTCGTAGCATAGGGATGCAAATTCTTCACATTCCGAATTGAATTAACACCTTTTAGACCTGGTGCATTTGAATGTATAATATTAATTTACACTGACCAGTCACAAATAAGATGGCACTAAAAAGTCTTATCAGTTAATCTGACAAATGACACGTTAGATAAGGATCTGCACTATTTTCGAAACCATGTTTTTTAAAAAACTGAGTTAATCATGCTTAATGTTTATTTTCAAAACAGACTCAGATATTGGGGAAACCTGATATTTAAAAAGAAAAACTTTAAAGTACATCAGTAGGGTTTAGGTATAAATGCAAGTATGGTGCAACTAAAATATCAAACATGTATAAACTCTTTAACATTGTTTACCTTCAATATTCCTTGCCATGAGAGCACTGCATTCCATGCCACAACGCGATGCCCCCCCGCAGTCCTGCAGTAACCAAAAGACAGTCAAATAAAAAAACCTTTTGTAACTCTGATGGTAAATAGAATATCTGCTTCTTGGCTAACAGGGTACGTAATTGAGCATATTAGCAGGCATCCTAAAAATAAAAGATTGAAAGAGATCACATGGAATCTGATGGTTCTCCACCCAATTCTTCATTGATGAAAAATGCCAGCAAACTTCTGCTGCGTCGGATGAACAAATGCCACCTGACTGTAATGATATGTTTCAACAATCCAATGGAACATCTCTATATGGTCTACCTAGAGAGCATATCACATGTTCTCTAAACCAATCTTGTAGACAATGATTTTATCCTTAAAGGTAGATAGACAAGATAACCATGCAGTGACAACTCCAATTCCATATGACGACGATATGCCAAACTAAATGAAGATGAATCAGATGCATACAATGGGAATGTTTGACTTGTGCTGGTTCTGAGTCCATCTCGTGCCAATGCCTTAACAATATTCCTTTGACGACTCATCATCGAGAACTTCCAGCTCCCAAATATATATATATATATATATAAAAAACTATAAATAATCTTGATGAGAGGAATTTACCAGGCATTCAACACATCTAGGGGGGTCATGATTAAAAATCATTCCATCACAGAGCTGCTCCATGAAACCAAGAAGAAAAAATCAATGGAAAATCAACTGGAATAATTCAGCTATAATTTCATGTAGAGGGATCATTACTGGAAAAAAAAAATAGAAAATTAATAGCAAATCTTCCTGTTCAAGTTCAACGCCTCTAACCATGGCATTGGTTTCAATTTTTCATCGGATCGAGTATATTGTTGAATTTCAATCTACAAGATTTTGACTCCATACAAAATACCAGCTCTCAAACAGTGGAAATAATTCAGAATCAAGATTGCTATTGCAAGAAAAGGTTCATAAAAGAACCTTAATGAATATGCAGTGTTTGCGGCATGGAACCATATTGCTGAGTTTTCTAATTAGGTAATAAATTGTTGAGCTTGAATCGGCAAGATCTTGTTTCCGAATTTAAAAGGTATCAACTTTATAATTTGCAAGTCAGATTCATAAATAACAATCCTGGAATGTGATTATTCTTTACATGATATTGTGGAAGTTCTAATGTGGAGTTAGCTAAGTGCGTGTTTGTTTTTGAGGTTGCACCGCATCTGATAAACAGGTAAGCATACTGCTTACACAAATAACAAAGATCACTTAGAAAACGAGTAAATAAAGTGTAACCTGATGGAGCCAACCTGAAACCAGAGCACAGTCTCGTTCACTGCTGCCTTATAAAACCTATATCAGTCACACCAACCAAAAAAGAATAGAAGTTATAGATCTCCATCAGAATCCATCCCTATTTGATAAAATCAGGATTCCCTGAATCTTGCAATACATGTGACATGGTCCAGCAATGATTCTATGCTGGATTTGATATGGAAAAATCATACATACACATGTATACGAATCGATTTTTAATGTTTGCTATGTTCATTTCTGATAAACCCTTCACATAAATTAAATATAAATCAAACATTCCAAGTTTATTATTCTCATTCTTGGCCTTAAACAACAGCTCAATTTAACTAAGTCTCCCTTCCACGCTCATAAAAAATTCATTGGCCCCACTTTGCTCTCTCCTTATTCTCTCCATGGATAAAATCACTTCTTGTACCAGCAAATTCAAAGTCTACATGAATACATGATGAAATCATATCACATGGCTGTCTTTCAATTTATCATCGCATAAGTGGCACCTTCACTTCCTTATGGCTGCAACTTTACTTTTTATCCAATCATTTGTCGTGTTTCCACGTTTATTACATACATCTCCACAGTATTGTCTCCTACTAGCCTAGTTCTACTCGATTAAAAACCCCACTAATGCTCGACTCTTGCCACTTTCCATTACTACATCATCAAAATTTTAAACCAAGGGAATAGAGTGATAATGTAAAGAAAACAAGATCATTATTTCACCTAATTTACATTATTATTATGCCGAGCTATTTTAACGCAAAATTAAGCAATACAACAGTATCTAATTGAACAGTGAGCCGGGAATGCCATCAAAGTGAAGCAAGCACAATAAGGTGAAAACAGAAGCAATAAGAGAAAATTCAAAGATAGGAAAAACCAAGATCAAGAAAGAGAGAGAGCAAATGAATACCCATCTTCGCTGAGGACACCGTGAGGGAAATTCGGGAGCGGAGAAACCAAGTTGAAGCTATAAACCTTGTCTCTAACAACGAAACTAAGCTCGCAGACTGCAGAGACTGGGTCGAGAGACCCAACTCGGTGTAGAATGGCAATGATTAGAAAGTAGTATCTCAAAGAATTGAAGAAACTTATGGTTATTTTCATTTCTCTCTTCTTTTCCTGCTTTGCTTTTGAATGCTGTTGAGATACGGCAGGGAAGAGCAGCGAGAAATTGCCAAAAAAGAGAGCGATAGAAGCGCGCAAGGATCCTTCCCCGTTTCCCGAGTCGCAGTTGATCCTGGCTAGCAGGGAAAATCTGCTTGTGAGTCGTTGTTGTTGTCAATTAACTCATGGAAATGGGTCAAAGCCCAGGTTGGAAACAGAGGGAAACGTGGGCCCCAATTTAAAGTAATCCAGACCTCAAAAAGGCCAGCAATTCTAGCCCAGTCCTTATATTTTTATGTCCCAGATCTGAAACTTATCTCGTGTTTATGATAAGTTAAAACTCGCGATTCAGCTCAGATATGTTTTTATCTCGAAGTTGATTTCAGCTCAACTCGAGCTTGGGTAATTTTAATACGTGGACTCATGTTCAGGAATATCTTATATACATGTAAAGTGAAGCATCCCTAATAGTCAAGGGCCTTGAATACATTAATTTTGAAATTAATGGTTTTGGTTTTTTCAATAAAAAAAAAATCTGATAATTTTAATTATTTATTGATTGGATGAGATGAATTTAAACAGTTAAATCAAAATTAACAATCCAGAAATTCCTTGTATACTGTATTGTCGCTGACTTTAAAGAATTACAGTGCTGCTGATTTCGATAATAAGATTCCATCCAGTCCCCTGTTTTTCTTTCTTCTTGTGTTTCCAACTCTAGACGTATTTAAAAATGAGGTGGCTTTTTGTTTTTTAAATGGTTTTTTTTTCTATAAAATATATTAAAATAATAATATTTTTATTTTTTAAAATTTATTTTTGATATCAATACATAAAAATTAAAAAAAATAAAGGAAAAAAATCAAATTTTTATAAAAAGTAAATTGAAATTCAATATCAAACACCTCATAAATCTTAGCTTTGCACTTAATAGGCCGTCCAGTGTCATGGACTGACCTAATTTCTTTTCAACATAAAAAAAAGGATGTCAGTTTGATACAAGCATTTTTATATACATATAAAAAAAAGACTAGATTTGGGTCATTGCCTCAGTTGGATTTAATAAACTCGGGTGATATGTTAAGATAAGTAAAAAAAAATACAGCAACAATAAATAAATTTAAAAAATTCCAACAAAAAAA
>Ga0325403_1005909_pt1 | contig 11595 bp, 8 predicted proteins | sample PopdelMetagenome_19_FD_205665 | JGI IMG/M metagenome (GOLD analysis project Ga0325403, IMG submission 205665) | Populus deltoides microbial communities from Bellville, Georgia, United States - Xylem-PdKOR-R4 | ecosystem: Host-associated > Plants > Phyllosphere > Stem > Wood/Secondary xylem...
CAAGCACACAGCCACACAGGTATCCCCTTACATGATCCTTGGGTCAGGAAAAAAGAAGGCCAGTCAGACAATCACTGATCAGACAGGAGTGACATGGCTCGAGTAAAATCTAAGGATTTGAGAGCATGCTCAGGGAAGCGTGTTCCATTTGGTAAAATCAACCCACCTTCATGAGGAAGTATGACGTTTAGCTGGTTAACACCACCTTCATCAGCTTTTGTTGATGAAACTTCCTTCATTTGCTTCACATGTTTAAAGAACTCAGCAACTTGGCGCGCATAGCTTCACAAAGGAAATTGTTAAACAAATTAGTCCAGCAGCACATGGGACTTTATGGATCGAAATACGTATAACAATTTTCAGCACAGTACTGATAACCCTTCCATTCAGGAAACAAGAGCAGTTTGATTTTCCTCACGGATTGCAGAATACATCCAAGTTGGAGGTACATCCTCCACTTTTCATATCGGCTACAGACCAGGAGGTAACAGTATAATTCTAATTATAACTATATTTATAGACTTCTCGTCAATATTCTACCCATGAAAAATCAACATGTCTTCATTTTTTTGTATGCATGCACAAGAGTGTGTGTTAGCTGTAGAGTGCAATGTTAAGTGCTCTTCTTGCTTGTACTATATTTTTGAAGACTCGACATATGAGAAAGAAGATTATGAACTTACAATTTTGGGATCCATGCTTGTGCAACAACTAATTAGGAAGATAAAAGCTAATACAGCCAGCTTCAAAAAGATTTGGCCAAGAAACTGAAATTGAGAGTATAGGAAGACTTGTGGAGGTGTGTTTGCTGTATTCTTACAGAGAAAGGAAGAATTGTTAACAGTTAGTAGTGGTAAGCCACAATTTGCAGTTGTCTGGGGTTTCTTAATTGGAGCTCAACTCTATTTTCACAGCAACTTTGCAGGATAAGTAATTTTATTTTATCCAATGCCCTTCAAAGTTAATTCATTATTGTTCCTATATTGCATGATGCCCATTCTAAGGGGTTTTTTGACATTTCCCACATTAGAGGGGAAATGCCCATTCTAAAGGATTTTTTGACATTTCCCACATTAGAGGGGATGGCTATTCTCCTTGTTTTAATTCATCATCATTCCTTCTAATAAATTTTTATACTCTATCTAAAACATCATATGTTTAATGGTGAGTGTGACAGTTGTAAAATAAGATAAAATCCATATTTCTCTGCTCATAAGATAAGACATTTAAGTGATTGTTATCTTACTTCTCCTTAGCTTCAACATCCCTGCTAAAATCAATGTTGGCTTCGCAATCAAGAATCAAAGCAGGGACCTGCTCAGAACAAAAGTTTTTTTTAAGCCAGGGTTTCTTTTTAATCATATGAATCTCAAAGGAAAGGATAAGCTTTTGATACCTTTTGAATACTTGAATGCATATGATCGCCTTCCAAATAAAACACCCTGTCTTTTATATCTGGATGTAGTGAATTATCCAGATTTAGTGGAAGCTTACTCACAGAAAGTACCCCATGATTACCACTTTCAAATGGGAAAAGCCAGCTCTCATGTTTCTCATGCAGATCACAAAGATAATCTAGGCTGACTCCCCCTTCTTCTGCCCTTTTCCTATGCATCATTCTCTTGTGACAAGTATCAGGGCTTGCTCTAAGGTAGATGAAAGCATCAGGAATAAGCCCTGGCAAAACTGAGACAACTGGATCAAACCATGAGTCGTAAATGCTGATCTCCATTTCATTCATCCACTTTGCCTCATGCACAGCTCGTACAAAGACCTTTATCAAGTAAAAGTGAGAATAAAATGCATCAGCCTTGAAACACTTAAATCAGGGTTTTGTTCCTCTCGCATGGGATCAACTAAATGAGAAAGAGCTGCAAGGTTTTAAATCCATGTTTGATCATGCTCAAACTTAAACAAAAATCCAAAGTCCTTTAATCAGATCACTAGTGATGTAAGAAAACCAGCGTAAAAATGAAATACATTAGTCTATAACTATTTGCCAACTTTAAAGCTGTGATTTAAAGGATGCTTACCATTCTGTCACTGAAAACACTTCTTTCCATCAACCTGAGTGGCTTCAACCCATCAGATGATTCTCTTTCCTGCATAACCCTTGTGACAAAAACATAATTCTGGAAGGTATAAGCATACCTTGATGGGTCAGCATAGAAAGCATCAAGTATATTAAAGTGGTCAGGCCCAACATCCTGCCACTTATCAATGGGTTCAGGCACCACCTCAACAAGATCTCGCAGCTCAATTGTATCACTAACTATTCTCTTAAGAAATGTTGTCTTTCCAACACTGATATTTCCCTCGACACAAAATGTGAGTCGCTTCTTAGGTTTGGGCCTTGCATCTGGATTTAAAACCTTTAACTCTTCATCCACACTCTCTTGGATGAAAGAAGTTATGCTCTCAGCATGATTTTTGTGAATAATTCCCACAGAACTCTGTAAATACTCAACCATTGTCTCACTGGATTTTCCAAGAAACTACAATAGGTGAACCAGAATTCCTGTTAGTAACTTGGTATACAAAAAACAGGGGGGAGAAAAAGGAAACACTATATCCAACCACCCACTGAAATTTCCTCCATTCACATCAAACATAGAATTAAACCTTCTCTGTAGAGCTATTTATTGGAATCCATGATTATAGAGTTTTGGGCACTAGCCAATTTGGATACAACAGGCATAAGAGATCACCTTTAATATTAAATTGCAGTTTGCAGCGGTTAGTATATAGCAAACAGGATTTCCTCTGTTCTCATCAAAACATGACAGTGAAATTTAATCTCTTAAATTGTTTGTTCGACTCCATAGCTGTTAAAATATGGGACCAATGACGATCATTGAGCTCAATTAGGACATGTTTCTGATGAATCTTTCACTCCTATAGTTATAAAATTCTAAAACTACTGGTACTCAGCAAGATCAGCACCCAAAGGAGTTGGTAAACCAAGACCCCATTCCAACTTTCCTCAATCTAACCTAAAGCCCACCGAACAAACACTTAAAACACAACAAACAAACCACAAATTGAAAACCCCCCAGAAAATAGTTACAAAACAACCACATTTTTACACGATAACACCAAAATCAACAACTCAAAAAAAAAATACCATTACCTTATCCTTATAAAACTGCTTAAGCTCAGCCATTCCTGTAAACCCTTTCTCCACCAATTTTCTCAAATTCTTTGGCCCTACACCAGGAATTGTCAGCAAATCAGCATTCCCCTCCATATCACCACCCGTCCTCTTCTGCCTCCTACTCAACCTCGCCGCCTTTTCTTCCGCCCCCTTTTCACTCTTTTCACCTTTTCCTTCCTCTTCTCCATCACCACTACTCCTCACACCTTCAGCATCCGCCGCGGCCGCAGAGGTCCCAAAAGGCCCTTCCTGCCCACTAGCCACCGTGCAATGCCACGCCGGCCGTGCCACCACCCATGCCCTTAATGGGTTAGTTGTTTTATACCCAACAGCGCTACGACAAGTACAGTAGGTAGTCGAATAGAAGCGAGAGGTCAGTGTGGGTGTGATAGTGAGTTTCTTGGCTACAAAGGCAGCTAAAAAGGAAGTACTGGTGCAGAAATTAGTAGCAGTTGGCATTGAAAAAGAAGGGTAGGGTTTGTTTTTGAAGAGAAAAAAACTAGTAGAAACAGGAGTGCAGAGGAGGGGGGGGCTTGAAGGGTATCTTTGTAGCAACTTCTGCATCCCTCCTCCTAACAAGCATTTCAGTTCACTACTTCCTCCTATGTCATAATAAATTTGTGAAGGGAAGACGAGGAGTCAGGGGAGGCGGGAAGGTGTGCTAGTGAGTGTTATTTTAGATAAGAAAAAAAAAAATTGTTGTTGTTTACGGGGGTTTTGACTTTAGGGTTTTTCTGTTTTGACTTTAAAGATGAATACCCTCGTTTGAAAGTTTACTCTAAATAAAAATTGATAAAAACAAGTTTAGATTAAATTTTTTTTATATTTTTATATCATTTTAATATGTAAATATCATAGATAAATTTTAAAATATAAAAATATTATTTTAATATATTTTTAAACAAAAACAAAATACTTTAAAAATAATTTCTAGTAAAAAGAGGGATTTTAAGATTTGTTTGGCATTAGGTTATGTTTTATGTTCCGTTTTGGTATTTATTATCTAGGTAAAATTTTTAAGTTAATTTCAAATATAATAAAAGAATATGTTAATATTATGGATTTATTTTTAAATATTATGATTTTTTAATTAAAAAACACAAACATATTATTTACGCTAATTTTTGTTTATGTTATAGATAAGATTTTAAGTCAATTTTTAAGATAAAAAATATTTTATGGATATGTTTTCATATATTATAATTTTTTTAAAATTATAAATAAAAGGATATTATTTATGCTTCATAAAATAAACTAAAAATATATATAATTTTTTTAATTAAGAAACACAAACATATTGTTTGCATTAATATGTTGTTTATGCTGCATATAAGATTTCAAATTAATTTTTAAGATAAAATAAATATTTTATGGATATGTTTCCATGTATCATAAATTTTAAAAAATTTAAAATAAAAAAATATTTTTTATGCTTCATAAAATAAACTAACAAATATATGAATTAATAAATAAATAAAATTATTAACACTAATTAAATAGTAAATCAATAAACTAATTTTCATAGTAAAAATAAAATATAGATGTATTTATAAATATTTTATATTGATTATATTTTCATTTGTTTTATCTCTTGGCGGTTAAATGTTGCTAATATAAAAATGATTTTTGTTATTATAAAATCTTTATACAAGTATAACTAATTCATATAAATATTTAAAATAAAAAAATATACAAATAAAATATCATGTAATTAAAAAGATCAATAATTATTTAAAAGACAAAACAAAAAATAAGAAAGAATACATAAATAAATATTTAAATAGAAACGAGGTAAAAAAAATGGTGTTGATGGGCCATCTCAATATGCCCTAGATTTAATATAAAAAAAAAAAAGCCTAGACGCGCTCGGTCCAGGAAATCTAGCCCCACGCCTGATTTTTTTTATCAAGAGAGGATGACACGTAATAGGTTTTTCTTTCTTTCTAGCAAATAGGAATACCATAATATAAAATACAAAAAATTATGTGATCAATCTTAGAGCTTTTAGAATTCTCATTTTAATTTAAAATTTTATTTTATTTATTTATTAATCTTTAAATTTAAAAGATAAGAAAAGGAATTATATATTGATTACATCTTAGACAAAAATAACAAATCTTGATGTTAAAGTGTTTCATTCAATATAAAAAGTTTGATGTTCGATGATGATGTATGTCCTCTACAACTATGCCTAAAAAAGTAGATCGAGATCTCTTTAGATTTTTTTATTCAGTTAATTTTTGTTTTATTTGAGTGATTTTGAAGTATTTTAAGGTTATTAAGTGATTTAAGAATGTTTTGTGCTATGTTGAGGTGTTTTTGAGTGAAAATTGATAAAAAATAAATTTTTAGATCTATCCCTTAATTTTTCAACCACCACAGTAATGACTAGATTTTATGCCGCAGCCTAGTAGGTGACAAGTCTCGTACTATTATAGACAACCTATCACTTAGCTAAAAAAAGAGAACTCTAAGAAGAAAAAAAAACTCAGGCGCAGGCCTCGACTTCTAGGCCCTATCGCGCTTGGATTATTTTTTTATAGTTTATTTTAAATTTTATTTATTTATTTTAAAAAATAATTAATTTAAATTATTATAAATATATAGATCTATTAAATTCTTAAATTAATTATAAAATATATTTTAGATATTATTTTATAAAATAAAATTCAAATCATACTTTGTTTTCAAATATAAATATGATAATTGTTTTGTGATACCAACAAGTATTTTATCTTACAGCCATCATTATGTTTTTGTTAAAAAAAAAGTTATCCAATTGCTTTTATGATAGCATGTATTTTAATTGTCATATAATAAATTATTTTTTTTATAAAAAACATGATGTTATGAAACCAAGGTACATCTATGGGCCTAGTTATAGATTTACTGAGTTAACTTGGGTTAGACCGAGCGATCAAAGATATTGTTATATGGATATTTAAAAAATAAATTTACTTTGTCTACATTAAATTATTAAATTTTGAGTTCATAATAAAAAAATTTACTTCCAAATAGAAAATAAATTAACAATGCCTGCGTATGTTTTTATACTTGAAACTCCTTTTGATCTCATCCACAATGAAGTGTGAGTCAATTGCCTAATTATAGCTAAAACCTTAAAAGATTTGTATTTTAATTTTTAATTTCATCCTTATTTTTTATATATATAATTCTTTTGTGACCACACTCCATGAGATAAATTTTAAATTATAGTAGAAAGATAAAATTTAAAATGAGAGGACTACAATGCAAAACACAAAGAAATATATATGGTTATTCTTTAAGTTTTTAGAATTTTCATTTGGGTTTACGATTTCAATTTTTAGTCCACATGTTTGATAAAGCAAAGAGAAGTTCACTAGAAAATAATGAAACGTCAATTAAAAATGTTTAGGTTAATAAGATGGATAATTTTTATATCAATAAGTTTTTCTTTTCAAGAGGAGTTAAATTGGAGATGCCTATTTTCTTTGAACATGATTAGAAAAAATAGATAAAGGCCTAGTATTTTTTTATTTTAATTCGATTAATTTTTGTTTTTGAGAATAATTTTGGGTGTGTTGGTGTTGTTAAGTGGTTTTTTGAGGTTTTAATTGTATTTTAAAGAAAAAAAACCTGAAAATTAAGTTTTTAGGGTTAAAAAACATGGAAATAATTTTGTCACTGGAGGTGACCTAATTTTTAGGAAACCAAGGGTTAAAATTGAAAAGTGGTTATTAGGGATTAAATTGAAAGAAAACTCAAGATTTGAAACCCTAATTGAATGATATTGAAAAAACTCAAAATCCAAGGACTATAATGAAAAGGATAAAATGTTCAGGGGCAAATTAATTTAACTTTTTTTCGGTCCTATTCTTTTTCAATTCAAATAATTGAGTCCAATTGAATTGACTCAATTCAATCCAGCCTATTAAATTCATATTTTAATTCAATTAAGTCCAATTAAATCAACCCAAATCAAGCAATTAAACTCAGAATCCAATTACAAATCCTCAAACCCAATTTCCAGCCAAGTTCATCCAGTAATTAAACCCAATTCTTCATTTACAAATCTTCAATCAATCCCTCAGATTAAGTCGAAGAATTATTCTCACAAGCCCAACCATTCTCTTCCCCCCCATTTTGAGCAACAATTCGCAGGAACCACGTTCTACTTCACCGGGCCCATCTACTACCTTCATCTTCTCTAATAAGATGACCATTGTCCAGAAACCCCATTGTATGGTCATTAATTCAAAATTAATGTTTTTATTACATAATTTCATGGAATAAAGTTTAAAATTATAATAGAAAGAAAAAATTAAAAGATCACAATATAAAACACTGAAGAAATATGTGGTCAATCTCAAAATATTTAGAATTCTTGTTTAAGACCATAGTTCATTTTATCTGTTTTTTAATTCCCTGGGTTTGAGAAAAGAGAAAAAAACTTTCTGAAAACAAATAAATTTATTGGTTGGTTATATTTAGGCCAAAAAAAGAATAATTTTTGTGTGAATGAATTTTTCTTTTCAAGAGGAGTTCAATGAAGGTGTCTTTTCTATCCAAACATGGCGAAAACAGTATATTGAGGTCTTTTTTTTTTATTTTGATTTGATAAATTTTTATTTTTTTTGAGTGATTTTAAGGTGTTTTGAAAGAAGATTTCGAGGATGTTTACTGAATTTTTTTTTTTGTTAAAATGTGCAAAATAGATTTTTAGGCTAAACCCTCCCTCTTATATTTTTTTACTCCCCTGCAATGGTGTCTAGATTTTAGGCAGACCACCTAGTCAACAACTGATAGTCTATCATTGAAGGTGACCTATCTTTTAATTAAAAAGAAAAAAATAGAAGCACATGACATGTCGTTTACTTCTAAGGAAGACGAGGAGTCAGGGGAGGCGGGAAGGTGTGCTTGTGAGTGTTATTTTAGATAAGGAAAAAAAAAAAATTGTTGTTGTTTACGGGGGTTTTGACTTTAGGGTTTTTCGGTTTTGACTTTAAAGATGAATACCCTCGTTTGGAAGTTTACTCTAAATAAAAATTGATAAAAAAAAAAAGTTTAAATTAAATTTTAAAATATAAAAATATTATTTTAATATATTTTTAAACAAAAATAAAATATTTTAAAAATAATTTCTACGCAAGTAAAAAAAGGGATTTTAAGATTTGTTTGGCATTAGGTTATGTTTTATGTTTTGTTTTGATATTTATTATCTAGGTAAAATTTTTAAGTTAATTTCAAATATAATAAAAAAATATGTTAATATTATGGATGTTTTTTCAAATATTATGATTTTTTAATTAAAAAACACAAACATATTATTTACGCTAATTTTTGTTTATGTTATAGATAAGATTTTAAGTCAATTTTTAAGATAAAAAATATTTTATGGATATATTTCTATATAATATCATTTTTTTAAAATTATAAATAAAAAGATATTGTTTATGCTTCATAAAACAAACTAAAGAATACATAATTTTTTTAATTAAGAAACGCAAATATATTGTTTGCCTTAATATGTTGTTTATGTTGCATATAAGATTTTAAGTTAATTTCTAAGATAAAATAAATATTTTATGGATATGTTTTTATGTATCATAATTTTTTAAAAATTAAAAATAAAAAAATATTGTTTATGCTTCATAAAATAAACGAACAAATATATGAATCAATAAATAAATAAAATCATTAAAACTAATTAAATAGTAAAGCAACAAACTAATTTTCATAATAAAAATAAAATATAGATACATTAATAAATATTTTATATTGATTATCTTTTTTATTTTAAATATTTTCATTTGTTTTATTTCTTAGCGGCTAAATGTTGTTAATATACAAATGATTTTTGTTATTATAAAATCTTTATGCAAGTATAACTAATTCATATAAATATTTAAAATAAAAAAATTATACAAATAAAATATTATGTAATTAAAAAATATGAAAAAATCAATAATTATTTAAAAGACAAAACAAGAAATAAGAAAGAATACATAAATAAATATTTAAATAGAAACGAGGTAAAAAAAATGGTGTTGATGGGCCACCTCAATATGCCCTAGATTTAATATATAAAAAAAAAGCCTAGACGCGCTCGGTCCAGGAAATCTAGCCCCACGCCTGATTTTGTTATCAAGAGGGGATGACACGTAATAGGTTTTTCTTTCTTTCTAGCAAATAGGAATACCATAATATAAAATACAAAAAATTATGTAATCAATATTAGAGCTTTTAGAATTTTCATTTTAATTTAAAATTTTATTTTATTTATTTATTAATCTTTAAATTTAAAAAAGAAAAGAGAAAATTATATGTTAATTATATCTTAGTGACAAAAATGACAAATCTTGATATTAAAGTGTTTCATTCAACATAAAAAGTTTGATGTTCGATGGTGGTGTACGTCCTCTACAAGTATGCCTAAAAAAATAGATCGAGATCTGTTTAGATTTTTTTTATTTAGTAGATTTCTGATTTATTTAAGTGATTTTGAAGTTTTTTAAGGTGGTAAGTGATTTAAGAATGTTTTGTGCTATGTTGAGGTGTTTTTGGGTGAAAATTGGTGAAAAATAAATTTTTAAATCAATCCCTCAATTGTTAATGACTAGCTTTTATCCAACAACCTAATAGGTGACAAGTCTCCTGCTATTATAGGCAACCTATCACCTAGTTAAAAAAAGAAAACCCTAAAAAAAAAAAAAACTCAGGCGCAGGCCTTGACTTCTAGGAATTATCGCGCCTGGGCTATTTTTTTATAGTTTATTTTAACTTACATTTATTTCTTTAAAAAAATGATTAATTTAAATTATTATAAATATATAGATCTATTAAATTCTTAAATTAATTATAAATATATTTTAGATATTATTTTATAAAATACAATTCAATTCATACTTTGTTTTCAAATATAAATATGATAATCGTTTTGTGATACTAACAAGTATTTTATCTTATAGCCATCATTATGTTTTTTTAAAAGAAAAATTATCCAATTGCTTTTATGATAGCATGTATTTTAATTGTCATATAATAAAATAATTTTTTTATAAAAAACATGATGTTATGAAACCAAGGTAGATCTATGGCCCTAGTTATGAGTTTAATGAGTTAGCTTGGATTAAACTGAGCAATTAAAGATATCATTATATTGGTATTTAAAAAATAAATTTATTTTGTCTATATTAAATTATTAAATTTTGAGTTCATAATAAAAAAATTTACTTCCAAATAGAAAATAAATTAACAATGCCTACATATTGTTTTATACTTGAAACTCTTTTTGATCCGATCCACAATGAAGTGTCAGTCAATTACCTAATGATAGCTAAAACACTAAAATATTTGTTTTTTTTTTAATTTCATCCTTATTTTATATATATATATATATAATCTTTTTGTGACCACACTCCATGATATAGATTTTAAATTATAGTAGAAAGATGAAATTTAAAATAAGAGGACCATAATGTAAAACACAAAGAAAATATATGGTTATTCTTAAAGTTTTTAGAATTTTCATTTGGGTTTACAAATTCAATTTTTAGTCCACATGTTTAATAAAATAGAGAGAAATTCACTAAAAAATAATAAAACTGTCAATTAAAAATGTTAAGGTTAATTAGATGGATAATTTTTATACCTATAAGTTTTTATTTTCAAGAGGAGTTAATTGGAGATACCTATTTTCCTTGAACATGATCGGAAAAAATAGATAAAAGTCTAGTTTTTTTATTTTAATTCGATTAATTTTTGTTTTTGAGAATAATTTTGGAGTGTGTTGGTATTGTTAAGTGGTTTTTTGAGGTTTTAATTGTGTTTTGAAAGTGTTTAAAAAAAAAAATCTGAAAATTAAGTTTTTAGGGTTAAAAAACATGGAAATAATTTTGTCACTCGAGGTGACCTAAGTTTTAGGAAACCAAGGGTTAAAATTGAAAAGTGGTTATTAAGGATTAAATTGAAAGAAAACTCAAGATTTGAAACCCTAATTGAATGATATTGAAAAAACTCAAAATCCAAGGACTATAATGAAAAGGATAAAATATTCAGGGGCAAATTAATTTAACTTTTTTTCGGTCCTATTCCTTTTCAATTCAAATAATTGAGTCCAATTGAATTGACTCAATTCAATCCAGCCTATTAAATTCAATTTTAATTCAATTAAGTCCAATTAAATCAACCCAAATCAAGCAATTAAACTCAGAATCCAATTACAAATCCTCAAACCCAATTTCCAGCCAAGTTCATCCAGTAATTAAACCCAATTCTTCATTTACAAATCTTCAATCAATCCCTCAGATTAAGTCGAAGAATTATTCTCACAAGCCCAACCATTCTCTTCCCCCCCATTTTGAGCAACAATTCGCAGGAACCACGTTCTACTTCACCGGGCCCATCTACTACCTTCATCTTCTCTAATAAGATGACCATTGTCCAGAAACCCCATTGTC
>Ga0325403_1005910_pt1 | contig 11593 bp, 9 predicted proteins | sample PopdelMetagenome_19_FD_205665 | JGI IMG/M metagenome (GOLD analysis project Ga0325403, IMG submission 205665) | Populus deltoides microbial communities from Bellville, Georgia, United States - Xylem-PdKOR-R4 | ecosystem: Host-associated > Plants > Phyllosphere > Stem > Wood/Secondary xylem...
AAAAACTGTGGTGCTCGATTTGGCAAAATAAAATAAAATTATGTTTATGTAAAAGAATTAAGAATTGAAAGACTAAAATTAAAATTGAAACAAATATAATAGATCGGGATAAATGATTAGGGTAACTTGGTTGGTGTGTGCGTTGCACAAACCAAAGAGTGAAAGTTGTCCATCGCACTCTAAACACCTAAGTGGTGGATTCTAGTTATGGAACACGACCGTCCATTGTTGCGTTGGATTTCTCGCGACAAAAGTTTTCAAATGAAGCTTCACGTGTACTAGTTGGAAGAACGTAGTGGCTTGTTTTTTTTTCCCTTCTTCCCCTTATTTTCTCTATTTTCTCTTCAAGATTTGTGCTGCCCTGCCAAAAATAAAAGATATCCAGTTATTTTGTTTTTCTTTTAAATTTGGTCATCGTTATTGATTGCTATTTTTTGCTAGTGTGTTCTTTTTTTAATTGATTTTTTTCAATTCAATCCCTCAACATTTGATTTCTTTTAGTTTTTATATCAAATTTAATCCTCATTCTTTTTATTTTTATTTGTTTTATTTTGGATCCTTTTAAAATTTTTTAAAAATTTTATACTTTAGCATTTTAATTTATTTATTTTTATTAATTTTGGTCCTTATTATTTTGATTTTTTTTGTTTTGTTTTAAAACCTTTCTTGATTAATTGTTTTTCTTTCAATTTCATCTCTCGGCATTTGGTTGATTTAGAATTTAGTTTTGTGAATTTTTCGAGTTTGTTTTCTATTAGGTAATCTTGATCTTATGACCATGGACATGAGTCTGGAAGACTATCCTTAGTTAATTTTGGTGTTTTTTAATTTTTTGTTCAATTTCATCTTTTAACATTGGACTGGTTGAGGATTGAGTTTTGTGATATTTTTCACTTTTCTTTTTATGGTCATGAGCTTGGTACTTCAAGAATACTTTAAATATTTTGGATACTTTAAATGTTTTTTTATATAAAAATGAATAAAAATTAATTAGTATTTCTATTTATGGCATTTCAAAAGTACTTTAAATATTTTTTATAACAAATAATAAAAATAATTAGACATAGCCGCTAGACCTAAGGTTACAGGGCCTTACTTGACTGTCACACTCAAGATCTTAGGTCTGGAATTATAATTATTTCAAGACACTTAAAATATTTTTTATATTTATTTTTTATTTAAAAAAATTATTATTAACCAGCGTGAAAAAAATGGATAATATACTAATTATGATTTGTAATTTGACCGGTATCCTTGACAACAAACAAATTAGGATTTGAGAAACATTCAAACCACAACCAAGGTTTGCCCTGCCATCCTCTCTCGTTCTTGCTTATTTAAATTATTTTTACATTCAAGCTTTACAATTAAAAAGAAAAATCCTCCGATTTTCGTAAAACAAGAAAAGGGCCATAAGCAAAGCAACAAGAGCAACAAGCATCTTTGTGCGATCATTACAAAAATATTTCAATAAAGGTGGTGGCGGAACACAATATTCAAGAACAAGGAGGGCACCAAGTGCAAATAACAAACAATCTTGAAGCCCTAGAAGCCGTTTCCTCCTCCTCCCCATTTTCTCGCCTTTCCATATAAAAAACACAGACACAGTACAAGCGCCACGAATCATCCTATTCATTTCCTCTCCCTGTAGAATTCTTAAAACGAAACCATTCAATTTCTCTAAAATCACTCCATTCTCTCGTTTTCTCCTCAGATCCGTACCATTCTGACCCTCGATTATACATCTCCTCCCAACGGAAACCCCACCTCTTCACTCCCTCACTGAACCAGTGATACCCTCCTTTTCCTCTCTAATTTTCTATTTTACCCCGTCAGATAACCCTGGGTTTTCTTTTCTCCCTCCACACTGTATAAATTTTCAACTTCCAACTTACAGAAGAAACCTCCAGTCTTTAATTCTTCGAACCAAAACGCTTCCGTTTGAATCTCATTGATCCTTGTAAGTATTTTTTTTCCAACCGTCGCAACCTTGAAACCCTAGGCTCAGATCGTTCTTGTTTTCTAGTTTTCTGTACAAATTTTGGAATTTGAATCGGTGATTTAGTTTCCTAGTTAGGGTTAGGCTTCTATTTTGTGATGAACAACAACAATAGAGGAAGGTATCCGCCGGGGATCGGTGCCGGTAGAGGCGGAGGTATGAACGCGAACCCTAATTTTCAATCAAGGGTTCCGCAACAGCAGTATGTGCAGAGAAATTTCGGGCAAAATCATCACCAACAACAATACTATCAGCATCAACAGCATCACAATCAGCAGCAGCAGCAGCAGCAGCAGCAGTGGTTGAGGAGGAATCAGTTAACTGCTGCGGATTCGAGTATTGATGAGGTCGAAAAGACTGTTCAGTCTGAGGCTGTTGACTCGAGGTCAGCCTTTATTCATTCAAATATTTACACGTGGATGTTGATATTGTATTACTCGTGTGTGATTTTTCTTAAATAAATGTTAATGTGTCGCATGAGCTTTGCTATTGTTGGAAAAGAGTTGATTCTGGAGTATTCTAAGCATGTTGTAGGAGAAAGATTTGCACAGAGATTGTTTGCTATAAGCCTATAATTATAAGTTATCATAAAAGGATGAGGGGTAGGAAAGCCTTGCACTGGATATGAGCTTGGCTTGGTGTTTGATGATTTGGTGTGATGGGCTGGTCAATGTTCGCATTTAATAAATTGCCACAGCTTGCTCTGAGAGGCAGTGGTTGTTTACTTGTATGGGGATTATGAAGCAAACTTAACAAGTTTCCAAATCCTTACCCATGGGTTAACTTGGGGGATTCCAAAAGGAAAGTTCATGGGTTTTCTTACCGCTACAAGTGGTTTGATTGATGTATCTTGTTCCTGTTTGATTTAAATTTCAGTTTTTGATCTACCTCTGCAATAATTGATGCATCCTTTGGGTGCTTTATTAGAGGTGTTTCAGTAGTTTGCAGCTTTTCAACCTTGTTTGATCGTAATTTCGCTTTCAAATATTTTCATAATTTTGTTGTCTTTTTTAATCATATCTTGGTCCATTTTGAACACCATATGTGCTCCTGCTATAATGATTGCCCTGCTTGCTGCATGAGCAGAACTACCTTTTGTCTTAATAAGTAAAAGAAGATTTATTATTATCATTTTTGGATCAAGACTCTTCATTATGATTAAAAGTTTGTTTTGATAAAGATTATTCATCTAGAACACAATAAGTACCTTACTGGTTAAAATTTCTAAATGGTAGCAGCTTGCTAATATTCAATGAGAAGTGCTTTTCACGAGTGCTTTTACTGTAAGACTATTAGTTTTCTGTTGACATAGTTTTCTTAAAATCTGCACATTAGTAGCAAGTTTTCAAGGGTATTCTATTGTGAATTGAGATTTCTGAAATTTAAAATGTATCAGTAGCTATTGTGGGAGTATTCAGTTAAAAAAAAATTACTAATTTGATTACAAAATCTTGTTAAGTGCCAGTCATCTGATGGATTTGAGACAAGGAAGTGACCATGCCATCAAAATGAACCACAAAGATTTACTTGGCATTGTGATTGCTGTGCATGTTGCCCTCTATTTACAAAATGGTCTCACATGAAAGAGCATCATCAGATCGTGGGCTTTTGTTGGGATTTCTAGATTTCTTACCCTGTTCTACATGCATGGTGCTAATCTATGCTTGTTCAAGTCCATTCCTTGAGTTTTTGCGACCATGCAATGCTTGTTGTAGGCTGAAGTCTTATTGTCTTGTATTTTTGATTTGTTCTATCTAGTTCACAAGATTGGAAGGCAAAGCTAAAGATACCACCAGCAGATACGCGATACAGAACTGAGGTAGGGCTTTTAATCAGATATTTACTTTCTCATGGTCAATGGATGCTGTATTATTTTGTCACACGTATGTTAATTTGTACGCATAAATTTATTGTATTTGGAGCCATGACCAATAGTTTTCTTCTCTCTTTTGGAGAGGAAGCATTGTGTGTTCAGCACCTGGCTGCATGGAAACTACAAATTATGTAAGATTGACTATGGAGTCTGACATTGACTCTGAATTAGGAGATTGATAACTAACTTAATGACAAGTGCAGGTCATGTAAGGTTAAAGTTAAAACTTGTACCCTATGGTTTGTTAACTGCATCCAGCATTCCTCTGAGTAAATTGACGAGTTTGCTTAGGAAACTGCATCACTTGTTTACTCTCATATCATCTTTTGAGTCATATCTGTTCCTTTCATGCATGAGCCATAGCAGATGAATGCCCTTTACATGCACACTTCTGGACTTCAAACAATGATGCTTTAACCTTAGGTTGTCTTGTCTTAACAAGATAGCTCTGCACATGTAAAGAGCATTCATGTGACTTAAATATTGTATGACAATGTTTGAAATGGTTTAACGTTGTAGTCTGGTAGATCCTTTGTTTTCCTTCTAAAGATTTACTTTCAAAGAATGATGGAAGTACTGTCTAAAAAATGAGCTGGTGAACTTCATTAGTGAGCTTTTTTAAAAGGGAATTACTATATGAATTCCATTTCACTATTTAAATGTCTTGCAGGATGTGACAGCCACAAAGGGGAATGATTTCGAGGACTATTTTCTGAAGCGTGAGTTGCTTATGGGGATATACGAGAAGGGTTTTGAAAGACCATCTCCTATTCAGGAAGAGAGCATACCAATTGCTCTTACTGGTAGCGATATTCTTGCTAGAGCTAAAAATGGGACAGGGAAAACAGCTGCATTTTGCGTCCCTGCCCTGGAAAAAATTGACCAAGATAACAATTTTATTCAAGGTCTGATATTCACAATCAATAAACTTCTTTATTCACTTTGTACATGCACGTTTATTATATAATGACCATTGAGATTATTTAGTTGTGTGATTGGACTATGATAGCCTTACATCATGTAATCTTCTTTATTGTTGTTTGCATTGGGATATTTTCTGGTTGCCTCAAATTCAAGCTGTCTTAATCCAGTTATGGAAAGATGACTGTATGTGTATGGTTTGTTGCTTTCACAAGTAATAATTACTTACAGTGGCTACCATGGCCTTTAGGAGCATATTACTTTTAGGTTTTATGGATATGAATTGATAATAAATGAGAAGGTAGGAATATAAGAACTGTTCCACGAGGAGGTTGGGATGATGTTTTGAGTGTGAAGGAGTTCCGCTTTCCTTTTAATATACAGCCATAATGTTTTTTTTTCAAGCAATGTCAAACATGAGCTGATTATTTGTAAACAATTCACAAATAGCAGGCTTTCTTAGCTCTTGATTTTATTTGAAGTTATTTAAATTTAATTGACTTATTAGTTCTGGATATATATTTATGAAAATTGTATTTGATGACTTAATTATGCATTTGCGTGCAGTTGTGATACTTGTGCCAACACGTGAGTTGGCTCTTCAGACATCACAGGTTTGTAAGGAGCTAGGGAAGCATTTGAAAATTCAAGTGATGGCCACCACTGGCGGTACGAGTCTAAAAGATGATATTATGCGTTTATATCAACCAGTCCATTTACTTGTCGGAACGCCAGGAAGAATACTTGATCTTGCAAAAAAGGGCGTGTGTATTTTGAAAAACTGTTCAATGCTTGTTTTGGATGAGGTGAACTTCAACCCAGCTAGTCCTTAGTAATATCACTGCATGATAGTTTTGTGTGATAATTGTTGTTCAACTTCTATTTCTTTTTAACTTTTAAAAGATGTTGAAATAGGTATATCGATGAGTACAGGAGGCTGGTTTTGGTTTCTTAAAGAACACGAGCTTTGTTTAGGTTTCTCAGTGTTCTGGCTGTCATTTATATATAGATAGATGGCAACTGGAACACTGAGCCAAAGCCTATCAAAACTGTTTATAGACAGATGACAGCTGTTTGGATTTATAGATAGATGACAACTGTTTGTATATGTACAAAATGGTTGAAGGATTGTTGTTGTTGGCTGTGTTAATTAGCATACGACATACAAATAAATGCACAAATGATTTTAATTGACTGTTTTAATATGTAAAAGAACTCTTAAAAGTTGGTTGAGATAATATTATCTGGCTGTTTTTAGTGCTCAATATACTTTTGAAGACTTTGAATTTTGGTGATGGTTGAGGGGATTTTTTTCTCTGTTTCATGTTGGCTGAGATACTATTCTTACCTGGCTATTTGCCATGTAAATATATTTAAACTCAATTAGCCAACTTTATTTATTTAGTGTTGGTTTAGTTCAGATTTTTTTTGTTGGCTAGAGAATGAAATTAACATTGCAATTTGAAAATTGAGAGCGAGGGGAGAGAGACAATGAAATCAGGGTCTTTTGTCTCTCTGCCTAGCGATCTTGTTGTTGAGGGAGAAGGAAGATGTGTTTGTTTGAGCTCTAGGAAATAAATGCTCTAAAACATAAATGAAAAAAAAACCTTTATTGCTGTTTTTCATTGTAAAAAATGATATATTTTGTCATAAAAAAATCTGGCTCAGTGCTGTGATATACATATAAGCTGTGAACTATCTGGGGTCCTTTAGTTTTCCTCAAATGGTAGATGTGTTTGCATTATGATGATGTGTGTGTATGCGCGCGCGTTCACTTGTAAAGTGCTGTTGGACCTTTAATTACATGATTGCTTATTCTTTTAATTTTCTACTAAGAAATTTTGCATTTGCCAGATGAAGACTTCCAGCCACATTCATGAACCTTCAAGTTCACCAATTGCTTCTTGCAGTTTCTTACCTAATCTGAAATAATGTGCTATCTAATTATTATAAGTGCTATGATTGAGTTTAATTTTTTGACGGACAAGCATCTGAATGTTTATTGCTTCATGTTCCCCAGGCCGATAAGCTTTTGTCTCCAGAGTTTCAACCTTCAATAGAGCAGCTTATTCGTTTTCTTCCTTCAAATCGTCAGATTTTGATGTTTTCGGCTACATTTCCTGTTACTGTTAAGGATTTTAAAGATAGATATCTAGAGAAGCCTTACGTTATCAATCTTATGGATGAACTTACTCTCAAGGGTATTACACAATATTATGCTTTCGTTGAAGAACGACAGAAAGTCCATTGCCTGAACACTCTTTTCTCTAAGGTTTGATCTCAACTAAACAGTTATTATGATTCCTGGTTTCTTTTTGAATATGATGCCATTGTGGTGTATATGCAGCTGCAAATAAACCAATCAATCATCTTTTGCAACTCAGTGAACCGGGTAGAATTACTGGCCAAGAAGATCACAGAACTTGGCTATTCATGTTTCTATATCCATGCAAAGATGTTACAGGACCATCGCAACAGAGTATTTCATGACTTCCGCAATGGTGCATGCAGGAATCTTGTCTGTACTGGTGTGTTCTTGTGTTCTTAGCACTCATGAATATCTTTTCTTTTTGCTAGTTGACTTTCATGACTTCCTCCTTTTGCTAGTTGAAGTAGTGGTAATGTGTGCTTTGCATATGCATTGATCAAGTCCTGATGATACACCATGCTTGTTGCAGATCTTTTTACCAGGGGTATAGACATCCAAGCAGTGAATGTTGTTATAAACTTTGACTTCCCCAAGAACTCAGAGACATACCTTCACAGGGTATGTTGAATGTGATATTTATGCAATCAACACCATGGCAGACATTTTTATATTCTTATGTTTGTTTTGTATACTGTTTTCGTGAACATTATATCATTTTATATTCTTATTATTTTTAATACCTTTTTGTTTGTTTCACTCTCAGGTTGGTCGATCAGGAAGGTTTGGACACCTTGGTTTAGCTGTGAATTTGATCACTTATGAGGACCGGTTTAACCTGTATGCATTTTTTCCTCTGCCTTGCACAGTTCCACTTGAACTTTGCATCTATTTTTTGGGAGTTCCCTGACTTAGTTAATGTCTTCTATTTTTCTGCAGGTATAGGATTGAGCAGGAACTTGGAACTGAAATTAAACAAATTCCTCCACATATTGATCAGACAATATATTGCCAATAACCTGTGGTAGATGCCTCTGTCCTTGCATTCAACAATGGCGAGTAGCATCAGTGATTAGCAATGGTGAGTAACATCAGAAATGTTTGTTTTCATGATGATAAGATATAGATCAACTGACCCCATCTCTTAAGATCAATTGCAATCAATCTTGTTCTGATTCTGTGATTTTTGCTTAAAAGAATGAAGAAGAACATTGGCTTTCATAGATCAACTTGAAATCAAACTGCATGCTAGAATATCAATTACTAAATTGATTCTTTTCTGTTAGAAACAGAAAGCAATATTTCTCTGGAATATGGTGTTAGTTAAGGTGTTGGATGGATTAATCAGATATATGTTGACTATTGATTGGTGAGTTTACCAGATAAAGCTGAATTGGATTATGGTCCATTGTTTTTCCCACCCAATATTTTCCATGTTTCAAAAGGGGAAGATCTGTTATTATGAATGACAAGACTTAGTTACACATCCTTGATATTTTATTTGATTAAGAATTGGTTAATATAGAATTTCATAAAAGTATTGGACCACTGCTTTTTGTGTGATAACAATAACATGTTTGGAATCTGTCGTGATGTTTCTTTGGCCACTGGGAAATATTCCACTAGAGATTCACGTCACCTGACCTGAATGAACTTTGATGTTACAGGGTTCAAGCTGTCCAATTCAAGATGAAATAGCTCTGCATCCGAGGGAAACTTCTAAGAACTAAATATTAATTGTGGAAGGCTTATGATTGCTTTATGCATTTAATCCTGGAATGCTTTAGTTAGTTTCTGGATGGAGTTTTAACGGATTATGAAATCCCAGATAGATAGATGCTTGGTCCAGTTCTGGTGTTGCGTTTGATTTCATTAATGTTCTGGTTTCATATTATCTGCTCTTAGTTTTCTTACTGTTGAAGAAATGAAGGCTGGACTTCATGGAGATAAGATCAGTTACTCCTCTCTTGCACCCTTCTTCCGTTAATAAAGTCATTAACCTAGGAAATCCCCTGGAACGTGTTTTTTTGTACTTAGTTCCTTTTTTTTATTTTTTATTTTTTTTTTGTCCTTGGGTTGTGAAAAGGTTTGATGATTGCTCAATGTGACCAAGTTTCTTTCACGACATGAGACGCCTGGATAAAAATAAGTTGTCAATCTCGACCATTGTTGCTCATAGGAGTATGATCACAACAGCCATTTACGAGCACTATATTTTTGGTATGTCTTGCAATGGAATCACAACACCAAGATTATTCCCCGACCCATGCATGCTCCCGGATTTCATTCTACATGAGCAGAATCATCACTTTCATCCTTCCCCCACAGGGACTAATATGGTTTGTGTTTGCTGCTTTGATAACTACAATCATGAGATGACAGCAGCACCTAGCTGAGTCGCAACAGCAGCCAAAAACTGTTCTGCGTTTTGATTACAGCTATATGGTATTAAAGCAATGCAAAGGTCTGGATGTTGAACTGGGAAGCGAGTGGCTGCAATTTGGCTGGTTAGTGTTTTTTTGGCTCTGTGGTAGCTAGCTCTTCATTTTGATGAAAAAGAATTAAATTAAATTTTTTTGACAGATTTGACGTTGCATATATGAAAAACAAAAAAATAATTAAAAAAAACATAATTTTAAGTAAAATTATTTTTTAAAAAACCTTTACCATTATACACACCAATGTAGTGGGAGTGATGCTGTTCTTCTTGCGCTCGTCTGAAGATGTAAAGAACGCCTGGGACTGAAAATGAAAATTGAACAGGAGAATTTTTTCGGAACTGAAGACAGTATTTTGTACTATCATTTATGATGGAGGTAGAAATGTACGGGCAATTCAGATCTGCATCTATTTCCTCGGCAGGTTGCGTGTAAATGGCCCACGGTTTATTAAATGCAAAGAACTAGAGGGGTTAAAAGTGCTCTGTTAATCGCCGACATCATAACTGAAAGATTGATCACTTGAAGACGAAACCTTTCACCCCTCTTCATGGCAAAACCGCTGGTCTGGTTATAATTATTATTATTATTATTATTATTATTATTATAAAAAAGATCTAAAAGAGTGGGAAAACTAGTGTAGCAGCCATTCATAATAAAAGGTTGATTTTTACATTTTGAAAACAAACCAAATAACTATTTGCCCGGTTACTGTTGTTGTTTTTTTTTTTTTTGTAGGTATTCACCGGTCATTCCGTGCTGATGGAGGATAAATTAATTTTTATATATTTCTTTAATGTGTAAAATAATTATTGTTTTAAAAGCAATTTTTTTAAAGTTAATGTCTATGGACGTTTTGTATTTTCAATTTTCTCAGCTCAATAAAATGATGTAATTACTCGTTAAGTAGAAATTTTCTTTAACTTATAATAAGAGATATTTTTGTATTTTCATTCTATTTTTTTTTGTTATTATTAGGTTTGATAGAGGAGCATTATTGTAATTTTACAAATATAAATATTATTAAAAAATAATTGAAAACCGCGTTACATGGGCTAGTGTGTAATGGTTGCGGCGCTATTTAGGCTACGTGTGTGGCATCTCCTAGCGTCGAAATGCTAGCTTTTGAGATGACAACGCCTATATATGGTTAATGAATCTTTGATTTGGTGCTGATTATATTTTTCTCTTTATTTCTCTTTTTTTATTGTCATGTTTGTCCCTATAAATTCTCAAAGTAGACCTTTAAAATGTTTTTTTCTTCGGAATTGTTCTATATACTCTTTTCATTATTATTTGTTTTATTTAAAATAATTTATGAAATTTGATTTTTTTCTCAATTTCATTCTCTAATTTTTTTGTATGTTAGATTTGATCCTTTTTTTTAATTGCTATTTGTTTTGTTTGAATACGATTTCACTATCCTTCAATTTTTTTCCTATTTGATAAAAACTTTGTTGGATGTTTTAAGTTAATATTTTTTTTCTAATTTTATCTTTCAATATTAAATTGATTGAGAATTTAGCTTCTTGATTGAGCATGAGTTTAAGATTTCATGGGTTACGGATTTAGGAGATTAACTCGAGTTTAGAAGACTCATCAAAGTTTGCTTGGTTTTTTTTTGCTTTCTTTAAGCTCATATTTTTTTTAGTTTCACCATTTAGTATTTATTTAATTAGAAATTGGGTTCTGCTAATTTTTTTATTTGCTTTCTATAGAATTTTTCATTGATTTTGAATATAACTCGGTTATCTAGAGTTTTTTTTTATTTCTTATTTTTTTTAATTTTTTTAAGGATATTTTATTTTTTAATTAAATGAATGAATGAATTAAATATAGAAATGAAATACTAATTTCATAATATTTGTTTGGTTTTATTAAATATAAATAAAGAGACGAGTTTGGAGATTTTAGTATGTACCCATTAACCATATAATTTGTTTTTTCATTATTTGAAAATTTTTCTTGGATGAAAAAAAGAGAAGAAATTCGAGTGCAGTCCGCGGTATAGCATGGCCCGTAGCTAGTTTCTTCTGTGATTTGCTGGGCACTGTAAAGAATTTCTTTAAACCAATGGAGCATAGACCCATGTTCATATAGTTTATGGTAATCAAGTCTTTGGAGTCTTTGACAGTTTGTTGTGTCCCATCAGATTTTACGATGACTTGATTTGACGTGAAAGGAGAGAATAAAAAGAAGAACAGTTCAAAACGACA
>Ga0325403_1005912_pt1 | contig 11591 bp, 1 predicted proteins | sample PopdelMetagenome_19_FD_205665 | JGI IMG/M metagenome (GOLD analysis project Ga0325403, IMG submission 205665) | Populus deltoides microbial communities from Bellville, Georgia, United States - Xylem-PdKOR-R4 | ecosystem: Host-associated > Plants > Phyllosphere > Stem > Wood/Secondary xylem...
TATGAGATTCGGTTAAATGGAAGAAGGGGCTGTTTCTGGTTTTGAGATTGAGAGATGGGGTCTTGAAAAGTGGCATGGCTGGTGGTTGTTTAGGCTATCATTGTGTGGGTGGTCGCCAAAATTCACCGGGGAGAGGAAATGGGAAGACAGCGTATATCTTTTATTTATTTATTTAATCTTGACAGATTAAATAAGCTGGTTTTATATGAATTATATAAAGAAAAAAAGCAATACTAACAAACAAGAATATATATATATATAATGAAAAAAATACATCATTATGTTGAAATGAAGGATGAAATTATAAACAGTTTTTTGTTTTATAAAAGGATTAGGAAAAAAAAAAGAAATCATAAGAATAAGGATCAAACTGAAATCTTAAGAATAAGAATTTCTCAACGTGTTTTTTTACATTAAAAAAATTCTAAATATAAATTGAAAAACTTATACATGCATCAAATTAAAAATAAATCACAAACAATTGTGTAAATAAATGAAAAAAATGAAGTCATTACCGATAATTAAAAATGCAAGTGAAAAAATTAAAAAACAAATATAGATAAAGTATTTAATATTGCTCCATGGATTATATATCTCATTATATTTAATGAATTTGTTTACTAAAATCAATCTATAATAGAAATCAACACACATAATTTTCTTTTAATATCATAAAAGGAAAAAAAAACTATGAAAGGCTACACATATTCAAATTATTATAAAAATTAGATGCTTAATCTATGTGAAATATATAAAAAATATTTACAGATAAATATTACTAACCTCTTAAAAAATTAAACACAAGCAACAAAATTAAAAATAATTGAAGAAAGACTACATAAGGCCAAAAAAAATCATAGAAAAAGGGTATTAATAAAAACATCATTTTTAAAATTATTTTCAAAAATATATATAAAAAAGTATTAATAATAAAAAAATTCAAAATGCAATGCTGGAAAATTATAGGGACTTATTATTTAATAGCTTAAAAAAACAGGGAACTAAAATGAACTTTGCAAACAAATTATAGAGTTGCCATCTATTTTAGCTAAGTTTTTAACTTTAGTCCCCTGTCTTTTAATTTAACTCTCATCCTTAAAACAATATGTAATTCGACTCTAATTTTAATTAAAAAGGATCAATTATGAAAAACAATTAAAGTATAAAATTAAAAATTTTCAAAAAATACACTATTGTTGTCCACAATTAAATGGTAATGAACATAAAACCCCATTTTCTTTTAATTTATATTATAATTTGGTATTGTGATACATACTTTTAAAAATATTTTTTATTTTAAAATATATTAAAATAAGTTTTTATACACATATATTTTTTAAATCATCAAAAAAAATTAAATCATATAAAATACTAAGAATATATTAATTTAATATCTCTATAAATTAAATATAATGATAAAAGCCACTATGATTTGGACAACCACTCTATCTATCATCCTCTTTCTCATACTAACTTTCATCTCCTCTTCTCTACAATACTGACCCCCCTACGTGACCTTGCTTTCTTCCGTTGTCCCATTCCTTTCTCCTCCGATCTTTCAATGTCTCCTTCCGTTTCTGCAGCCTCCCTCAACCTCTCCTTTCTATTTCCACGTCCCCCTCTTATCTCAACCGTGTCTTTTCTTTTCTTTTTTTTTTAATCCTTTTTAACCTTTCTCTCTCCCACTTTCTATCCTTTCCTAGTGGGTACATAAAGTTGAACACGTGGCGACCATTTATTAGCTTTTAAGATTACCTTTATCTCCATGTCACAGTAGAATCTAAGGTTGAACATGTGGAGATAAGGTTGAACATGTGGCGATAATCTATTGGTTCCTTGGATTACCTGGTCCTTTCTCACAAACATAGTTCTTTTAGCTGTTCTTCAATACTGGCCCCTACGTGACCTTACTTTCTTCCTTCTTTGTCCCATTTCTTTTCTTTCTCCTTCGATCATGCCGTGATTTTAGGGGTTTTTTTTTATTCTTTCTTCTTTATCCCATTCCTTTCTTTTTTCTTTTATCATGCTGTGATTTTAAGATTTTTATTTTAAGTGTTTGAATAAGTACATGTTTTTTAAAATATTTTTTATTTAAAAATATATTAAAATAATATTTTTTTATTTTTTAAAAATCATTTTTAAAATCAATATAAAAAATTATTTTATATCTTATCATTAGCTGGAAATCGCATAATGTAATGATCAATATTATACGATGTTTTATAGACAAATTTGGGGTTAGCTGAAGGCGGGGATTCTATTGGTCAACGTATTCTCAATGTAGTAAAATTAAATGTTTCACTATAAATGACAATAATATTGATACTTTAAATGAATAAATGATTTTAATATCGTTAAAAGATGTTTTTACCTTGTTATTTGTTCAAAAATGGTATACCCAAGCTCCGGCGAACACCAAGAAGTCTCCATTTTTAACACAAAGAAAATACTGCTTGCATGAAATCTAGCTAAGTTCTTGCATAAATTAAGAGGTTATAATATTTGTGGATAGAATTTGGAAACTTACTAATCAAATGATGCTTCTTAACATGTAATTATTATTATTATTATTATTATTATTATTATTATAGGTGATACAAGCATGATTCCCTTAGCATAGCTCCATAAATCAAATATGGGCCAAATAACAACCACTATTTGATTCATGAACCCACTTGAACCTAGATTGTGTGGCATTATTTCAACTTAAGAAAATACACCCATTAGTTCCAAATTCCCAACATGTAAAAGAAATGTTAAACCTGCGATGAAGTTGGTGTTGGGTTTGCTGAATAGCATACACACAACCAAAACAATAAAATAAAATTATTTAGAAGTTTGTAGAATCTCATTAAACAAATTTAAAGTTGTTCAGAAAATTATTGTCAAAAAATTTAATCATTTTTGATATCATTTTTAAAAAAAAAAGAACAAAATGAGACAAATTTCATTGCACTTAAAATCTTGGCTTATTCTTCTTGCCTAAATTCTAGACGAGTTGTTTCGAGTTTTTTCCATCTGTTGTGTTTCATATTTTTATTAATGAACGTATAATTGGTGCCGTTTTGAGTTGGGATAACTTTCCATAATTCTCTCAAAAACAGGAAGCCATGCGCAGATCTTCATCTCTCTTTTCCCGTTACCCATTTCCCCTCTTCCCCTCTTCCTTCCATCGAATCCAATTCATAACTAATTTGGGTTGCTTTTGTGGCAATTTCAATGATTTACACAGCTATCGATAACTTTTTTTGGCTGTTAATATCGTAGTATTCTCTAAAAAGCCAATGTCATTGCATTTCCATGCTTTCTAAAGAAAGAATTTATTTATTTATTAAGGAATTCATTTAGTTTTTTCAATATTTAATTTAATTTATATTCTTAATAATAATTTTAATTCAAACAACAAGACAGCAGAACACCAAATAATTTATTGATTTTACTCATAACACAACACAATTATTTATTATTAAATATATAATTTGATATGGTTAATCTCACAACAAAACACAAAGCAAACTCTTATTCTTAAACTTGCATTAAATATTGCTACTTAGAATTTATTAATTTGTATTATACACATACATATATTATCTTTGAAGGCTTGTATGACCTTTATCTTAGATATCATTTCATTTTTTATTCTTTATTTTTAATAAAAAAATTCTTTCAATCAATTTATTAAAATAATATTTAAGTGATTGTTCAATTATTTAATTGTTTTCAAGAAGATTAGGCATTTTTATTATGATATTTTCATTACTTTATTAATAATTATGTATTAGGGACATTTTAGCAAAATAATGTTACTCATAAAAAGTACATTTTTTAAAAATAAAAAAATGCATGAATTAAAAAATTATGTTTTCAACAAAAAAAAAAATTTTTTTAGTTCAAATCATTACAGTTTCTTAGGATAGTTTTCTGGTTGTTATTACTTTTTATACTGTCAAAAACTTTTTTTTAAAAAAAATACATGAATTAGACTAGAGAATTTTGATGAAATATATATTTTTTATCTATAATTTTATTTTTAGTGTTTTCTATGAATATATTGGATAATTAAATAAAAATATATTAAAAAATTAGATTATAAAAAGTATATTGGGATAACATTGGGCGCAGCTACAGTAGTTTCTATTAGATTGCTTGGATCTAATGATTTGGCTAGTTTTCACAATCATAATTTTTTTTTAAATACAATAAAATCAAAATAGCAAAGAAGAAAGAACAACAGCATTAATTAGCTGCTTAAATATTAATTAGCTGCGTATTACATTTTTATTATTATATTTTAAATATATGATTTTACAATGGTAGGAACAGCAGAACACCACATGAACAGTAGAAGAAAGGTTGCCCACTTCCTGGAACTTCCTTGCTGCTAGATTAAAAACTTTCAATTAATATCTACAAGTCTAGTGAATAGTAATGAGCATAAATCTCCTTCTTTTAATTTATACTATAATTTTAATTTAATAAAGAGAAATATTAAAAAATATATTAATTTAATATTTTTTAAATTAAATATAATTATAAAAATCACTCAGACACAGTTAAAAAAACAAACAGCCTCCCTCCCTGTTTTTGTCCTCTGTTTATACGTGTTTTGATTCTGACAACTACTCTATTATGCTCTTCTTTCATTCTACTTTTCAAACTTTCTACAAGACTGGCCCTACGTGACCTTACTTTCTGCCTTCCTTGTCCCTTTCCTTTCTTTCTCCTTCTTTTCTCACCTCACTTGAGTGTGTGACACAGATGGTACTCATAGACAATAACTTTTAATTGCTTGAGTTTGATCCTTTGTTGTGCTCGTTCCATTAATTCTACTTCTTTGCAAGTCTTTTCCCTTCATGATCTGTTTTTTTTTAAAAAAAAAGAGAAGAAAACTAAAAAAAACATTGACCGATCATAGCTGAGGTTAATTATATTTGTTGTTGGAAGCGAGCTGGTATCATCCATGGAGGCGTCTAAGTGATTATCCTGAACCTTTCATTCGTTTCTTTCTTTGCTAGGTGAGTTCTTTTACACATTATTTTTCTTTATTTCTTTGTCACTGTCTCTATATTACTACGCATAGTATCTTAAGTATGTCATCAAAATGCTTATACCTTGCGTTGTTGCTTTTGAAGCTGGATTCCATACAGAGCTAAAGGCCTTCTCCATTTCATTGAGCAATCAGTACCAGTGCTTTTCCCACATATTTTCTCTAGTTAAGGTAATGAAATTCCTATTCCCATTCTCTCTGCGCCTCTTTTACTTGCAATGACTCACTCTCACGTTCTGTATCCTTGTTTCTCTGATTTTCGCACATAATTAGCTGCTTATTACTTTGTTTTGTTGTGTTTTAATTATATAATTTTACGATGGTAGGAGTTCTTAGTCTGCGTGAACAGCAGAACACCACATGAACAGCAGAAAAAAGGCTGCCCACTTCCTCGAACTTCTTTGTTTTTTTTTTTTTATAACACTAAAAGAGGAGCCAAGTTTGACTTTTTTTGTTTCTTTCCTTTCTTTTTCTTAATTCCTTTTCTTGGAGGAGAGAGAGGGTTGGGCTGCTCATTTCGTTTCATTTTCTTGGAAACCATACAGAAAATTCTTGGATCTGTTGATTGTTTTCTAGCTATTAGTCTTTTTCTCTCATTCACTCGGTTTCTTTGGGTGCTGACTAGTTGTTTTTGGTCAAGTAATGATCTCTTCTTTTGTTCCACTGAAATTCTTGACGTTTTGGTCGGGAATAAGTTTAGCTCCTTTTACTTGTCTAGAAAATTAAGGGAAAGTAACAGAGATAATTTAGAACCCTTTAAGATTTTTGCCACTATGGTTTAGTCCTTCACTTTCTCGGAGTTATGAGGTTCGGTTAAATGGAGAAAGGGTTGTTTCTGGTTTTGAGATTGAGAGAAGGGGTCTTGAAAAGTGGCATGGCTGGTGGTTGTGTGGGCTATCGTTGTGTGGGCGGTCGCCAAAATTCAGCTGGGAGAGGAGAATGGAAGAGAGAGTATATTACCTGAATTAATGTGTGATAAGAGATGGTCATCATAGAAAATTATTTTTAATTGCTTGAGTTTGATTTTTTGTTGAGTTTCTTTCAGTAATTCTATTTTTTTTTTACAAGTCTTTTCTCTTGTTGAATTGTTTTTTTTTAAAAAAAAACTAAAAAAGACTTTGACCAATTTGGTAAAAAACCTAGTTGTGACCTACAACTTCTTTTCAGCCCATTTTAACAAAAACCACCTGGAAAATTGGTGGCTAAAATCCCCAATAACAACTTTATCTCTCTAAAATGAAATATGGTAATCCTCTCTTTCTCTCCTACAAAAAAATAAACTTAAAACAGAGGAAAATAAAGTTTGGTATCAAAATACAATGATGAAAAATTATAGGCACTAAAATGAACTTTACCAACAAATTGCAAAGCCACAACTTATTTTAGTCGAGTTTTTCACTTCAGTCCTATGTCTTCAATTCAACCCTCATCCTTAAAAAAAATATGCAATTAGGCTTTAATTTGAATTTAAAAGAGCTCAATTGTGAAAAAAATAATTGAGTACCAAATTGAAAATTTTCAAAAAATTCACTATTATCCATGGTGAAATGAATATAAGTGAATAGTGATGAAGAGAAAACTCTCACTTTTAATTTATACTATAATTTGGTTTTCTAGCACATATTTTTTAAAAATATTCTTTATTTAAAAAAAAATAAAAATTATATATGAATATGCATTTTAGAATTTAATAACTAGTATTAAATTCATGTGAATTTGGTCAATATTTTAATAGACCACTATTTTTTAATTAATGAGAATTAATGGCTAAAAATCTTGATATAAAATGCTATACCTATAATTAAGTGAGGCTGATATTTGAAATATTGGAGTTGATCAGAAAATCCTCAAAGTTATTTTAAATATTCATAAATTTTTATTGAGAGTAATTTTTACCGTAATACACAAATTATGAAGAACTTTTTTTTCTAAGAATTTATTTAGGTACAAGAGTCCATAATAAATTATTAAACACCAAATTTATTCATACAAGCAAATCCCAATCCTAAACTATAGATATATCAGAAAACTATCAAAATCTCTAAACGACATCTAATCACAAAGTAACTTACCTGGATAGGGTGTGCTAGGAGTGTAAATACATTTTTTAGCCATAACTAGTCCTTCATTCTCGAATCTCTAACAAGACTAGTATATCTAGGTTTCTTAGTGACATTGAACTAAATAACTAGGTGACGACTCCAAATAATCCCCATATCGCGCGTCCATGTACGACAGTAACAATACATAAAAGATAACACGAAAACCCAAGTCACAAAATAAAAACATTTACAAACATTTTAATGAATTGTTTTAAATCACTATAATATTTCTACTATATTGATTATATTAATAAGGTGTCAACTGTTTTTTGGTTGCAAATGGTCAAATTTATTGCGGTGAGATGTTAATTAATTAAATTAAATTAAATCATATTAAGTGTACGCTTATATGTTAAAGCTATATCATTTATCTTAAATAAATAATAAATATGTTAATTTTGTGTTGGATTAAGTTTGGATCCAACCAATATAAAATAAAATAAGAGGTCAAGAAGCAGATCAACAGGTACGAAACTAAAGCCTCTCCCAATTATCAAATGCCCGCAGCAAACCACAGCTGCAACTGCGAAGCATATTTTATTGGTATACTTATACCTTACCTTGTTGCTTTTGAAGCTGGATTCCATACAGAGCTAGAGGCCTTCTCCATTTCTTCCTCCCGCTATTTCATTGAGCATTCAGTACCAGTGCTTTTCGCACATATTTTCCCAAATTAAGGTAATGAAATTCCTATTCCCATTCTCTCTGCACCTGTTTTACTTGTAGTGACTCACTCTCACGTTCTGTATCCTTATTTCTTTGATTTTCAGACCTGTGGAAAATGGCTCTTGAAAGTGCTGGTGGATCCATTATAGCTATGCTAGCAGAACTAATGGTGGAACCAGTAGGAAGGCTGTTCCGTTACATGTTCTGTTTCAACAATTTTGTTGAAGAATTCAAAGAACGAAAGGAGAACCTTGCTTTAGCACGAGATGGTCTGCAAAAAGAAGTCGAAGCTGCTGAAAGGAATGCTGAAGAAATTAAGAAGGATGTCAAAAAGTGGCTGGAAGATGCAAACAACGAAATTGAAGGTGCGAAGCCGTTGGAAAATGAAATAGGAAAAAATGGCAAATGCTTTACTTGGTGCCCAAACTGCATGCGACAATTCAAGTTAAGCAAGGCACTGGCCAAGAAGTCGGAGACTTTCACAAAACTTGGAGAAAGAAAGTTTACAAAAGTGGCCGACGAACGTCCTCCTCAGCACATAGAATTTCTAACATCAAAGGAATTCACGCCCTCAAAATCGTCAGAAGAAGCTTTGGAACAGATTATGGAAGCTCTCAAAGATGACAACGTCAATATGATCGGACTGTACGGCATGGGAGGGGTGGGTAAAACCACCTTGGTGAAAGAAGTAGGCAGGAGAGCAAAAGAGTTGCAGCTTTTTCCTGAAGTTTTGATGGCTACGGTGTCCCAGAATCAAAATGTCACAGACATCCAGGATCGAATGGCAGATAAGTTATGTCTGGATATTAAAGAAAAGAGTAAAGAAGGGAGAGCAGATCGATTATGGCAGAGACTGAAGCAAGTGGAGAAGATGCTTATAATCCTGGATGATGTTTGGAAACATATTGACTTGAAAGAGATAGGGATCCCATTTGGTGATGATCACAGGGGTTGTAAAATTCTTCTAACAACACGTCGTCGAGACATATGTTCTTATATGGTGTGCCAGAAAAATGTGTTTTTAGGTCTCTTTTCTGAAAAAGAAGCATGGGATTTATTCAGAATCAATGCAGGTTTAGATGATGGGGACTCTACCTTGAACAGAGTGGCAAGGGATGTTGCGAGAGAATGCCACGGCTTGCCTATAGCACTTGTGACAATGGGAAGGGCTCTAAGAGATGAATCTGCAGTTAAGTGGAAAAGAGTGTCTAAACAGCTCAAAAACTCTCAATTTCCGGACATGGAACAAATTGAAGAAAAAAATGCATATGCATGTCTTAAGTTGAGCTACGATTATTTGAAGTCCAAGGAAACCAAGTTATGTTTCTTGCTATGCTGTTTATTTCCAGAAGATTACAACATTCCAGTCGAGGACTTGACGAGATATGCAGTTGGCTATGGGTTACATCAAGATGGGGAGCCCATTGAAGATGCAAGGGAACAAGTTCATGTGGCAATCCAAGACCTCAAAGCTTGCTGTTTGTTGTTGGGCACTGAAACTGAAGAACATGTGAGAGTGCATGACTTGGTTCGTGATGTTGCTATTCAGATAGCATCATCAAAAGAATATGGATTCATGGTATTGGAGAAGTGGCCAATGAGTATTGAAAGCTTTGAAGCTTGTACAACAATTTCGTTAATGGGCAATAAACTAACCGAACTTCCTGAAGGATTGGAATGTCCACAGCTCAAAGTTCTAATGTTAGAATTGGATTATGGTTTGTATGTTCCTCAGAGGTTCTTTGAAGGGATGAAAGAAATTGAAGTTTTGTCTCTGGAGGGAGGGTGTTTGTCATTGCAATCACTTGAACTCTCAACGAAACTTCAATCGTTGGTGTTGATCAGGTGTCAATGCAAGGACCTCATTTGGTTGAGAAAGCTGCAGAGACTTAAGATTCTTGTTTTTAAGTGGTGCTTATCCATTGAAGAATTACCTGATGAAATAGGAGAGCTCAAGGAGTTACGGTTGTTGGATGTGACAGGTTGTCAAAGGCTAAGAAGGATCCCTGTGAATTTGATTGGAAGGTTGAAGAAGTTAGAAGAGCTGTTGATCGGGCATCGCAGCTTTGATGGATGGGATGTTGTTGGATGTGACAGCACAGGAGGAATGAATGCAAGCCTAACAGAACTAAATTCGTTGTCTCAGTTAGCCGTATTATCATTGAGGATACCGAAGGTTGAATGCATTCCCAGAGATTTTGTTTTTCCAGTTAGCTTGCGCAAATATGATATAATATTAGGGAATGGGTTTGTGGCAGAACGATACCCAACCTCGACAAGATTAATTTTGGCTGGTACATCCTTAAATGCGAAGACATTTGAGCAATTGTTTTTACATAAATTAGAATTTGTAGAAGTGACGCATTGTGGGGATGTTTTCACTCTGTTTCCAGCAAGATTGCGGCAAGGTTTAAAAAATCTAAAGGAGGTGATTGTTGACAGGTGTGAATCATTGGAAGAGGTATTTGAATTGGGTGAGGCTGATGAAGGAAGCAGTGAGGAGAAGGAGCTGCTGTCATCTTTAAAAGAGTTACATCTAAAAAGGTTACCTGATCTAAAATGTATATGGATGGGGCCCACCAGACATGTCAGCTTCCAAAGTCTTACTTTACTGAATTTGGAGTCTCTGGACAAACTGCCATTTATCTTCACAGCGTCCCTTGCTCAGAGTCTACCACAACTGCAAACACTTGAGATAAAAAATTGTCGTGAATTGAAGTATATTATCAGAGAAGAGGATGGTGAAAGGGAAATAATTCCAGAGTCTCCTTACTTCCCAAAATTAAAAACTCTCCGCATATCTCACTGTGGTAAACTGGAATATGTCTTCCCTGTCTTCATGTCTCCAAGTCTTCCGAACCTGGAACAGATGACGATTGCTCGTGCTGACAATTTAAAGCAAATATTTTACAGTGGGGAAGGAGATGCACTCCCCAGAGATGCCATCATCAAGTTCCCTCAACTAAAAAGACTGTCTCTTGAGCTCAGATCAAATTACAGCTTTTTAGGTCCAAGGAATTTTGATGCTCAATTGCCTTTGCAAAGATTAACCATTAAAGGACACGAAGAAGTGGGTAATTGGTTGGCACAGCTACAAGTACGTAATTTATATTTCTCCACTAAATTAAATTGTCAATTGCGATAAATGCTTATTTTTATTTTTTTATGATTTGTTTTTTTATCTAAACATATATAAATATAAGAAACTTAACTGTCTCATTGTTGTTTGCGTTATTAAAAATTAATCATATGGAAAAACATATTATCTGTTAGATTTAACTGTCTCATTTGAAATATATTATCTGTTAGATTTATTCTTTCTTTGTCACTACTTATTTTTTTGTTTTATCTAAACATATATAAATATAAGAAACTTAATACCAACAATTAATCATAGAAATCATATTAGCTTATTTTGTGTTCAAATATTTAATTCAATTAAAATATCTTTAAAAATTTATTAACTTTATAACTAAAATAAAAATATTAGTTACTATTTTTATTTTTATTTTTTACATGAAACTAATTATTAGGAGTTGTAGTAACCTTTTTTCGCAAAAATCTAATTATTATTTAACTTATCTCTAATTAAGAAAAAAACTGAAACAATAATATGTAATCTCTAAAAAGTATGTAATCCTGTTTTTTCTTTTTTTTTTCTCATCATATAAATTGTTTTTATGAGTGAAAAAATATAATATTGTTCTCTGATAAGATGGTCGTCCATGGGCAGCAAAACGGCTTCTTACAAAGATTAGAATTTGTACGAGTGGACG
>Ga0325403_1005916_pt1 | contig 11589 bp, 4 predicted proteins | sample PopdelMetagenome_19_FD_205665 | JGI IMG/M metagenome (GOLD analysis project Ga0325403, IMG submission 205665) | Populus deltoides microbial communities from Bellville, Georgia, United States - Xylem-PdKOR-R4 | ecosystem: Host-associated > Plants > Phyllosphere > Stem > Wood/Secondary xylem...
TTATTCGAATAAGATAACTAATGTAATCATGTTAACAATTTATAATCTGATTGGAACCTCCTTTGTGTGTGGTTTCCAATTGAATAATAAGAGTTTATACTATACTTGTTTGAAATACCATTAGTGGGTCCTCTAACCTTGACATTTGTTGTTATCATTGTTTAATCGTTACGTTAATCTTCCATCTCAAGTTCTCATCAACTTTTTCTTCTTAATCTTTATTATTATCATTATTAATAGTATTATCGGTATTATTATTATTATTATTACTACTATTACTACTACTACTATTATTATTAGTATTACTACTACTAGTATTATTATTATTATTATTATTATTATTATTGTTGTTGTTGTTGTTGTTGTTGTTGTTGTTATTGTTGTTGTTATTATTATTGTTGTTGTTGTTGTTGTTGTTGTTGTTGTTGTTGTTATCTATAATTTATACAATTAACCTCCCTGTGGTTCGACCCCGGTCTTGCCGGGTTATTTATTACTTCGACACTCCTGCACTTGGGAGAAGATATCAATCTTTTGGTCGTGTCAGCGGGTGAGCAAGAGACGAGTAGATTCTGTGAAAGAGGGTGGTATTGGCTTTATTGTCCCCCGAGCATCTTTAGAATGACATGTGATCGAAAATACTTGGCAAAACACAGATATTGCTAGAAAAGCTGATTCAAGAATGGCAATGAATTGTCAATCATATTGTTATGGAATTTTGCATTTTCTTTTGGGATCACATCTCATCCTTTAACGAAACATGTCTTGTTTTTCTCTCTTTGTTGTTTTGAAATCAACAGATGTTTAGTATTTTATTCTGAAAAAATATTTTGATCAAACTCCAACATGCGATAAAGGTTAATCAATCCTGAAGATTAAAAGTGTTTTGATTACAGAAATGACTCGATGATTGTTGAAATGACATGATAAACAACAAGAGGTGACCGAACAAATTTTGAGCTCACACACAAAATTGAACCACACACCATATAACTAGGTTTTAACAGTATGCATAATGACGTGTAGTGGATTTCAGTAGTTATGGACTCGTGAATCATAATGCTTACAAGTCCCAACCTTTACATTGGACGAGATCAAAATTTATCGGTTCTAACTGACCTTGCTTGAAATGAGAAAAGGCCATCTTTGATATCCCTTCACTTTTTAAAGATTATATCCCTTGTAGTCCCATTTTGAGCTGGATAGAATATTCATTTCATAAAAACCCTGACTAGGATCACACCCCACACTGGGGGCAAATGAGAGATATTTTAAAGACATTGATATAATTAATGGATAAAGAGGAAGGCTTAGAACAAAAGTCCAATCAGTAGAAAGCTTTGAGAAAGGGCTAAAAGAAAACACATAGACTGGGGGCATATAAGAAAATTTTGAGGAAGGCTATGAGAAAGCAAAAAAAAAAAAGATTGAAAAAAAGAAGAAGTTGAAATTGCCTTCACTTAAAGACAAGTCAAAGATAAAGGAAGGAGAACGCTTATCAATTCTATGAAGAGCAAAAGAAATTTCAATCAAGGAAAGGCACAACAAAAGTCAATACCAGAAAAAAGACAAAGCTACAAATGTGACTTTTGGTATCCATTATAAAGCCTCTGATGTTATCAGATGATTGAGGTTGGTTATTCATTAAGGAAAGGTGGATTTGTATTATGACTTATGTTAAGAAAAGTCTGATCTTTAAGGTTAGCAAGGTTATATATCGTTTCCTCTACAAAGACAACAATAGAAAAGGCATTGATGAATAGTTGATGTTGATCCTGGGTCTTTCAAACCCTCAAACACCTTTTGAGCCTGTGAAATTCCTTTCTTTCATAGCCATGAACCATAGCCTGCATTACGTGCTTTTAAAAGCCCTTTTTAATCGAGAAAACAATTTGAACCGACAAATAGCGCTCTCAAAACTTGAAGAGCTTTTCCATAAGGGTCGTGACTTCATGAATTAAGTTATTGGTTATTATGCATGCTGATAAAATAAGTGCTAAGAAGAGAAACAACCTTTCTTGATAAAGCCTGAGTTTTGACTTAAGCATCTTGTTTTTTTTTTGAAATTCATAAAAAGATCACCTCATCACAGACCCTCAAAAGATATACCCAAAATCAAAGTCTAAAATAGATAGAAATAACAAAAAAAAAAAAGCTATTTTAGTCTTACAACGGGTCAATTTCTGTTTTCAAAATACATGACAATCAAAGGACTGTATATTTTGAATAATGTGTGTTAGGTCTTTGACCAAAAAGCTTGATTTTTCAAAAGATCTTTTCAAAACTGACATCTCTCTGATTTCATTTCAACAATTAGACTTGAATAGACATAATCTTTGAAACGCGAGAGTTGATTCCAAAACAAGGAAGGTTATCGAACATAGAAGAATATCATTTGAGTATGCGAAATCCTTGATAGAAATGACATTGACGCTCCTCGACACTCTTTGAAAAGTTGAGCAGCTGGGGGCAATACAGTGGACCTTGAGAAGGAAAAACAAGCAGTATTCAGATCAGCTATGAGGCAATGAAAGATGATTAAATGATGAGTCAATGAATTGAAGACAATAGTGTTCAAAGAAAGATAATCAATGAACGAGCACATTCAGATTATACTGGGGGCAATGTCGTTCCAAAATAGTCCATGCTCTAGTGAACCCTGTCAACAATTGAGAAACAAAGATGTACCTGAAGGACACTTTCATATCATCATCTTTTGAAACATGGTATTCGATCGATGAGGATACACGAATGAATGTAATTGAATGGCGAAAAAATGCACACCACTAAGACTGACTGTGGAACAATGCTGCACTTGAAGGACAATCTTATATTGTCATCCTTTGAAATGTGGTTATCGATAGATGTTATCACACAACTGCATTGAATGAATGTCGGAAAGGGCACTCACCACGAATACTGATTGTGGGACAATTTGTTTCGAAGCCCAAATGCGCACTTCACCGCATGAGTATGTGTGATAAAAGCAACATTATTGATGAGGCCGAGACATTTCTCTTCACAATATGATTAGATGAGCTGAGGAGAATCTATTGAGAAGAACACTAAGCATACAACCATGAGCCTTTTATTGTAAGCTATGAGATGCATGTCTGGACTATTGGATAGTTTCCTAGAAGACTGATGATAACATATACTTGAAGAGTATTATTTCAATTGGGAGCAAATCCATGACTGATTGGCAATCTAAAATGATGTTAAACACTAGAAAACCTCCTGAGGGGTGTTGGCAAAACACGCACAACCAATCAAAGGACAATTCTTGAGAGAATCTAGGAGATGGATGATTTGTTCAACTCTTTCATGATGAATCGAGCAACACCACACTTGGAAGCATGGTCAAGCTTGAGAATCAACGAGAGTAGTAATCGTCATGGACAGCCCACGATAGGCACTGCACTTACATCTGAGTGGAAAGCTAGCACATGAATGAACCAATGCACTGAAAAAATAAAGAAAGCTTTGAATAACAAAGGCACCCTGTGATGATGGAACATTGAAGAGGGGGGCCTATATTTCAAATCAGGTAAGGATGTATGCATGTCATCTAACGTTGAAGCATTGCATATATTTTTGATTTGTTGCAGGAAAAATCCTCAATGTAGTCCGGCAAGATTGGGGACAAAGAAAGAATCATTGAGTTGATAAACAACAAAGAATCATGGTTTTGACCCTGGAATGGAAGGAAGATGAGATAAACCCTAACATTAGAGAAATCTCAAAGAAATAAGAAGATCAACGAAGAAGAGTCTTCAATTTGAATCCAATCATCTTGAAGAAGAAACATATTTTTTTGGTTAAAGAAGATTGCTAGAAGGAATCTTAAGTTAACCACCATGAAGATTTTATCTTTGGTTGAAGGGAGTCGTCGGATGGGATTCCAGGTTGACCGAACTACAAAGAATTTTGGTTCTGGTTAAAGGAGATCGGCGAAGGGATCTCAGTTTAACCTAACCACACACAGACTTTGGTTCTGGTTAAAGGGGATCGGTGAAGGGATCTCAGTTTACCCTAACTACAAAGTATTTTGGTTCTAGTTAAAGGGGATCGGCGAAAGGGATCTCAGTTTATCCTAACTATAAAGGATTTTGGTTCTGGTTAAAGAGGATCGGCGAAAGGGATCTCAGTTTATCCTAACTGCAAAGGATTTTGGTTCTGTTTAAAGGGGATCGGCGAAGGGATCTCAGTTTAGCCTAACGACACACAGATTTTAGTTCTGGTTAAAGGAGATCGACGAAGGGATCTTAGTTTAGCCTAACTATAAAGGATTTTGGTTCTGGTTAAAGGGGATCGGCGAAGGGATCTCAATTTAGCCTAACCACACACAAACTTTGGTTCTGGTTAAAGGGGATCGGCAAAAGGGATCTCAGTTTAGCCTTACTGCAAAGGATTTTCGTTCTGGTTAAAGAGGATCGGCAAAAAGATCTCAGTTTAGCCTATCCACACACAAACTTTGGTTCTGGTTAAAGGGGATCAGCGAAAGGGATCTTAGTTTAGCCTAACTGCAAAGGATTTTGGTTTTGGCTAAAAGGGATTGGCGAAGGGATCTCAGTTTAGCCCAACCACACAGATTTTGGTTCTGGTTAAAGGGGATCGGCGAAGGGATCTCAATTTAGCCTAGCCATGAAGAGATTTTGGTTCTGGTTGAAGGGGATCGGCGAAGGGATCTCAGTTTAGCTCAACCACACATAAATTTTGGTTCTGGTTAGAGGGGATCGGCGAAGGATTGCTGTAAAGGCAGAGTTTCAGATCAACCAAGTTGTGAGAAGATCAGTTTTGGAAGTTCACTTTTGTTTATCTTTACAAAACTTACTTTGTAAAGTCTTTGCTCCGTAAGTATTGTAAAGAAGGGGCATCTGTTGTAACCCATTTTGGGTCCCAGCACAAGAAAAGAGAAAATATATAAAAAATAAAAAATAAATATACATAATATATCAAAAAAAATATTAGTGAAAAAAGGATGGCAGAACGCCCAAAAAAATGGTCAAAATTGGTTGAGGAGGTTCGAAAATATAAATATTAAAATTTGACAGTATATCATTGACCGGTGAGAGCCCTATTGATTAAGAAAATTTTATTTGAGGAAGAAAAGTACAAAATCAAATGTTGATGGACTCAATTAAATTTTATGGAAGGTTTAATTGAATTTATGGAGGGTTGATTGCAGAAAAAATGTTTTTTAAGTCAATTTGGGTTTTAATTGGAAGGAATTAAAGTTCTGGAGTCAAATTATAATTTTTAAGAATTGATTTGGTCAAATCAAGGGCTTAATTACATAAATATTGAAGATTGATGGTCAATCGGGGACTTAATTGAAGAAATCCAAGACGAAGGGCCAAAATACAAAACGAGCGTAAATTGAAGGATTGACTTGAAATCTGGCGCTTTGGCTCCAGTTTTCATTTAAATGAAACGGCGTGTTTTAAACAAAATGACGCCGTTTCATGCATTTAAAAAAAAGAGAGAGAGAGAGAGAGGAAACGGTGCCGTTTTGAGGCGGCACTGTTTCTTCTTATGTGCAACATGGGAAGAGAAGTTTTGTTTTTTTCTTCCTTGTTTCTTCTTCTCCATCCCACGTGCTCTGTTAGAGCAAAAACTAGACGCCACCCGGCTCATGATGAGATGCTAGAGCAGCCGTACCCCGCAAGCGACGCCTCCATTGGCCACCTCTGCCGGCGCCGTGATAGAGCAGGAGACGTGCACCCCATACATGGGCAGCGATGGGACGGGGCAGGGTCGACCTCGCTCCCCCTGTCCCTATAAATACTGTCCCGAAAGGATGATACAGGGAGGAGGAACAAAGAAGAAGAAAGAAGACAATGAAGGGGAGAAAAAAAGGAAGGGAGACCGAGAGAGAGAGACCGACAGTTTTTTAGAGAGAAAGGAGAGACCGAAAGAGAGAAACAACAATTTTTCTAGAGAGAAAAGGGTGAAGAGAAAGGGACCGAAATGGTAGAAATGAAAGAAAAAGGAGGGGAAAGAATAGAGAAGTGAAAACAGGGAACAACCAGAGAGAAATATTATAGAAGGGGGGACATTTTGGGGAAGACAGAGGAGAGAAAGGGAAGCCATCAAAGAAGCAGGGAAGAACAGGAAGTGACATAGGAAGAAAAAAGAATATCAGAGAAGAAGAACAACCACAGCTGCCACCGTGCTTCCTCTCCACCGCCACAACACACCAACTGACCGCCGCTGACGGCCCTGAAGAGACAGAGGAGAAAAAAAGAAGATAACAGAAAAAAAACAGAGGAGAGGGGGCTAAGAAGAGAAACATAGGAGATAGGAGAGAAGGAAGGAAAACGCCGCCTCTGTCACCGCCACCTTCACCCACCGCAACCGTGCTTTCCCGCTCCAGGTAACTTTCTCCCCTCCCCTGCTGTTTTTTTACTTGTTCATTTTCATTTGCATGCAAAACGTGAGCAATTCACGTTTTGCAGCAAATGAAACTTAATTAGCTAGTTACTGTGTTGTGCACAGTAACTAGCTAATTATATTTGACTGCTTACTGTAACCAGCCCTTTTGTTCTTTTGGGCTGGAACATCAGCCCACGCGGTTGGGCTGAGTCCAACCTTGTAGCTAGGCCAATACAAGCCCAGCCCATACAATTGGGTCAGGTCCGGCCCAGTTCGTTTTTATGTTGGAACATTATCCCATTCTACGCGGCTGGGCTGAGTCCGGCCTTGTAGTTGGGCCAATATAGGCCCAATCCAGTTCATTTTTTTTAAAAAATATATATATTTTTGAAAATTGTGATTTTCCCGCGTATTTTTCTATGCCATTTTGATTAATATCGGTCTGTATTTTTATATCGTAAAGATACAAATCCAGTATTAAAAATACTCGGTTTTCAAAAAAAAAAATTTGTTTTCATGCATACGGCCAAGTCTCTCAAAACTTAAAAAAAAAATCATATTATATTTTTATACAACAAAGAAAACTTCAAGAAAAATATATATTATATCTTAGCATGCATTTTGGCTTTAATAACCAGTTTATTAAAGTCATGAGAACTTAACCAATATTTCAAAAAAACCAAAAAAAATATATTTTGTTTTGTTTTAATATCTTGGATTATGAATTTATATGTAAAACGTATTCCCGATATTAAAAAGATAGTTTTTTGATATACATTAAAACAGTTAAGTTTTACCCCATAAGATAAGAACCTCCTTACTAAGGAGGGCTTTTCTTGAACCATAGAAGGATCGACATGATAAGACCTTAGATTTTTTATCAGACAATAAAACAATGTAGCTTACCTTAGGTAGGGCGTATTTGGGGTGCTAATACCTTCCCTTTACGCAATCAATCTCCGTACCTGATCTCTAAGACCAGTTAGGGTTCCTAGTGACCAAAATACTAGGTGGTGACTCCAATTCTATTTTTTCCACTGATAAAAGACATGAATTCCTTGTCTTTCCATATTTGCCAGAATAGATAGACTTACCACACTTGATGATGTGGGTGGTGGGCGATTGCCGCGACGCTGCACAAGTGCGACACCACTAATGACTTTTCTAATATTTGAGGGATCATGACACGTTGATAGACAATGCACCTGAATTTCAAATATAAATTTATCAATTGTTTAATTGATAACAAATTAAATTGTTTAACTTATTTAATTATAATTATAATTTATATTTGGACCAATATATTAGGAACCTAATGTGTCACACACATTAAGAACCATTAGTTAGAAATTAAACTGTGATGATTTAATGAAGTATGAATTGATTAAAATATATTTTAGAAATTAAGACTGGAATATAATTAATACATGGATTATATTTGTAGACCTAAAAAAACACGAAAAACTTGATTAAGTTAATTTCTCCTGATTAATATATGGATATTATTTAGGGAGCAAATTGATATTTTACCAATTTATAAGGTTTTTCATATTTCTCTATAAATAGTAAGTTATGTCTCTTATTTTATATAGTTGTGGTTGTCTGTTAGACAAAAATATTAAATAAACATAAAATTAGAGTTAACATTCTAAGCATAGCAATCCTTCTCTCCTAAATAAGAATTTGAGAGATTTCTCACGGGTGGTTCATGTGGATTACTGTTGGAGGTCGGACAACTGGATGACTTGTGGTTTGTGACAACTCAGTCTTTAAAGAATTATTTAAAGCAAAGAAAAGATCAGGTCTTCAGGTAACAAATCCCTAAACAACTCTAGATCTGTCTAATGGGATCCTTGAGACTCTCAAATAATTTTATTTTATAGTTTTCATTGCGTGTATGATATACGGGAAACCCAATAATTTTATACTAAAACAAATACAGGGGACTAAAATTAACAAGCATGTGAAGATTGGTCGAGGTGTGCAATACACACATCAGCGAGTAAAGGAAGTCATAACACTTTAGTGGCACATGTGGCTTCCTTTAATAGCTAAACACCACCTTTTGTGGCTGTGTTAGTATCACGACATTTTTTCATCTAGGGCAACACATGTCATTTGAAGATCGACAACATGTTGCATACGACACTTTCTTTCTTATTTTCCTCTTTTCTCTCTCTTTTCATTGGAATTTAAGTTGATCTATTCATAATTCAAAGTTGTCCTCTAATGTTATTGTCATTTCAAATTTGGTTTTCATTCTTTTTTATTATTATTTTTTTTGCAATCATTTTTTAATTTTTTTATTTCACTCTTTAATCCAAAATTTTAAATTGTCCTCTTTTTTTCAAATTTGATCATCATTTTTTATCACTATTTTTTGTTTTAGGTCTTTTTATAAAATTAATTTTTTTTTTCAATTTCATCCATCGAACCAAGATTGTAAATTGTCCTCTTAATTTTTTTTTTCAAATTTAATCCCCGTTCTTTTGATTGCTATTTTTTTGTTTAGGGTCCTTTTATAAAATTAATTTTTAAAATTTCATCATTCGATATCAGGTTGGTCAGGAATTAAGCTTTGTTGTTTTTCCATGTACTGTGATCCCAGTCTAAAAATTAACCTGGGTTACAAGTTTAAAAAGTTAACCCGAGTTGACATTAGTGTTGTTTTAGGGATATTTTTCTTATTGTTTTTCTATTTTATTTTCATCCTTCAACATTTGATTTTTTTAGAAATTGGACTTCGTGATTTTCTTCGGTTTCCTTTTTATAGGGTTAGCCTGATTTCATGACTGGGCCCAAATTTAACAGGTTAGCCCGGATTGACTAGAGTCTTTCATGAGGCTATTTTTTTTTAATTTCATCCTTCAATTTTGATTGATTTTAGAATTAAGCTTTATAATTTTTTTTTTCATTTTGTCTTCTACTAGGTTATCCTATTCACATGATCCAGGTAGTAGGGTTTGGTGGCCTTACCCAGATTTGTAGGTGTTTTTTTTATTATCTTTTATTGATTTTTTAATTTCACTATTCTACATTGGTTTTTTTTTCTTTGGAATTGGGCTTTGTATTTTTTTTTTCTTTCTATTTGGTTTGTAGTCTCATAACTCGGTTTGCATGTTTGACATGCTAACTCAGGTTGACTCGGGTTATTTTTGTTGCTATTTTTTTTAATTTCATCATTTCGCGGTGGGTTGGCTAGGAATTAAGCTCCATCATGTTTTTTACTTTTAGCAAATGCTTTTTTTGTGCAGGATATTATGATCACTTTTTTTTTTTTTTTAATTTGGTCAATTTAGTATTGTTGCCCATTCTTTTTATCATATAAATAAATAATACTATCTTATTTGATCTAGTCGGTTTTATGATTCTAGTAATAGATTTTTTTTACTTCTTTAAAACATACCTGCAGGGCATGAACATTCTTTTTTTTACGCTAAAAATAATTTTTAGCCCAACTCACGATATGACACGGACCCTTAATCTAGTACATGTCTAAATAGATTAGTTTTCGGCACATTCAATTCAATTTAAAATAGAGATAAAACCCATATTTTTTATTTTTCATTGAAAATTATTAACGAGAAAAAACCTTACTTCTTCTTAAACCAAAAATAAAACTTTTCCCTGTATTCATCGGGGGATACCACTAGCCTGTTTCTTGCTGATGACTAGCCCCTATATCTTCCTTACTTCCTCTTATTCTTTTTTGGATCTTTTTTGTTTTTTTTTTCTATTATTCTCTTTTATGTATTCCTTTTCCATATCTTAGATCTAGATCTCTAATTGTATATCTTTTTCATTTGTCTATTTTGAATAAATAAAATCTAAATCTCTATGAATCTAGCTTTATGGTTTCATTTGATCTTAGTTTTAGATTTGGTTTTATCTATATATGTGCTGTTACTTCAAGTCCTTATTTATCAAGATTTTGAATCTCTTTAATAAACATTCAAAGAGTATTTTTGTTTGTTTGGAGGGGTGTGGTATTGGTTGAAGAAGGTGTATCTTTCATCAATAAAGCTTGGTAGCATGGTTCGTTCTCTATCGATAAAAGATGACTAAACTCATTTTCTTTTTTTGTGATGTTTCATGTCTCAATATGGTTATCCTAAAGTATGACATTTCATAAAGTTTCATTCAAAGCTCAAATCATTATAAGGACAAATAACATGTTGAAGGACCAATCCATAAAACATTGTTGCGAGCTTCACAGGAAACTCACCTGCAAAAAATTAAGTTTATAATACATTTCATGTTCGTATTTTATGATTCCAAGGTTATGCAATCCACAAACTATAGATGTTTTATGGCTTAGATGAAAGCTATTAGGTGGCATCTTGAATAATTTTCATCAAACACATTTAAAGGTTGGACAAGAAAAAGATGAATGGGTAAATATAGGATAATTATAAATTCATTTTTTATACATGTCTGAATAAGTTTGTTTTAGGCATATTTAATCCGATTTAAAACAAAGATAAACTCATCGTACCAAGTATTTTTACAAATTTTTGTGTATAAATATCATAAAGACTTGGGGGCTACTAATAAACCTAAATTTAGGGGCCTAAAACCCCCCTTGATGCAACCATATTATTCAATAGTTTCACCCACATTTAACTAGTTTTTGGCCTATGTTTTATATATAAAATGCCTTGATATTCTTTGTTTTATGTTTTGAAGGCACTTTTGGATGAAAGATGCAAAAATGAATAAATTTGAGATAATTGGCAGATTTGACCTTCAGTCGATGTTTTGTGCAGAGCGTGAGCTCTGGAGATTGAAATGAAGTGATTCTAGTGACATTAAAAAGCTAACATCCATACCTTTCTGGACATCTAAGGCAAGAAAATAAAATAAGGAAGAGCATGGAAATCGCAGCCTTCAAAGTCAAATCTCGCAATCTGTCAGTGTTGACCTTCGGCTATTCCAACTTAAATATCTGTAGCTACAGAAGTCCAATTGATGCAAACTCAATTTTTTTGGATTCATGACTCAAATTTCTATACACGCTCCAAATTTCAACCAAAAAAGATGTCATATGAGGGAGATATGATTTTTCAAAGATGACATCTGAATTCTGTCAGCAAACAGGTTTCGTGAAGAAACGAGTTCAAATTACGTTCCGAAGCATCTAAACCGATATCCAAGTTTTTATTTCAGCAATTTAGCTCCTCTAAGTCAAAGCTTGAAGATTTCATGCAAGGCTAT
>Ga0325403_1005918_pt1 | contig 11588 bp, 9 predicted proteins | sample PopdelMetagenome_19_FD_205665 | JGI IMG/M metagenome (GOLD analysis project Ga0325403, IMG submission 205665) | Populus deltoides microbial communities from Bellville, Georgia, United States - Xylem-PdKOR-R4 | ecosystem: Host-associated > Plants > Phyllosphere > Stem > Wood/Secondary xylem...
CTATTTACTGTCCAAAAATAGGAGTTTGATAGTATAATTTCAAATCATGGACAGCAAAAATGGTTGTCAAAAGCAATTAACAGCGACCAGCCTGTGTAATGTAAACTAGGTTATAAATATAGATTCTGGACTCTGTCGAGCATTCATCTACTAGAACCATTACTAAATAAGGCATCAGAAACCCCAGTGTTGGAGGATATAGGATTTTAATGAATTGTTGGAGGCAAGAAAGAATAAAAATGGAAGACAGGCAAAAGGATGCTGAGATCACCATCATAAAAAAAAAAAAAATAGTCTGTCTCTTTATCACATAAAACAAAATGTTGTTTAATAGGAGAAAAGGGCCTTCCAGTTTTACATATGACAGGGAGCATTACTTGAGAAAAAACCTCCCTCAAACGTATCTTTTCATCAACTCATTTCCTGCAGAAATCTAAGGATCTAATGAGCTACTCCGAAATATTTACTAATGAGTGAGGCAAGCTCTTCTATTTTAGTTCATGGCTTCTCTCGGCTAAATGGTTCGTCCGGTAAAGAGATCGAGCTTCAAGAAATAATGAAATGTATAACTCCCTGGGAATTTCAATTGCGTTTAAATTCATCACTGTAGAAATTGGGTTCAAGCTTTTCCCAATTCCTTCTCATCAATGAACTCCTGACGTATACGATGGAGTGCAGTTCGTTCAAAAAATTCCTACATAGCTATAAGTGTATAGGAACATTTTTTGAAAATTAAGGTTCTTAACAAGTTCATGTATATCAGTACTCTCATGTGGCAGGAGCCCTATCAGAATTGAGTAAACTATTATTGAATTCCTATGTTTTCAGCAAAGTAATTAGTTAATCCTCTTATGTTTTTCAAAGTCAGAAGTACTAACTTAGCAAAACATAGAACACTCAGGGACTCAATTATTATTTACTCATCAGAATTTATGAAACTATTACAGTTCTTTTCAATGAAATGAAAGGTAAGAATTATGAGTCAAGATTTAACTCTTAGTAACATGTTTTTTGAAGAACTATTGTTTCGCAAAGCCACAAGTGTCATGAGCAGTGTACACTGCTGATGCAAATCTGGAAAATCAACTTCAACTTCATAAAGTTTCGGCTCTTAAGAAGTGGGAGCGGTGTTTTCCAAAATTTAAAACACAGTCCTGCATGTTGCGTTCATTTTGATCATAATCAACAGCAATGTCTTATATCTCAGCATAAGATTAAGAAAGTGGCACAGCTATCTTAACAAATGATTTATTAACGCAGGCATACGCAGCAGTTCTTTTGAATGGGATATATACCTGTACAAAAAGTGTGCAGAGAAGGATAAAAGTGTGCAGAGAACGTTAAAAATATGCAGAGATCCTTTCATGATGCACTCCACAGCAATGCTAATAAAGAAAAAACCATGTACACCTCCTCAACTATGGGTTACATTTTAAAAAAACTTTCTTTCTTTTTCAATTTGCACGCTCAGCAGTATCCCTTTATTAAAACCATCAGGAACATGATCACCCTTGAAAAACTCTGTGATGATGATACAGGCATAAATAAGAATAAATGTCATAATTCACTGATGAGAATGCAGCTTTATGTGTGTATCTGTGTCACAGCTGGTGCACACACAAACACTTGTATATGTGTTTTTTTTTCACACGATAAAATTAAAAGTGTATCATATACATCACCTGAGAAAATGTTTCCAGACACAAAGGGAGAGAGAACATTTAATAAACGTACTGCATGTTAATTGATTAGCCAAACATCACGTAAGAGATTTCTATCTGGTGCAAAGTGGAGTGCCATGGCATCTTCCACTTGCAATAGGCAACAGTAAATAATTTCTTTTTTCTGTTCCTCTAATCTTATTCTCAAAAACCAACCCGATTTTATGGCAAAATCTCAATATTAGGCAAGCTATTTCCATCTACTGATTAGATAAAACAGTCTACAGGATTCATGGAAACGTAGCCAGCACTTCTCCTTTCAATTTTCTAATATTCTCTTTACCCGTGCGTCCCCTTATTTATATCCCCCAAGGTTATTAAACACTCCGCATGAGATACTTAACTAGTTTTTTAGAGAGTCTTCTTGTTGGGGACCATTTTAACTAGTTTTTTAGAGAGTCTTCTTGTTGGGGACCATTTTCTCAACTTAGGACCATCATTGCAGAGAGAAAAACATGGGAGATACGCTACGCCTAGCAGTGGGAGTCATGGGTATAACTTTCTTTGTTTTTTTCCTTTCCCTGCATCAGCTATCTACCATTACATATAACTATTCTACTAAAGCAACCTAATATATCAAATCTTCATGATTTTGTTGCAGGCAATGTAGCTTCTCTGTTGCTTTTTTCAGCACCTATGTAATGCCAAGACTCTATAATACACAAAATATTAGTTTATCAAGTTAAGAAATTTGACAACGGAACTCAAAACTATATATTACTTTTTCATGTCTCCAGATTAACTTTCTGTAGGGTCATCAGGAAGAAAAGCCCCGAAGAGTTCTCATGTGTTCCTTACACCATTGCACTGCTAAACTGTCTCCTTTACACATGGTATGGGTTGCCTGTCATAAGCTACAGATGGGAAAAATTCCCTGTGGTCACCATCAATGGTTTAGGGATTCTTTTTGAGCTTTCCTTCATTCTCATATATTTATGGTTCACTTCAGCCAAAGGAAAGGCAAGCTCTTTGAACTTTATCTGTCAAACTATTGGAGAAGTATTTTTCCTTACATGCTTGAATTATCAACACTAGTACGCTTATCATAGACTAACAACTCAAGTTAGCACGCGTGTGTGTTTCAAAGTAACAACTCAAGTTTGCGCGCGTGTGTGTGTTTCAAAGTATGCTTGTATACCTCGCTGCCTTTCTTCCATAATACAAAGTAACACACTCACGGGCTATATACTTGCACTTATGCATCGCAAAGAGTATTTACAATTAAATACCATGGGTGTGCAGATGAAGGTTGCTATCACAGTGATACCTGTCATCCTCGTGTTCTGCATCACGGCAGCTATCTCATTGTTTTCTTTCCATGATCACCACCATCGCAAGACATTTGTCGGGAGTGTTGCTCTTGTGGCCTCTGTGGTCATGTATGGTTCTCCACTAGTGGTTGTGGTGACGCATCTTTATCTCTTTTTAATTCACCACATACATCCAAAGTTGACAGCCGAAGCCACTACAACAGAAACAAATATGTGGCATGATTTTAGCATCCTAACACGTGTAGCATAACATAAACACGTTCATTATCTAAGTTCTCATCTCCCTCATGCCCTTTGGTAAAGCAAGTATTTGCTCAAGCTTCCTTTTAATAAATATTCTAAATATAAAATTGCAGAAACAAGTGATAAAGACAAAGAGCGTAGAATACATGCCATTCAACCTTTCGTTTTTCTCTTTCCTTTCAAGTTCTCTTTGGATGGTATATGGACTACTGAGCCATGATCTCTTTCTCACGGTTTGTACAATTATTCAATCTTAACTTTGTGACTACAAGAACTTTCCAATAGTACATGCACTCTTGGATTTTCTTTTAACTTAAATTCTTGGATTTCGGCAGTTCCCAAATCTTGTTGGCATCCCCTTAGGGATCCTCCAACTTGTGCTGTACTGCAAGTACAGAAAAAGAGGAATCAAGGAAGAATCACACAAATGGGATCTGGAAATTAGGAATGAAGAGAAATCCAAACAGTTGCAGCTAGTGATTAACGACAGTAATAATGACAAAAGTTAACAAAATTATGTAAGAGAATGAGTTTTGTTTTGTGTGCATATCCTCCATTAGATCTCTAAAATTAATTTTCATTCCTAACAAAGTATGATTCCATGCACACACACACACACACACACACACAGTTGGCTACTAACAAAACTTTAACTATTTGCTTGTTTGTAACAGGGTGTATTTCATTGCGAATAATATTCCTGAACTTCAGAGAGGCAGTAAGAGCTGCTAAAGTTAAGAAAAAAGGCGCTCTTGCGGTGACAGATGTTTATGATATATGAAATTTACTAATGTTGTAAAATTAATAAAATACCATGAAGAAAAACTAAAAAGAAGTATGGTAGAGACTAATGTATCTGATGTACCACTATAATTGACAGTTGTTTTCCACAAACGAGAGCAAATAAAGGAGCAGCATTTTCCAATGAAATCCTAAAGGAAAATTGAGCCTGCAGATGCAACAAACTAGATTCATTCATAATTTTAGATGCCACTGAAGATTTAATGGTCTTTTATACTTGCTCCCACATAAAATATAATGAAAATCCCAACTGAGATAATATTTTATCAGTTCCCTGCATTTGAAAGAATTCCTAAACATATACACGCCTTGAGGAAAAAGGAAACAGTAGTAAAATAATGTAGATTACAACTTTAACAAAATATCATGCACATTGATTTGGTAGTCAGCTGGGATTTTTGTATTTTCCTTTATTTCCAGGTCAGCATCACCTGAGTTGGAAACCCACGTTAATCACTCATGACTGTCCACTTTCTATGCAGCAACCACTTTTTTAAAATCATAGACTGGAACAGTGCCCTTCCAATGACTGCTAAGAAGGCCATCAAAAAGACATAAACAACTACTTTTATCTTTGGAGAAAATTAAGAGGAATGATTGGTGTTCAAGTACTCACTAGCAAAAGGGAAAAAGTGGCTAAACTCTGTCAACTTAGACAGATTTAAAACCACGTTTATATAGACTTTAAACAAAAATGTGTACTGAAGAAAAGGAGGCATCAGCTTTAAAACATCCTAGAGACAGAGAGATAGCGCTGCTCTTAAGTCTTACCTCTTTATATAGTTCAACAATCAATTTCTGAAAAAAGTAAAAGAAACAATTAATCAGAAACACTGTTATAATTGTTAGTAAGAGCTGAATAACAGGACCTACTTTTGATGTTTATGAAGTGTAAACACAGGATATATTCCGAGAACCCACAGCCTTTGGAATTGCCAGCCAGCTGTCATTGTCCAATATCCTGATGAATCACAGGCATGAAACAGAAGAAAAACAGAAGTTCAATTCTGAAATATGGAATGATAAAATTTGTGATGTGAGGCCGACCATCAACAAGCAAATAGATTGAATGAGTCCAACTGATCATAGGTCAAAACTTGAACAGAACCATAAAAAAGGATTTTGAAAAGCGAATACTCACGAGGAACATTTACTGCAGCAGATCAACATTGAAAAACATAAAAGTGGTTGAGGAAACGAAAAATGCAACGTCTAAAGGGCATCCAAATCAGAGTACAACAGCTGTAATAAAGTAGACACTATAGCAGACTATTCGGCAGAGAAACAGAAAGGAATATGGTATTTAACAACTTGCTCTTTTCGCATGAATATGAACCTGGAATTAGTTATAATCAGCAATCTACAGCTTGAATTGCTTGGAAAATGAATTTATGTCGAACAGCTAGTTCTTTTGTATAATTAGCATCATTGAATATATTTTTTATTAGTAGACAGAAACTTAATTTGGCAACCGTGAAATAAGTTTGGCCATTGAACTTATGATGCATGAAAACAATAATCCTCTGTTATTGAAAGAGAAACAGAGTTACATTAAGGAAAAAGATTTGCGTTTGCTGTAAGATGTTCCAAAGTGTTATAAATTACAGTATAAAGTGGATGGGTTCTATCTTCGACTAGGAACACATGAAGTCCAGATTTCATCTTAATACAACAACAGCCAGGATCCATTTTCGCTTTCAAGTCTCTCAATCCATTTCTCACATTCAGCTTCTCCCCCAACTACCCAATGCTGCATTTATGTTAGGTAAAATGACATGAGCTGAGGTTGGCTTGGTATCTGAACCGAGCAAAAGCTTAGCCACCCTATCACCCACTTCCATCTCTTTTTAAAACCAACAAGCAGTGAGAATAGCTACCCAAATGACAATATCTACTGCATTTGCAATTGCTTCCAGTAGTTCCCCTGTTCGACCCAGAAGATTCACCACAAATGCAAATGTTCTAAAGTTGGAGTTACTCCAAAACATTCTTTCATCGAGTAGAAGAATCTCATCCCTAACCACAAGCAGATAAAATTCCCAACAAAAGTAGCTCCATTAGGGACTACTTTTTGCTCTAACATGTTCTTAAACAGTATCACTGCTTCAGAACCAAGTCCATGGCGTGCATATCCATTAAAAGGGGCTATCCACAGAGCCAGACTGGGCCAAAGAAATCAATGACAAATATTTTCGAGCATCAAACATGCCCCCACATTTAGAATACATATCTACAACAGAAGTCACGACCTTAGTAAAAGTAAAGAAAATGACTCATTGAACTTTCCCCATCTGAGAAACCACAAGTCATGGCGTTCCATGAAATTAAAGTTCGCTCATTCATTTTACGAACAGTTTTGAGCAAAGTCTAGTTGGCCAATTTTGGCTAGTTAGGGTATAGCGAAGTCTTTAAAAACTATATGAGAGTAATGGGGTTTTTGGTGTTTGGTAATGGTTCATGTAGTTCTTTATGTGATTGTGCTTCCATTTACAAGGAGAGTATGTAATCGCATTTTGGAAGGGAAGAGAAGGGATTCTATTGCCCATTGTTGCTGCAAACAGAGAAGGGATTCTATGGGATTTGGCTCACCTCAAGTTAATGTTAACATGATTATCATGTTGGTGAAATTCAAATTGTTAATCTTAAACCATTGGCATGGATTCTTCGCATAATAAAAAGATAAATAAAAATAAATTTATGAGACTATGGTTTGATGGAAATAGTGTACGTGTAGAGAATGAGAGTAATCAGGCTACGTACTCTGGCGTGAACTCATCATTTTATTGATGAATATGTAACTCTTCAGCGCATGTGTTTCCCATCCATTTATCTTTTTATTGATTATAAAAAAGAGCTATAGCTTCTTGGAAATGAATTATTAGCAGACAAATTAATAGCTGTTTTTGAGCGTTCATGGATGATTGCCGATGAGTGCTTGAGCATCAAAAACCTGCTCAACAGGATGGCAGATACACAGGTTGATAATGCAATCGCAATGACCCGGCGGTACACAGTCCGCCACAGTTTTGCACGGAATACTTATATCCCTTGCTTCTGCTCCTATTTGTGTTCCTGGTTTAATCAAAGTACAAAACCAAGATAGAGACAATGAGTTACAAACCGTTATCAAACTCGGCCAGTATTTGATCTAGCTAAGAGCTCGAATCATTGATGAATCGTAGGGCCGACCTCAAAATGATATTGTTTTGGTGATTTTGACCTGTTTGTTTGCTGGAAAGTAGTTTTTTTTTGAAAAGTGAATTCCAGAAAAGTGAATTATTTTCTGATGTTTGGTAGTGTAATAAAAAATAAGTTGGAAAACACTTCCCAGTGTTTGGTTATGTCATGAAAAATAAGCTGGAAAATAACTTATTAATGTTTTATTTTTCTCAAGTTTATTAAAATAATGAGGAACAAATCTTACAAATTAAAAAGTTGAATGAGAATGAAATTAAAAAAATAATATAATTTCATAAATTATCTCAAATAAAATAAATAATAATCAAAATAATAGAGATCAAATCTAAAAAATTAAAAAAAATGAAAGATGAAGAAATTAAAATAATAATAATTAACATTTTATAAATTATTTCAAATAAAATAAGTAACAATCAAAAGAATGAGGACCAAATTTGATAGATAAAAAATTTCAATAAAAAAATGATAAGGAAAAATTAAATAGCAATTATAAAAATAATGATCAAAGTTAATATAAAAATTAAATTTTAAGAGATGAAATTGAAAAATAAATATTCAAAACAAAATATATATAGCAATCAAAAGTTTGAAGATCAAATTTGATATTATTAGTAAATAATGACATTTCTAAATTTTTCACAACTTTCGGAAAGTGTTTTCCGCCCAAATTTTCCAGGAAAACACTTTCTTGAAAACCAAACCAAATTTTTCTTTGACTGGAAAGTGTTTTCCGTTGACCAACTTTTCTAATGACAAACAAACATAGGAAAGTTTGAAAAGTTGTTTCCCAGAAACCACTTTCCGGAAAACAAACACAGCCAAAAGGCAAGATACTTTCCTGGAAACCAAGTCAAATTTTCCTTTGACTAAAAAGTGTTTTTTGTTGACTGGAAAGTATTTTTTGTTGACTAATGGCAAACAAACATAGAAAAGTTTAGAAAGTAGTTTCTCGAAAACTACTTTCCAGAAAACAAAAATCACCTTAATGAAAGTATGAAACAATGTTTTATGAGACAAAAAAAAAACAAAATTATTTTAAAAATAACTTGATCAAGTCAACTAGATTACAAGTTTACTCACTATATCCGGGTTTGACTAAATCCAACCTCGTAATCTTTTAATGTAGAACTTTGATCGGTCAATAACCATGTGACAAACAAACAAACAAAAGAATGCTATCTCATATTTTGAAATTACGTATGGTAACAAATCCATACATGTCAATAAATATGAATGCATCTATATATATTAGAAGCAATATCAAAGAAAAGAAGGGAGCTATATATATACCAGCTGCAAAAACCAAGAGTACTACGAAGAAAGCCATCTTCATGGAAGATTTTTCCATATCTTCTGGTTTGGTTAATCCTTGATATATATGTTTGATAATGGGTGTGCTCACTTCGTTTTCCATGGAAGATTTAGGCTTCTATTATATATATATAGATGTATTCACATCAGTACTATCCAACAACTCCTCGACTAAATATGTTAATATTGGTATATGATCTTATAAATACACAGTACTGAAACAATATTATCATTAATTTTGGAGATTCCGAATCTGCTACCCAGATTTTTTTCCCATTAAAAATAAGCTGCAAGTGCAAAAATTAAGAGATATGGTATTAAAAATGAATCCAAGTCTATTCTATTTTGATCATGCTCGGACTTGTAAAACGGATGTGTATGACAATATGGATAAATCTAACATGGAGAGGGATAGATATATGAGTGAGAATATAGCTAAATCTATCATGGAGGGATAAATCACTTACATTATAATTGCAAAGTCTATCCCATTAAGTTGAAACTAGAAGTTTTCCTCAAAAGTATGAAAATGAAATTAATATTCTCTCGTGGAGTAGTTTATTTTGAAGAAGATGGTAATAAATCTAATAAGAAATGATAATCTTATACAGTGTTAATAGTTTTATTCACATCGAAACCATATCATGGTTTCTCATACAATCAATATTTATTTACACCGAAGTGATGGATCTTGTCTTGTTTGAAGCTGAGTTTGCCAAGAACAGGCATAAAAACAGCACGAAATTTTCAAGTTGTGGATGGCCAAAAAACCATTGAGTGTACATGACTCAGCAAATATTTCTCGTACTGGGCTTTCAAGTGTTAAGGTAGAGGACACCATAGAATATTTTCGTGGAGTTCATGATCAAGTGAAGCACGAAACCACTGACAGGAATGCAAAATACAACGCATTCATCGCAGGAGGGTCACTTTTCAAGTCGGAAATTTGGTATGAGTTGTGCTTACACTTGAACCCTTGCTTTGTGGCTGACCTGAGCTTTTAGGCGAGTTCTTCCCTGTCCCAGGGCACTGATGCATGGGATTCTAGAGGAGCTGAGCTCTTAGATATGAAGTTACCAATAAATGCTGTCATCATGCAGGTGATGCCTCTGCTAGAGAGGCTATTATACATCAAGAAATACTCGTAACGGGTGGTGGATGATTAAATGAACTTTAGAATTGTTTGCTTTGATTACCTTTAAAATGGCCCAAAGACCACAACTTGCTCTTAATGGGCTGATGTGGAGTTGTGTTGACCCAACTTAAATTTAATTAAAAAATATATATAACATGGGTCCTAAACAAACATCCGCATATATTTAAAATTCAAATTTAATAATAGACGATAAAGTAAACATCTAAATAATATTTACAAATTAAAATAATATGTACAACTATATATACATTTTTAATTTTTTTTTATAAACAATTGATGTTGATATTGCTACTGTTGTTGTGGATGATGAATAATTAATTGGGTTTTAAATTTTTTTTATTACATTCAAAATGTGAGCATGAATTTTTTTGTTTTTGTGTTTTAAAAATTATTTATTTTTTTAACTTCAAATTAAATTTTTATTGGTAATCGTTATAACACTCTAAACACCGTAAAAACCATCATTTACCATTAACAGATCTACATGGTATTGCCCAAGATTACTCACGGTAGAGGGAAGATATAACCTCGGGCCCAAAAACAACTATACAAACATTCCCACGCATTCAAGACTCAAATTTAATAATACACAATAAAGTATTTATACATTTTATTTTAATATTTACAAATCAAAAATCAAAATAATATGCCCAAGTATTTATACATTTCATTAAAAAAAAAAAAAACAAATATTGTCACCTTACAGGGCCACTTCTACCTGTTAATACAAGCAGTGATGCACACCGCTAGCCAACAATGGAGATTTGGACCACTTTTAACTCTGGATCCTTTTTTTAAAATATTTAATTTTGATTATTGAGATGAAAATTAATTCAAGAGTAATTTTCTTTTTCTATTATGAGAAGTGTACACGATTGTGGTTTCTAAAGCCCTTTTAATTAGAGTTTCCTTTTAACCTTTCAACCTTAAATTGTGGCTGTTTCCGTCCAAGTTAGTCAATTTAATTATCACAATAAAATTAAAAATAAATAATTATGTATTTATCAGAGTATGTTTTGATGGAAATATTGTTTGATGTGTAGCTGAACTTTCTGTAGATTTGTAGAAAGTGAGGATGATCAGGCTACCGGGCATGCCTTTATGAATTTAGTAATGAAAGCGTAATTAATACTTCGGCGCATTTATTTCCAACATATTTATTAATTATAAAACATGTAACAACAAGGAAGAGCCAGCTTCTTCGCAATATTGAATTATTAGCAAAGAAACTGCTTTTTGAACGTTCATGGAATATTATTGCCGATGAGCGCTTGAGCATTAAGAACATTTTCAACAGGATGGCAGATACACAAGTTCATAATGCACTTGCAATGACCTGCTGGTACGCAGTTCTTCACAGTTTTGCACGGAATATTTATATTCCTTGCTTCTGCTCCAAGCTGTGTTCCTGGTTAATTTAATCAAACAAAACCAAGATACAAACAATGAGTTACAGAGAATCGTGTGTGTGTGTGTATATATATATATAGGTGAGGAAATGACATATATATCAGAGAAAAGAAGGGAGATATATGTATATACCAGCTGCAAAAACCAAGAGTACGGCAAAGAAAGCCATCTTCATGGAAGATTTTTCCATATCTTCTGGTGTGGTTAATTCTTGAGATATATGTTTGAAAATGGGTGTCTTCACTTTGTTTTTGATGGGAGTCTAGCTAGGAAGATTTAGGCTTATATATATAGATAGATGCATGTATTTGCATTGTTATCTATCGAATCCTTTACTTTGTTTCCAGAAAAACAGTTCCGGTGAACTTAAAGGAAAAATCAACGAAGAAAAAGGATTCCGGTCAAAGAAAAAGTTGAAGCATTTATAAAAGGAAACGGTTTTTCTTTCCTTATCTTTGGAAAATACTTTTCTTACTT
>Ga0325403_1005921_pt1 | contig 11583 bp, 4 predicted proteins | sample PopdelMetagenome_19_FD_205665 | JGI IMG/M metagenome (GOLD analysis project Ga0325403, IMG submission 205665) | Populus deltoides microbial communities from Bellville, Georgia, United States - Xylem-PdKOR-R4 | ecosystem: Host-associated > Plants > Phyllosphere > Stem > Wood/Secondary xylem...
GTGTTTCGATTAAAAATTCCTAGATACATGAGACTCTTAACTTTACTTTTAAAAGATTTAAAAATTTTAATCATTTGAGAATTACACATAGGAGAATTTTTCCTAAAATGCTTTTATAAGGGTTGATTATTGATTTAAGATTGGAAAAAATTCTCTAACATAATAAAGTCATCCAATAAACTTTTAATGTTAAGTTTTTTCTCTGATTTCATTTGAAAATTTATTTGCAAATTCAATTGACCTACTAATAGGATTTATTAATCCATAATATGTTATATATCCTAAAAACTATATCTTTATTTGACACATCTTTATGCAAAAAACAACCAATCCATTATATTTTGTTATATTAAACAATTTTTGCAAATGATTGATATATTATGAACGGTAGTTGATTTTGAAAATATTAATACATCATTTATGTACACTATTGCAAATTTAAAATAAGAATTAAGGATTTTACCTTTTAGGATTATGAAGGAGTGTTTTTCATATAATTAAAAAAATAACTTTTTATTCTTAGAGAAGAGGACTAAAAAGAGAATTAGCATAAATAATTAAAATTTGAAAAAAAAACCCTAATGCAAAAAAAGTAAAAGTTTTATTAAACAATATTAATTAAAATTTGAAAATAACCCTAATACAACCAAATAACCCTAACTCAAAAAATCTATAGAATTGAATGGAATGATCCTCATACATGTATATTTATAGTAAGTGGCAATTGACAATGTAAAGATAAATCTTATGATGCTTAAGGAGTTACTAATGGGGCTTCTTGATAGTTACTTTTCATATTTATTTTGAAGAAAGAAATAATAGAAAATAAAAATTTTATATGGAGATAATATCTTTATTTTTTATGTGTTATGAATTTTTTATTCTCCTTCCTTTTTATGTTTATCTCTCTCCTCAAAATAAGTATTAAAAAGTAATTAATAAGATGTCACTAATTATTTTATAAATAATTAAAACTTTTCATGCATGTATCTCAGTAAAGTGAAGGACCATATATTTTATAAATAATCTTCAATAAATATAATGCTTTATTTAGTTTTTAAATTTATTGAATTTGCTTATAATTATAATTAAAGAGTCTATAACTACAAAACATTTATAAAAAAAAAAATCTTACAAATGAATCTTACAATTTATATAATTAAATTTATAAATTTATAACACTTCACCTCGCCTAAAAAAATATCAAAAAAAATTATATAAAAAATTACAATTATATTTTAATTAATAATGAAAAACCCTTATATAAATATTAAACTTTACCATCAAACTATAATCAAATTAATATTACAACTTTGTAATAAAAAAAAAAAGAAGCTAGAACTTTCACAGAACACTTTGTGTGCATGCAAAATCAAACCTAACCTAATTCCAGGAAATAACAAAATCACTATCATCTGACATACCGGCAGTCTTAGATGCAGTAGAAGAATCTTGATTTTCATAAACAAATATTTTTTCAGCATCTTCTTTGAAAATAACTTATTTGGGTTCTTCGAGCTTTCTGCTATTGTTGAAGCTGACAAGCTGATGGAAACAAAATGCTTTCTTTGATGGTAGATGGATAGAGATTCACCAGCTTGGTTTTCCAAGGTAGGAACATCACTTCCCTGCTGCAAGACAGATAAGAAATATGTAATCCCTTTACCATATTTGTCGCTTTCAGAAGTTATTTTATCAAGAAAATTAACACAAAGCCACCCAAGAATTCCTGTATAATCAAGCTATAATTGTTCGGTAACTATCACAAAATGTGCAGCATACCATCGCCGATGAACTGAAAGGTTGAGAACCACTAGGTTGGCGCTAATTATTCAACATTTTGCTTAGTTCAATGCTATCAAAGCTATCCACTCCATTTGATGAGATGTATTGAATTAGTGCTGGAAATTCTTCTTGGAAAAATCTGCTTTCTAGATCTGGATTTTTGCTGTTTTTCATCATGAAAAGTTACCCCTGAAAGGATTGTGAGATTTGACAAAGATAAATTATTTAGCAAACATATTTCGAAGGTCAAAGATTTTTTAAACAAGAATCATCTCAAACTTCTTTTAGACCATCCCTGTATGTGTTGGCTTTCATGTTCGGCGAGCGTTTTCAAAGTTATGGTCTTCTCTGGGTTGTGATTGTTTTTTTATCAGCTTTTGTCTTTGCAATAAAAACAAATATACTATGATATTTAGTAACAAATTAAATTGTATTTTGTATGGACAATCTATTAAAAAATTAATTTGAAATTCAGTTGTCATCCTGTTTATTTTTGTGTTTTAAAAATATTTTAAAAAAAGTTTGATTTTTTTTTTATTTTTTTCTTTACTTCAAATTGATATATTTTTGGTGTTTTTAGATCATTTTGATGCGCTGATATTAAAAATAATTTTTGAAAAATAAAAAAATTATTTTAATGCATTTCCAAGTAAAAAAACATTTCGAAAAGCAACCACAACTTCAGTTCCATCAAACATTTTATATATATTTTCTGCTACATATAAACTTCAACCATAATTTTTACATATCTAAATTCAACTAATTATAACTAATCATATTTTTTAAAACTTATTTTTTTAACCATAACCACAAAAATTATTTAAAAAATAAACACACATCCATTTATCATTTTTAAAATAGTTTTGAGAATGGAATGCAAATTATATTTTAAATTTTTTTTTAATTTTTTATTTGAAATAATTATTTTTTATCTTATTAAATTATTTTGATGTGTTGATATAAAAAATAATTTTTAAAAAATATTTTTTTTATTTTAATATATTTTTAAACAAAAAAACATTTTCAACCGTCATTACTATTACAATTCCAAATATATCTTTATACATTACAACAAAATCTTTTATTTTATAGAATTTTAGTCTCAATTTAGGTTATGATAAGAGATTTTTTTTAATTATAAAAATAAAAAAAATAAATTATGTTGTTTTTTTTTGTTGATTTTATGATATAATATAAATGAGATTATATTGATTAATTTGAAATTTTTTTTTGTTAACTAAGGATATTTTATATAATTTTCAAAACAATTGATGTAAAATGTAAAAAAATTACCTCTAACAGTAATTGAAAAAAGAGAGTAAAAAAGATAAATATATAAATAAAGGAATAAGAGAAGCAATAACAAGACAAGTTAGTTTTCTCATTATTTAACATTCATTTTAACACCGTTGTGATTCTCTCTTTGTTTCTCTCTCTCCGTTGTTCTCTTCTCCTCAGATCCATACAACAACCGTTTCTCTCTTTCTCACAGATTTCCTCTAAAAATTTATTTCACCAATTGAGGTGGTTCTTGTTTCAAAGTTTAAGCTTTTTGAGTTTTTGGTGGTGGGTTTTGAGAGAGAGTGAAGAATTTGAAGTGGGGGTGTTGATGGTTGTTGAAAAGAAGATAACTTTGAAGCAGAGAGTGAGAAGGAAATAGATTTGGTGGGGGTTGTTGGGCAAATGCAGTTGTTTTTTTTATAATTATTATCTTAAAGGAGAAATAAAAATAAAGCCTTTGTTTTTGTTTAAAACAATAGATAAAAAGAGAACAAGTTGTTTTCTTGTTTGTGTTTATTGTTTTGTGGTGGGTTTTGAAAATCTAGAAGACTCAACAGGATCATCCAAAGAAGGTTAGTTTCCCTTTCTCTCTCTGTTTTTTTTCTCCTATTAATCTTGATTTTTCTGTTGAAAAAGTTTGAATTCTCTTGTTTTGAAGAATTTGGGATCTGGGTTCTTTGATTCAATTTGGGTAAATTTGGATTTTGGCTAAAGTTTTTTATTCTTAATTGTATGGTATTTTTTCTTCCGGGGGAATAGAAACTAAAAGAAAAGAAGTTGAATGGATTTTTATCAAATTCAACCACCCAATTGATCAAAAAAGAATTTTTAGGATTTTGCGGCTTTCTTTAACTTAAGGGAAGATGAAAAATTTGATTTTCGATGGTGTTCTGTTTAGTTTTTGTTGAGGTGGAAAATTATCCTTTTGAATTAGGATCTGGGTTATTGATGTTGTCTTTTCGGGTGGGGAGAAAGTGTAGGATAATGGATGAAGTTTTGTAATTTGAGAAAATTGGGCTTAATCAGATTAGTAAGTAAATATGTGAAGTTTGGGGTTATTTATGCTTAATTTGCATTAAGTTCATGGTCAATTGGTTTGGTTTTGAAATGTGGTTGGATTCTACTTCTAGTTAACTTGTAAATTAATTCTTTGGTTTGGTTGCTGATTTATTTTAAAATTTGAAAACTTAAGCTAATTATTTGTACTTTTATGCTCTTGATAAGTTATAACTAGAATTTTAATACTTTTGTTACTTGTATGAAAAAATATGATCTGTTTTTAGCTTTTGGTTGCTTTGTGATCATGAAGTGGTTACAGTTTTGTCTGTCGCAATGCTTATTGGAACAAATGCAAGCTGAAATTCCCCATTTCTGAACTGCTAAACTATGAATAACCTAATTGATTGGTTTGGGTTTGATGCTTGAAAATTTTGTTCCTGGTCCTAATTAGTCAGATAAATGGTTCTGATTCTCACTGATGTTGCTTCCCTCCAGAAAATAAAGGTGTTTTACTTGATATTTTTGTGTGCTGTATTGCAATTGCTAGACACTATTCTAGTCCATTAGATTCTGAATTTGATTCTTCACTAATGCATATTGTGAGCCGTGACCAATTGCAACCTGATGCCTTTCCCTAAAGTTGATGGTGCACAATTTCTCTGCTATTCATCCTTCGGTTCTTTTTTCTAATGTTTTTCATGTGTATTGATTTGTGAGAGATTTCACTATCTCATTCTTCAAGCAGTTTTTTCAGTGTAATGATGATCTTTTGGCATACAATCAAGTTCGAGATTAGTTCACTCCTAGCATGATCGTTCAATAAAATTATTGGTTTATATGTGTCCAGTGTTGGCCCCCCCCTGGAACACTAGTATGTCTTGTTTGCTTTGGAATATACAACTTATTTCCGTTTGCTTGTTGAACTGTCTGGATCTTATTTTTGGTTATGCATGCATCTGTATATAATTCCCAATATATGCTCTATGTATGCTATCATTTTAACAGAGGCTTCATCTGCTTGTCTTTTTTATCCAGAGGCTCTTGGATTTGTGTTTATGTTTTCTATTTTTTTTTATTAATTTGTTTCTAGATGCTTTTTATCTAGGCAATCCCTGCAGCAAAATCATTGCATGCTTGAATCTGAAATTTTTTTCTTGTTTCAGGACTTAAAAGAGATGGAATTTTTCACTGAGTATGGGGATGCCAATAGATACAAGATTCTAGAAGTTATTGGAAAGGGAAGCTATGGAGTTGTTTGTGCTGCAATTGACACTCATACTGGAGAGAAAGTGGCAATAAAGAAAATCAATAATGTTTTTGAGCATATTTCTGATGCTTTTCGAATCTTGAGAGAAGTAAAGTTACTTAGGCTTTTACGGCATCCTGATATCGTTGAGATTAAGAGAATCATGCTGCCACCCTCAAAGAGAGATTTCAAAGACATATTTGTTGTTTTTGAGCTTATGGAATCTGATCTTCACCAAGTCATCAAAGCTAATGATGACTTGACAAGGGAACACCATCAGTTCTTTCTTTATCAGATGTTACGTGCACTGAAATATATGCATACAGGTGACTGTTTCTTTCTTACCTGCTCTGTCAAAGGCCGCTTTTGGGTCAAAATTTTCCGTCTCTAATCCTTGAAAACAGATATATGCTTGGTCATTATCTTGTGTAACAGTGTAAATGCAGCTTAAATTGTAATGCTTTTGATCTACCTCTTTTCTGAACTAAAGTTGTTTGGCTGCAGCAAATATGTACCACAGAGATCTTAAACCAAAGAATATTTTGGCAAATGCAAATTGCAAACTTAAAGTATGTGACTTTGGGCTGGCAAGAGTAGCATTTAGTGATACACCAACCACTGTTTTCTGGACGGTATGTATTCCAGCATTTTATAACCAGTATCAGTTGGCAACATCTCTCAGTTAAGAAGTTTTCATTAATAAATGCATCTTGCAGGACTATGTTGCTACAAGATGGTATAGAGCTCCAGAGCTGTGTGGATCTTTCTTTTCAAAGGTATGGCTTTTATTTACCATGTGTGGCCATTCTTTTCCAGAGCTAACCTGGTTGGAGCGTGATATAGGCTACAGTGGACTAACATTTTGGTATAGGTCAACATGTAATTTACTGGTGCTTGATTCCTAAATTTCTTACAAGTGTTGCTTTATAGTGGTACATTATTTTTGTTAAAACTATGGTTATTTCTTTTGTTGAATAATGCTATAGTTATTATGTCATTGTTCAGCATATTTAATATCATTTTGGTATTTCCTTGTTTTACAATAAGCTTTTGTTGGATATGAAGCAACAGAAAATATAGTACAATTGGTTGTCCTTGCATCATTGAAGCAAAATGCTTACTTCTCCATAAAATGATTGAGTGCTTTATAGTTAGCAGTAATGCCTAGATTAAAATAATTGTTGTTCAGGGAGGACTATGAACTCTCCTGGAAGTTGAAATATCTGTCAATTCAGGTAACTGTGTCAGGTTATGTCTGTTTCTCTGGAGTGGTTTAATTGCAGTGTAAAGCTCTATAATTCTACTGCTTATTTTTGTGTTTCTACTTGGGGTGCAGTATACACGAGCAATTGATATTTGGAGCATTGGCTGCATCTTTGCTGAGGTATTGACAGGGAAGCCACTGTTTCCGGGTAAAAGCGTTGTTCATCAATTAGATTTGATCACTGATCTTCTTGGGACTCCTTCATTAGAAACCATTTCTAGAGTATGACTCTCTCGCTCACCCCCCCGGTTGGTCACAGCAATTCCTTTTCAAGTTATTGGTCATAATTTGTATTGGATTAAAATGCAGGTACGAAATGACAAGGCAAGAAAATACTTGACAGAAATGAGGAAAAAACAGCCTGTGCCATTTGCACAGAAATTTCCAAATGCAGATCCTTCGGCACACAGGTTACTGCAAAAGCTACTAGCATTCGATCAAAAAGATCGACCAACTGCTGAAGAGGTGTGCTTTGTTGCATTTGCTCGCCTTAAGAATGGTGTCATGGCATTCAATTCTTGTTGATGTATGAATGGAGCTGCTTTTCCTGCTGCTCCTTATCTTTATTTCATTGCTGAATTGATTGATGCAAGTTTTGTATAATAGGCATTAGCTGACCCTTACTTTAAGGGCCTAGCCAAAGTTGAGAGGGAACCTTCCTGTCAGCCAATCACGAAGTTGGAGTTTGAGTTTGAAAGGCGAAGGGTAACAAAGGAAGATGTTCGGGAACTGCTATACCGGGAAATACTGGAATACCATCCACAGCTGCTAAAAGACTACATGAATGGAAATGAAAGCACTAATTTTCTCTATCCTAGGTACTAATTTCTTCCTCCCTCCAGCTCACCTTTCCCTTTTCTGAGTAGCAGAAATTGCCTTTCCTTTTCCTTTCTATGTTTAAAGTAAATATAATTTGAAATGCAGTGCCATAGGTCATTTTAGAAAGCAGTTTGCATATCTCGAGGAAAACAGTGGTAGAAGTGCACCAGTGATACCTCTAGAGAGGAAGCATGTCTCCCTTCCACGGTATGACTTGCAATTACTTGTTCCTTTGTCCTCTAAATCATTGATGATAAAATGGTTTATAGGACTTACTTGTTTTGAGGGTTATAGAGTATTGTTTAATCTGGAATTCTTGTGTTCTTCCACTGTAAATATGTTGTCTGCATTCTTTCCTTTTAACCTTTCCTTTTGTTCACAGGTCTACTGTTCACTCAAACACAATCCCTCGTAATATGCAATCAAATTCAACCTCATTTGACAACAGGCAAGTTACAGAAGATGCTTCTAAAAATTTAAGAGTACAGGATACAAGTTTTGAAAATCCAGCAAAGGTCGCAAGGCCCCCACCTCGAATGCCATCAGGTATAACTTATGCTTATTTTGCTTGCTTTCTGTAAAGAGACATTTCCCCCCTAAATCTAGCCTATTGGGAAAACTTTTGTATTCGACCTTCAAGCCTCTGCAAGTTCTCTCTCTGTCAGTAAGATGTTGGAGGGCTTCATCTTTCAGCAGTTACTGTTAAGGATAGACTTTACTAAATAACTATATCAATATATATGGATCGCTTGAATGTTCAAGCTGCATGGAGTTGTCGAGTCATCATCATACCATAGTGACTTATGGCAGAGCTAGTTAACTTTTTTGTCCTTGTGTCTAATTTAGTTCCTATCCTGGATTTATGCCGTTTCCAAACTGCAAAAAGCTAATTTTCTTTTGAAGCTCGGAAGCAAGAACTAGTTTCTGAATTGTTCTTATGAACTCTTTTACCAGATGTCTTTCGGACCTTTTATTGTGCTTCCTGGGAATTTTGGTTTCCCCAAGCTAGATTCCGTTTAGCAGACTAAACATCTAATTTTTGTTTTGTTTTGTTGTACAGCAAAGCCAGGGAGAGTTGTGGGATCAGTTGTACCGTATGAGAATGGCAGAAATGTCAAAGATCTCTATGATACAAGGATGTTTTGCAGAAATGCTGTTCGTCCTCCCCAAACCAGCTCCCCACACTGCTTCTTGAGGACTAACACATTGATACAAGAGAAGTCTATCTCGGAGACTGGAAAAGATTCACAAACCAAACAGCAACCTCCTAAATGTAATGTGGCGGCCAAGCCATCCTCTGGGATGGCCATGGACGTGAACACCAACCCATATTACCAACCACAATCTAGGGTGGAGCAGTTAAATGAAAGAATTGCCATGGATGCAAAACTGCTCCAGGCACAATCCCAGTTTGGTCCGGTTGGTCCTGCTGCTGTAGCTGCTCATAGGAACGTAGGCACTGTTCATTATGGATTAACATAGTCAGTCATATTTGAGATAAATCCTTTCCACCCTCGCGCCGATAAGACAAGTATCAAGATTATGCATTGGATTTAGGTCTAGACTCGAGGTGCGGTAGCTGGTCTTCTTTCTAGAATGATAGGTTTCAAGGGTGTAGTCAACTTCTTGTATATTCATGCTGTGTAATTAGATATCTAATGTAATTCAATTCGTTGATCAGAATAAAAAAATTCCACTAAGCATTTCAAGGAACTTGTGTTTTAGTGGAGTACTGTAGTCTCAAATCACTATTGTCGTTTAAGCAACAAAAGGGGAAATGATGCCTGAGCGGTTAGAAGAGAGCTGTACTTCTTATTAACCAGGTTTTATTTAGCAGACAGGTTTGAGCAGCTCTGTGCCTGCTAACAAGGACAAAACTAAAAGGAGAAACAGGCACAAAACGTTCGAGGAATTTCATGAATCATAGCTATAAAATTTTTACTTGGCCTTTTGCTATCTGACAATCGTTCTTAATTTTGGAGCAACAGTGTTAAAGTCACTGACGATCCTCTCTGCCACTTGATCTTAGCTGATGTATACTCCAGTTGCCAAGTCAATTGATGGTCAGTTTCTCTTCAAAGGTTTAGTGCCAGGATCCTGCATTGCAACAATGAATCGAATAAAATAGTAAGAAGCAATTCCTAATAACATATTGGCATCCTCGTCTGACAGCAAACTTCGAAGAAAGGAAGGGAGTATACCTGGTAAAAAATTACAGTGTCAACGTCAAGTTTCCCAAGTTCTTGGATCCCTTATCCAACCACCTCCCTTCTTTGTAGAGTACCCGTATTCCCCCCAAACAGGATGAGGAAGAATTTGCAGCATCTCCTGTGCTTGAGGGTTGCTATATGGATCACTTAGAATATGTGGCTCTTCAAGGTGCTCAGCAGTGTCCGGAGCACACCAGAGGTGGTAAGCATTACGAGACTAGTTCTCCTTATCGGTCATGTGGATTTTGACTCCATTTGAAAAGGAGTGATAAGGTGGACACTACTTTAAATTTTCTGGCTGGCACCAAGATTTTGTTTCAGGATTTACGATCATCTTTCTGTATCATGCAACGTCTGTGATCACATCCCCATCACAAGGTTTTCCTTTGTTTTTTCAACATCCTCCCATGTCCTTCAGGTAGAACTGGCTATTTGGACCGCCTCCTTGCTTTATTTCTAGCCTGAACTTCACTTCGAAAACGGGTGATTTTGGAGCCCGAGGGATATTGATAATGTGCATGAAATTAAGGTACTTTTTCATAAGACCATGAGTCTTAGAATCATACTAGTTATGGTGCCAAGTGGACGCTTTCAAAAAGTGCTGGAGGCCGCAACAAAAAGGCAGGAATCACAGGAGCATAACTAATTAACTTGCGACCTCGTAAAAGTTTGCAAGAATAGATCGAAAGCTAGTCCTCCTGCATGGAAAGGGAATGTAAGCTTGCGGCCTTTAAAATAAATCAGTGGACGACGATATTAGAAGGGAAAAGAACATGGCGAATGAATAAGAAGCTGGAATTAATTAATTACGCATGGCAGGAAAGTTTTATGTGCCGATAGAATTAAAATAATCAGAGGAGCAATCAAGCTTCGCTAAAAACAGCACAGTTCAGGATATCTTGGCTTGATGGCACGATGGGGGTGTGCTGGATCAAAGTTAACAACAATCAAAGTCATGTTCAATGCATATGAGATTGCCAGGGCCCAGATAGTGGCTTGTTGCAATCTGTGCAGCTTTCCCACCACCATCCTTTGTAAATATCGTAGTCTGTAATGGAAGCTTGACGTGTGAATCCTCTGCATGTCTCAGTCCAAAGACAAAATAATTCTTAGCTAATGGGCAAGCCAACATTCAAGAGAAAGTAAACGTGTGTTCTGTTGTCAACGAAAAAGGAACTCCTGAGAAACAAAACATAAGCCTTATGTTCGAATGGGTCCATGCAAAGGATCTCTTTGATTTTATAACTAATGTAGCAAACCTCGAAACTCAGTGACTCGAAAGCCCATGAATGTAGCAGCGATGATTGGAGGATCTTGTATGCTTAAAACAGCCTCATCAAAACTTACTTAAAGTTATTATTGTTAAAATGACTCATAAGATATGATATAATTTTATAAGTTAATATATAAAATCAGATTAAAAACTTGAAAATTAATAAAATTAGATTTAACTGGTGTAAAAATTTACGAGTTTATAGAAGAACATTCAAGTAATTCCAAGTTAACTCTCATTTCTCAACGTAGCCTACACTTGCAAATTACAGGCCGACACTTCCACTCAAAACACCTTTATTTTTCTTTCACTTCGTTCGACTCTGATCGTCTCCTCTCCTTCCTCTGTTTTGACATCAATCAGGTTAGTGTTTCTTAAACTGAAGTTCGATTGTTAGATAATGATTTCAATGCATTTAGAATCTCTGCTTCAGTGGTGGTCCTGTCAACCGCACTTGTAGCTTCATCACATATCCCAAGGAAATCAAATGAGACAGAGTTCATTAGGCATAGGTGACTTATGGAAAAAAAGAGATGATATTTCATCTACTTATGTCTGCAGTGTTGTTCATGAATATCCATAAACGTATTCATTCAAAAACAGATATTTTGGATGCATTCGACAGTGGATAATGGTGACAAAATAGCACTTATGTGGGTTTGAGATTCAACTTGATGAACATGTTGCTTTATTCTTTCTAAGCAAA
>Ga0325403_1005922_pt1 | contig 11582 bp, 11 predicted proteins | sample PopdelMetagenome_19_FD_205665 | JGI IMG/M metagenome (GOLD analysis project Ga0325403, IMG submission 205665) | Populus deltoides microbial communities from Bellville, Georgia, United States - Xylem-PdKOR-R4 | ecosystem: Host-associated > Plants > Phyllosphere > Stem > Wood/Secondary xylem...
CAATAAAAAATTTAATTAATTTTTTTAATAATAATTTTATATAAAAATAATAAAAAATATTTTATTTCAATAAATATTCATTAGTAATTTTTTAATATATATGTATGAGAGAGAGAGAGATTAAAAATTATCATTAAAAATTTTATTTTTTAAGTATAACATTATATGATTAATTTTAAAATATTATAGTTAGTATTTTATTTAAATAAAATTTCATTTTAAAATTTCAAAACATAAAAATTTTAAATAAAAAAAGAAAGGACTAATAGAATCAGACAGGGATACGCCTAATTTTTTATTAAAAAAAAAAGACATGGTGATGTGAACTTGAAGGGTAAGAATTTTAGAACCCACATGAAAGAAAAAACAAGCCCAAGAAAGATAAAATTAAATTTGGTTGATAAAAGCTCAACACAATGATTATTTAAATTGAGTAACCAAAACTATTGGAATAAAACCTCCACCCAACAATTATAGAGAATCGTGAATAAGAAGTATAAGAAAGAATACCACAAAGACAATTGATCTCTTATAAATTCATGACAGTTTAATGAGAAACCAATAAGCATGAGCAATCCTCACACAAGCAAACAAAATATTATTTTGAAATCAAAGTTTGTAAAAAAATTAAATACAAGATAAATAATTCTATTTATAATATGTAAAAATATTCTAAACAATGATTATGAATTGATGCTTGTCTTGACATTGAACTGTTATTTTTCTTAGATTTTTAACTATATCTAGAGTTATAGAACTCTGTTTCAAGCGAGATTGGTCTCATTGGAAAGCTAAGACACGAGGCTACAAGTTCTCTGAAGGAAACTAATTCTAATTCCTTCATCCTCTTACCTGAAATTTCTTTGAAAGTCAAGAGACGAAACTGTCCAGATTCGTCAACCTTTCCATTTACACATAGCACATGAAGTTATTTAATTTTAGCAACTAATACTTTTTCCTCAATTCAAGTCTAAGAACCCTAATTTATAATTCAACATTCAGGCATCAATTCATAATCGACTTTGAAACGACTTATAAAACCATGTTTAGAACACCTAACCCGGTAAGAATCAAGATTTCGATCTTCAACTCCCTCATTTTCTTTCTAATGATAGGCGACCCTTCCCTCTTCTCTTCTTGTTTAAATTTTCTTGTTAATCCCTTGCCCACAAGTGTTTATTCTACCTATAACCCTTAATCTTGGATGATTTCTTGAAATTTTGGTCTCTCTTGATTTGCAAAAATGGATACAAAAACTCCCTCTTTTCTTTCCTTACAGTAACTGTAGATTTTTGGTGAGAAGATGAGTATTTATGCTCTATAATTATTCTTATTTGCATTTAGGCCCTATTTTCTTTAAGTGTATTATTTTTCCCCCATATCTTCTTCTTCTTTTTTTTTTTTCCAGGGTTTACAACCATGCTCCCAACCTATCTCTCTACATCAAACCATAGCTCCCTCTCATTAAAACCTTGTGCTACCCACTCAGAGGTTTCCACACAAAACTATCGAACACCCAGTTATGCAAACCTTCTATTTTGAATGTTTTCCCTCATGGCTTACTTTCACAGAGCTTAGGAAGGAATTTCAAAGACATGGAACAATCACAGGGCCTTTTGTCTCAAAAAGGCTAAACAAATATGGGAAAAGGTTTGGTTTCCTATCTCTCTGCGACCCTGATGCAGAGATCACAGATAAGCTTAACAAGATATGGTTCTCTTCTTACAAGCTCCGTATAACATTGCGAAGTATCAAAGGCAGGTCGTAAAGCAGAAGCAATTATCTGTGTCAATTGTTTCACCTCAAATAAGAGTTCTAATAAAGCAAAAGGATGAGCGTTCCTACATCGAGGTGGTAAAGGAGAAACCAGTCAGGAACATCATATACCGTGAATGGCTAAGTCATCGTCTTGTTGGTGGTTTTTCAAGAGGTACTAACTATGCTAAGATTAAAAACAAGATGCCGAGGACCTTGCATAATATGGAAGGCTTTCAGTTCCTAGGGGCCTCTATGGCAATCCTCACCTTCAAAACAAAACTAGATATGCAGTTTGCGGTAGATGAAGAGAAGGATTTTTTGGAAAACTATTTTGAAGAGTTAAGGCCCTAGTGCACCACTGATAAGGCCTCTGATATTTTTTCATGGATAAGTATATTTGGTCTCCCTATTATAGCTTGGAATATGGAATGCATCAAATAGCTAATGGGGGGAGAATGCAAGATCTTTGGATATCACTTAACTTCCATTAGTAAAGGTGCTATATTGGGGATTACAATCTTGGTAGGAAAATTACCATTTGCTTCTCTTAATGGAACAGTAAATCTCACGATTGATAAGGTAAAAACGAAAATCCTCATTTTTGAGATTAAACATGAGGCATGCACAAATTTAGCTTCCATTATCTATTCCCTTGGGTATACTCTAGAGTCTGATTTAGAGTTGGACTGTAGTTCATCACCGAGTGAATCCGAGACAGTGGTTATAAAGGAGAAACAAGATATGTTTGCAAATAAGATCTTTACTTTTACGGACCTAGATTACAAAACTAAAGTAATTATGAAGTAGAGTTTTAGCAGATGTGAGATAGTGAAAGAAGGGTACGTGTATGGCTATAAAGCCCAGGTTTACTTCCTGGAAAATTTGGACTGTTACACGCATCAAGACTCGACTGCAAGCAGGAAAGGGCTGATATTTACCCCCAATGACTCCAGTCTCTAATATCCCACGAAATGATAAGGAAAACGGGACATATAACATGACTGTTATAAATGAAGATTAGCAGAGTTAGCCTAAAACGAATCTAGTTCGTAGTATGACCCTCAGGAACGGTAAACAAATTGGTGCCATTAAAGGTCATGAGAGTCAAAGGATGGCAGCCACTTCAACTTATTCAAATAACAGTGCTAAAAATGAAGAATCAATTAATTCATACATCAGATCAGTCAACCAAAGACTACAACTTTCTCAGCCCCCATCTTACTTCCCTGCAACTTGTGATGAGATTGAAGCTATAAAAGAAATTGGTAAAAAATTAGGTATTGACTTTGAAACAAATAAAGAGAATATTGAAGTCACGATCCAAAAGGCCATCGATGCTAAAAAGGAACATTAGGATAGGTATGTCTAGTAGGCATCTTTGTCTCTGTGCATGGTTTTATACTATTTTTTTATGATTCTTAGCTGGAATGTGTGTGGTTTGGGATCTAGTTATAAAAGAAAGGCCATTTGCAAGTATATTAAGGATTTTAATGTCATTAGATGCTTTATTATTGAATCTAAACTTTCATGTTCGGACTCTATAGTCTCTAGTCTGTGGCATGGTCAGAATATTAAATGGTTTTGCATAAAGGCTCTGGGTAGATCAGGTTGGTTGATAGCTATGTGGGATGGTGATCTCTTTAGGGTGGATTTGGTTGAATTTGCTGGGAGCTGGATTAGCTTATTTGGCTCCTTTGTTGATGATACCTTTGATTGTGTGATCACTAGGTATTATGGAGCAGGCTTTAGAACTGAAAGAGTAGTCTTTTGGATGGAGCTTACTAAACTCAGACATGCCTTTCCGGATCGTCCCTGGTTTTTAATTGGTGATTTTAATGAGAACTTATCTAATCAGATAGAAGTAGCGGTCTATGAGCCTTCATTGATGATTGTGATTTGGTTGAATATTCGCTAGTGAATCATAGGTTCACCTGGTTTAGAGGTGGCTCTATGAACAGGTTGAATAGAGCTTTTGCTCATACACAATACGTGTCTTATTTTAGCTCTTTGAAACTGACACGACTGGATCATGGTTTTTTGGATCATTGGCCCCTGCTTGTTGTGAAAGAACAAGTGCACTAGGGATGGAAACCTTTCAAATGTCTAGACTGCTGGCTCATGGCCCCTTCATTCCATAACACCCTCAAGGTCTTCGGGAGGATATTGTGCGTGATATCCCTAGTGACTTCTAGGTGATCAGAAGAATCAATTCTCTAAGACTAAAGTTAAGTCAGTGGAATAAAACTGAGTTTGGGAATCAGGACCGGGCTCTGCAAAATCTCCAATCTTCTATTTAGAACCTCGAGGATCAGGCTGAAAGCGGTGGGCTGTCTGACTCTAAAAGAAAAGGCCTATATGAGCTGAAGGGTACTGGAAACTCTATAGATATATAGAATCTATATGGAGACAAAAGGCTAGACAATCTTGGCTGAAGTTAGGGCACAAAAACACTCGCTTCTTTCATATCTCAGCAAAAGTCAGTGGATGCAAAAACTATATTCGTTAGATTGTATACAATGGGAACAACCTCTCGAGTCCAGCTGAAATCAAATGAGCCAAAGCATATTTCTCAAACATTTACTCTGATCCCTTGATTTCTAGACCCACAATGGGTAATGCAGGCTTTATAAAGCTTAGTGAGAACCAAGCTATATGGCTTGAAAGAGATGTTACCATAAAAGAGGTTCACTTGGCCATCTTCAGTAGTGAAGACTCGAAGGCCCTAGGCCCTGATGGTTTCAACTTCAATTTCTATAAAAAGTTTTAGGAGTTAATGAAATATGATTTATTCATAATGGTTCTTGAATTCTTCAAGAGAGGTAATATTCCTAAATGTATTAACACTAGCTATATTACTTTAATTCCAAAAGTTGCTGGCAGCTCCTTCTTTAATGATTATAGACCTATTAGCTTATTAAATGGGTTATATAAGATTATTGCTAAGATTCTTGCCACCAGACTAAAAGAAGTTATGCAGTGTGTGGTTAACCCCTCCCAATCAGCTTTCACTACTGGCAGGAACATCCTGGACTCGGTTCTTATTGCCAATGAAATGCTGGATTCTATGAAATCTCAGAGCTATCAAGGATTCCTTCTTAAACTTGATTTCAGAAAAGCTTTTGACATTGTGTCCCAATCTTACCTTAATGATGTTATGGGCTACATGAACTTTGGTGCTCGATGGAGAGAATGGATTATGGCATGTGTCTCGACTGAAAGACTTTCAATCTTAATCAATGGTTCCCCCACTCTTGAGTTCGTAGCTTCTTGTGGTTTTCGGCATGGGGACCTCCTCTCCCTTTTTCTCTTTTGTTTGGCTGCTAAAGGTATCTTTGTTTTCATTAGCAGGAGCCTGAAAATTAGAGCACTATATGGGATGGACTCTGCAGGTGTAAAAGTTATTCATCATCTGCAATTTGCAGATGACACACTTTTCTTCCTACCAAATGATCTTCAATGCCTGTTAAATGTCAAGAGAATGTTAAGATGGTTCAGTTTGTGCTCGGGGCTCACTGTCAACTTCCATAAGAGCCGTCTAGTGGGTGTGAATGTTGATGGGATATATGCTGAAGGGATTTCTGGTACTCTCAAGTGCAGATGTGATAATCTTCCAATCAAAAACTTGGGACTCCCTCTAGGTGCTAATCCAAATAGGGTCTCTATATGGAAACCTGTTCCTCACAGATTCGAGGGAGACTCAACTCTTGGAAGGGGCGACTATTATCAATAGTGGGGAGAGCACTTCTGATAAAAAAAATGTAATCTTTGCTATACCTCTTTATTACATGTCCATCTTCTGTTTCCCAAAGGTAATGGCCCGTAAGATCACAGCTATGTAGTCTCGGTTTTTGTGGGGTGGGAGTATTGATAACAAGAAAATTCATAGATTAGCATGGGAAACAGTGGCGAAAGCAAAAGACAGGGGTAGACTTGGTGTTGGGACTATATTGGCAAAAAATTAAACTCTCCTCTTCAAGTGGATTTGGAAATTGGGAAGTAATGACAAAGCTAGTTGGGCAGATTTCATTAAGGAAAATTATAGTCTAAAGTTCATAAATGGGGTGCCCCAATTCAGGAAAAAACTCTCAGGGATTTGGTGAGGTATCTACTCTACCATTACTAGTAAGGATCTTGATAGCACTCTTATTCGTGCTGGTTGTAAACTTAAAATGGGTAATGGTAACCATGTAAACTTTTGGTCAGATACTTGGTTGACTGGCTTCTGTTTAGCTAACTTTTATCCTGCTCTTTTCCGTCTGTCCTCCTTCAAAGCAGGGATTGTTAGCCAGATGAGATACTGGATAGAGGATACTTGGTATTGAAATCTGAAATGGATAAGACCCCTTAGTACTAGTGAAAATCTATTATTTTAAAGGTTATTGTCTGATCTTAATCTTGCAGTTATTCATCGATAAAAAAAAACAGGTTGATTTGGGAATGGGGGAAGGATGAAGGCTATACTATAAACTTTTGCATGCTTGCCCTTGAAAGGATCAGGTCTGCTAGAATTAAAACTTATGTTATAGATGTCTGGAAATCTATTTGCCCTCCAAAAATAGAAATGACTTTATGGCTGGCCTTAAATGAAGGCCTTTGCACATGAGCCTTCCTGGTTAAGAGACACATCCTGAGCCCTTAAGATGACTGTTGCCCTTTCTGTGAGCATCATTCTGAAATTGTCTCCCACATCCTCATGCATTGCTCAGTGGTCTGGAAACTATGAAATAAAATTGTAGCTTGGAGAGGTCTGAGCTGGGTAATGCCATATGCCCTTGACGACCTTCAATGTCAATGGCTAGGTCTTCTGCAGGAAAATCATTATAAGTTTGAAAGATCTGTTTGGGGGGACTTTATGTTTAACATTGTGTGGACTATATGGAATGCTAGGAACATTTTGATATTTGAGGAAAAGTAGCCAATCTAAGAAGATGTCTTATGGCATTTGTTCTACTTTGCAGCAGGTTGGATCAGAAATCTGAATTCTTCATTTTGATATATAGGTGCTGGTCTATATAGGAAGCACAAATGTATTTCGGCTGAGTTCGTTTAAGTTTTGATTTCGTTGGGTTTTATGTTGTTGCTCCATTAGTAAGGCTGTTTGTTTCCTTATTTTTCTTTCTTGTAATTAGGCTGATGCCTAGGCTATAACCCATGTAGCTAAAGTTTTCTCTTTTTATTCTATATATATTCTTGATTTCACCAAAAAAAAAGAAGATTTGGTTCATACCTTACTGTTTGTAGTAGTTTTAGGAAGGAATTTAACATGTTTTTCTCCCTCCTCTGCTCCTGTTTTTTTGCTTTTTCTTCCTCTCTGGTATCGGTTTTCCTTCCCTCATTCTCTAGTTGTACTAGCCGGCTTGTTACACACCCTCTTCTTAAAAGTTTGGAGGAAGCTGGGAGGAACACATAGCATTGGTAGAATTCACATACAATAATTGTCATCAAGCGACAATAAAGATGGCCCTGTATGAAGCTTTATACGGTAAGAGGTGCAGAACTCATTTGTGCTGGAAAGAAGTCGAGGACATGAAATTGTATGGTGTGAAATTAATCCAAGTTACTATTGAAATGTATGAATCATCAATGATCAGATAAAGGTCGTTCAAGACAAATAAAAGAAATATGTAGATATCTGAAGGAGAATATATTATTGAAAAGAAGAACAACAAACTAAAATTACATATATGCTTTTCTATATGACGCAGCAGAAAACAATAAATGAATACGACCAACGTCAATATTCTATAAATGATTCACAACGAGAGAAACTCTCAGAAAACTCAAGGTTTGTTTGTTCAAAAAAAATCAATAGTTGCCCGGTCAGAGGCCTTACAATGGAATTTAAAGCAACTTAAATCTTGTTATTTGTCTCATATTTTATGGAAAGAAGATTGACCATAACATTGCAACCATAAATTAATGATGTAAATGCTAGTATCATGTATTAAAATTCCAAAAATCAATCCAAATATATATTACCAAGAAAAAAACCTCGTACAAATAAGTATTATAGAAAAAACATAATATAAGAACTAATATTTAAATGTAATTAATAACTGGGTTTGTGGTTAAAAAAACTTCAAACATAAATATAAAAACATTTATTATTTTATTATTTGTTAATTGTCATTCAAAAATTATTTATGATTTTTGTTTATTAATAAAATAACACAATTGTGTTATCTACCATAATATTAGTAACTTCAAAAGAATGGAAATGCAACCATATAATTAACTATTGTAATTAACATTTCTTGATTTGAAGTGATAAACTCAAAAATATTATATATATAAAAAAGACAAAATGATGAATACAACTACAATTATATAAGTAGAATACAATAAATGTTCCAACAACAATTTTTAAATGCATATTCTTTAAAAGAAGGACAAAAAAAAAGTAAAATATATGCTTTTCTATATTCCAACTTAAATCTAGTTATTTTTTTCTCATAGTTTATGGAATGAGAATTGACCATAACATTGCAACCATAAATTAATGATGCCATTGCTAATATTATGTATTGAAATTCCATAAGTCAATAAAAATATATATTACCAAGAAAACAAATTAGTACAAACAAATATTATAGAAAAAAATATAAAAATTAATATTTAAATGTAATTAATAACTAAGTTTGTGGTAATATTTTTTTTCAAACTTAAATATAAAGTTTATGATTATTTGTTTTTATTTGTTTCATTGTCATCCTAATAATCCGAGTGATGCTATTTAAATATAATAATTGCACACTTTAAGTTTTAAATATATTTATTTGAACATTTAATGACCATTAGAATTCTTGCTTCTAATAGAGTACTAAAAATCTCATACTCCATTTTTTACTTGCAACTATGGTTACATTTATCAAACATGACTATGAATGAAGTTTTAGTTTTCCCCTTCCATATGTGATGCTAATTAAATATATTAAAAAGTGAATCTATGAAATCAAGATTTTAGATTGAGAAACTAAGATAAATTTTTTATATATATAAATACTTGTTCTTATTAAAAAAAAACCTACATTTTTATATAACTTCTAAAAATTCAAAAACCGAAGTCCAATTTGATTACAATTTAAAAATAAAAAAGCTTTGAGTTTCATATTCATAAAATTACAATTCTATTTCAGTTCAAAAGAGAATTTAATATTTAATTTTTTATATAGTAATAAAATTATCTTTAACAATGTATATATGTTGTGTGACACAATCAAAGAGTTGATGTCTTATCCCAAGTGTATGAGTGTCAAAGTAATAAATAATCCGACAAGACCAGGGTCGAACCACAGGGAGGTGAACTATATAAATTATAAATAATATATATAATTTAACAAAGAGTTAAAGAGATCTTTGAGATGTGAGATTAATGTGAGGATTAAACAATGATAAAAACAGTTGTCAAGGTTAGAGGATCCACTAATGGTATTAGAAGTAAATATAATATAAACTTTTTTATTACTCAACTGGAAACCACACACAAAGAAGGTTCTAATCGGATGATTTATCCTTAATAGTTCATTATAAATTTTTAACATGATCATATTAATTACTTATTTTAGTAACACTATACTTTTAAATATTGTCAGGAATTCATGATGCTAACTTATATGAACAACAAATCAGGTTCCTCTCATAACAACGATGTCGACCGAAGACTATGAAGGATCAAGCATTTATTGTACCATGTGTTATACAACACAAATCTAGATTAATCATTTAAGAAGCAAGGTATTAATAATTAGTAAGATAAAAAGATAAGACATATTAATAGCAAACTTTCTTGGATATAAATATTGAAGTCCATGTTGAGTTTATAATATACCTATTCTAACACCATTATAAAAGCCTTTTCACTTTGACATAATAAACTTAGCCAAACATTAAGAAGAAGAGAAACATAAATAAACTAGATAAGAACATAGTTATGATGAAAAGCATAAACAAGAGATTAATGAAAGCAAAACTTAAACATTACAAAAATACAAAGAAAGAAAGCAAGAATATGATCTTGATTTGAAAACTAAGATGCCTAAATACATGGAAAATGCCTCCTTTTATAGGCTAAAATTCAGAACTATTAATTAGATGACTAACTATTTAGTTGGTGGCGTGGCCAACCATTAACTTGTTGGCTGGTTATTGACATTGTTGGCTGGTCAAAATAACATTGCTAACATCAGAATTTGAGCACACAGTCTCATGCAAGTTGTGGGAAATGGTTTTATATTTTCAACAAAAAAACCAGAGCTCATTTGGACTTCTAGAACTTGAGATATAGGCTGAACACTGAACAGTGTCTGGGCTGTAGGACACATTAAGATGTCTCTTTTGTTGCTAAGAGTTGAACTTAAAAACGGCAAATTTGAATCTTGGATTCTTCATGAAAGTTTTAGGCCTATGTCTTAGCTTTCCATCAAGATAAACCAAACCTAAATCCAAGGTCTAGAACTCCAGTTATGATCCAATAACTGTGTCATACCCTAGAGGAGAAGCGCGGCGTCGCGGCGACCCTCGATTGATTTCAGGTTTTTTGTTTTTGTGTAAAGGGATTCGCCACCTAGTATTATGGTCACTAGAAAACCTAACTGGTCTTTCAGAGATTCTAAAGCAAGGGACTGGTTGCGTAAAGGGAAGGTATTAGCACCCCTAGTACGCCCTCCCTAAGGTAAGCTGCTTGGTGTTTAGTTTGCCTTATAATTGTTATGGTGTTGGTGTTTTCCTAGGATACGTTTTGCTATGATGAATGGATTTGGGCTGAAAGTTTAAAAAGAAATTAACCCTTGGTCAATATGGATTACACCCTTAGATATATCTACAAAGTACCAAGGAGAACCAATACAGATCTCTTGAAATCTGCGTTTGATTCAGATTAAATTTATTAAGATAGAAATCCAAGGAGATTCCATGTGCTTTAAAAGATTATTTTTCCCCTAATATTTTAAGAGTTTTGCGACTCGTAAATCACAAGAAGGAGGGACAAAAATTTAGAAATCTAAGGAAATTCAGAGCGCTTTAAAAGCCTCCTTTTTCCTTAGTGTTTCATACTTTTATGGCTTGTAAACCATGGAGTCAAAAATTAAAATGTCCTCAATTATAATCGAAACTTCTTTTAAGGATGTGTGATGATTTATTATTCTTAGAAAAATATTTTGGACATTAACCACTTGGGGTTTCTTTATCCAAACATTAACGGTGAATAATAACAAGTTATTCCCAATAATATTTTGGATATTCATCCCTTTGGGATTTCTTTATCCAAACATTAACGATGAATAATAGATGAATTACCCCTAAAAATAAGATTTTTATATTTTTTGGAATATTAGCTAATACCCTTTGGAGTTTTACAAACATGTTGTAAAATCCAGAAATGCAAGAAAATAATTTTTTGTTGTGTTTAAGAAATTCATGCAAAAACATATTTTTCAAAACTTCAAATATTTTTTATTTAAGAGAGGAAATTCAAAACATGTTAGGGTATTGACCATATGCAATACACAAAAATATTTTTTATATTTTCTTTGTCAAAAACACAAACATCACAATAAATCCTAATTAAAGACAACAAATCATGCGTATATATTCTCAAAGTTTGCAAGAAAACTGAACAGTTCAGGAAAAAAAATATCAAGGATGGCCCTTCAAACCCAACCCGATTACTGGCACAAACCAGTAATTGGCTGGTTCTGCCGTAGTTGCATGCATATGCATGCTACAGTGGCAGAGTAATTAATCTGGAAAAAACAAGGAAAGAAAGACTTACCTGCGAGGCAGTGGCTGGAGGCGAAGTGGGAGACGACTGGTTGCTGCTCACGTCT
>Ga0325403_1005926_pt1 | contig 11579 bp, 5 predicted proteins | sample PopdelMetagenome_19_FD_205665 | JGI IMG/M metagenome (GOLD analysis project Ga0325403, IMG submission 205665) | Populus deltoides microbial communities from Bellville, Georgia, United States - Xylem-PdKOR-R4 | ecosystem: Host-associated > Plants > Phyllosphere > Stem > Wood/Secondary xylem...
TACCGTTCATTCCTCCTGACATTTAGTCAAATTGATCCCTATACATAATTTAGGTTCAAATTGGTCCTTATTCATAATTTTGCGAGAAGTCAAATCATTATAAGGGTAAGCTACATATTTTTTTTTTATTTTAAGATTCAATAATCTTCTCGCGTGCGCGCGCGCACATTCCATAAAAATTAAATTATATTTTAATAATATAGTTTTGCGTGTGGTCGAATAAAAGAAAATCTTATAATTGTAGTGAAGCATGACTTCGGCAAAGCAACTGCTACGAGCAGTTTAGTTATTCGTTGACTTAATTATTAGTATTATGACATGTTTTAATTAGGCAATGAAAGAGTCAAGGCAAGGCAGAACTTGAATGGTTCCTATAAATCCTGGAATAATTAAGTCTATCGCATGAACAAAATTAGAAAGATTCAAACACATAGAGCCTGCTCATATAAAGCCTCAAGAGTTCCTCGAGATTAGAAAAGGCAGCATCCTGGTGATGCTGGTGGCGGCTACCTGCGTTCTCCTCCAAAATCTCACAGCACCATGATAGCAAAAGAATTATAGTTTTTGTTCGCTGATTTCTTCTTCCCATGATCGATGATAAGGATAAAATTCAAGATTCCACCTTCACATAAGAAATTATGCGAGAGTATCTGTCATGACAGCAGCACCCACGTCCGATATTCTAGCCAAATGTAAGAAGAAAACATTTTTTTTATGACTTGATCAAAGTTATTATTACCAGGGCGTGGCAATCGAAACAGTTGATTTCTGTAGTAAAATAATCCTTTTGTTCTATACTGGAATTAAAAAAAAAAGGCTTTAAGCTTGTTTTAATTTTTCTATAGTCTATTGATCATTAAAAGATTATTAAAGAGAATCAGGTTGTTGGAGAAGAGTTTTTTTTTTTTTCATATTATCTATGTAAAATTAAAGTACATATAAGCTTTGCATTTTGTATTTTTATAATTTCACATGAGTTTTTTTTAAGGTAATTACTAGGGTCATTGGGTATTTTGATATTAAATTTTTATTTTTTAATAAAAAAAGTCATGCAAGCAAATAGATGGGTGTCCGTGTATTCAAGCAATATATGTGATGCCACTTAATGGCTAAACCTGATCTTTCGCTGTCTTTGTTTATGCGTTATCGTGTCCTCTTCCATATAGTATGATGTGTGGCGGCTTATGGTGGTCAAATTGTCGTTGATGGTCGTTTTTTTCTTTCTTTTCTTTCTCCTATTAGGTAAAGTGCACGATTGTCTTTTTTTTTTTTCAATTGCAGACTCTATTCTTTTAAATTGTTATATCGTTCTTATTTCTCTTATAGAAGTTTTTCTTCAATTTAGTCATTCACTTATAATTTATAATTTCTTATATGTTTTTTTTTCATTCTAGTCCTTATTCTTTTGATTTTGATTTTTTTTCTTGGTCCTTTTGTTAAAGTATTTTTAGCTTTTAATTTTATCCTTCAATTAAAAGTTTTGTTATTTTTTTTTTCAATTTGACCCTTATTCTTTTGATTTTTTTTTCCTTTTATTAAAGCTATTTTTCAATTTCATTTAACTCTCCAATTGAAATTTTTTATTTTCCCTCTAATTAATTTTTTATTTATTTTCACCTTTATTTTTTTAGATCATTTTGTGTAATTGATTTTTTTTTTTAATTTTATCTTTCGACATTTAAATTGTTGGGGATTTGGCTTCGCACGATCCTAAAATTTTGCATTAGTTTTTTTTTAAATATTGGTTTTGTGACTATCTTCAATTTTTTTATATATGGATTTATCATGGTCTTATGACCTAAGTCAAGGGGTTAGCATGTCTTTTTTGAATATAAATTTTTTAAAAAAATTATTTTGTTTGTGTTTGATATTTCAAGATATTATTCTAATTCATCTATATATTTTTTGTTTTATACAAATGAACTTTATTTTTTAAAATAAAAAAATACTTATTTTTAAATAATATTTTTGATGTGTTTGGCCTTGAGTGATTTTTTTTAAGGTGTAAGTTTATCTAGTCAATTTCATTTATGTTTATCTTCTAGGTCATGGGTTTTTTAGGGTGTGAGTTTATCTTTTATTGATTTAAATAAATAAGTTCAGTAAATATAATCGGGTAAATATTTTATTTTGTGTGATTGAATATCTTGATCTATATTCATCTCTTAATTTTTTTCAATTTTCCTTTTGGTTATTGTTAACGTCTTTTTTTCATTTATTTACATAGAAGGTTATCGAATTATTTAATTAAATGCTTGTATAGACTTTTCAATTCACATTTTGAATTTTTTTATGTAAAAAAATAAATTGAAGTAGCATGCATAATCAGTATGCTTTTGGAAAAAAATTTACAACCCACGATGGAGTGAGGGTTAGATAGTTAATTAACAAAAAATTTATCGCTATTTTTTTTTCTAATTCTATGATTCAAAATAAAATTGATTGGGGATTATACTTCTTGCTTTAGCCTAAGTCTGGGATTTCACGGGTTGCAATTTTTAAAGATTAACCTCGATTTAGAAGATTTTGCAGGGTTAATTTTTTTTTCATATTATTAAATTGGGGTTGTTTATATATATATATATATATATATATATGACCCGGGTCTCGAATTTCTTTTACTTATTTGGAAATCCTAGCATTACCTTAACTTTTCTCTTTTAAAGGATGAGAAACTTGTCCCACCCTAAGGTGTTGTGCCGATCACTGGTATAGGTTTACTCAAGTAATTTTTAAAAAAAAAATTCATATTTTGCCTTCAATATTTGGTTCATTGTAATTGGGCCTCGTATTTTTTTCGTTTGGGTTCCATAGTTTTATTATTATCGCATACCCATGTTGAGGGTTTCATAGGGTAACCATGGTTGGTTCGAGTCAATCTAGCGTGTCATTGTCTCAATACCTTTAAAAAAAACATATGTCGAGCAGTGTGTCACCATTTAAGTATTTGAAAAGTGTTTCAACCAGTATAAATTAAATTTTTAACTTTCTAGCATAAAAAAATAAGACAACTTATGGCGTAACATGAGAAAAAAAAACTCGTAAAAAAATAAAAGAGATAAAGAAATTCTTGCAACTTGTGAGGCGTTCCATTGTGGATTTAAGCAGTAACTCTTGTGATTTATTTCAAGTTCTTGCAGTTCTTTTCATGCCTTCTCACAATCATAATTGCTTTATTCATGACATTTGTAGCACTCTTTGGATTTTAATCAATTTATGGTGTTGCGCCTTAGCTTTGACAGCTTGGGTGGTCATGGACATGAATTGGTTATTCATTATTGTTATATAAAAAGCATTTACAAAGTGACTCGGCATGAATGATGGTTTATGGTTAGGTTTTGGCATGTTTCTAGTTTGGTGAGTGGGTGTCATAATTGTACATTAAACGCACAACCAACTTGCCATGATCTTTATCCTAATCAATTTATTAAGAGAGTGAGAGATTTGTTTTAGGATTTAGGTGTGCGGTTGGTTTATAACCGGTTGGTTAGGTTGATTGTTATCTCATATATCTTCTCCCTCTTTTAATTTGGTAAGGTTATTGTCAGATAAGTTGCTTCTACTTTTCTGGTTTTGTTAGCTTTCAAATTTCTCTTTTTGTTTATCATTTCTAACCTACTCATATCAGTCCTATCTGATATTGATTCGGATATTTATGGTAAGGGGATCTTGCTTACTAATTTTTTTTATTTTTTATCTTTTATCTTTTCTCTTGGAATTGGGTTATAAGTTTCTAAGAGGGCATATAAGCTTTTCTTTTAGGGATGGTTTTTGTTACTAAATAGTTGGCTTGCATATTTTTCTCATTTCTTTCTTTGTTCTTTGTTATGCAAGCTTTTATGGGATAGTTGGTTTTGTGGTTACTTCGTCTTTTAGGCTGCTTTTTACAGGTCTGTAACTCTAAGCTCTTTAACTTATTTTCAAAGGGTTGAGGTTGGATGAGGATATAAGATTTGCACACCTCATTTAATTTTTGGGTCCCTGTTTTGTTTCTAGGTTTTTGTTTTTTGTCAGTAATTATTGTTGTTTTATCTATGCATTTGGTTTTTTTTTTCAAGTTTCAATGATCTATATTGATGACAATATAACATCTCCACTGAATAGTAACTTAAAGATTAGGCTAACAAGGAGGATGTTCCTAATCCTAAAGACAAGAAGCCAAAGGTAACAAATTACTATATATCTAAGATCTTTAACTTATTTTCAACTTCATAATTTATTTCTCAATGTTCAGGTTCTTTTAATATCTTTATTGGTAACTTACATATTAGTGAGGTTTTATGTTTAAACTTTTTGAAATTCTACAAGTGTCCATTTGAGTATATTAAAAGTAATAATCATAAATGATGCTTATAATGTTTATGGGACATTGAATGAACTTGAGCTATTCATAGATGTTTAGAGGTCAACAACTAATAGTACTTTTTTGTACATTTCATATGCTTTTTTAACAAGATTAACACAAATGCAAATGTTAAATCTTAAAATGAATGGGATTTCATATGAGAATTAATGTAATGGATCAGCTTGCCATATTACATGAAGATATCTTTCTTCACACTCTATACATTTGTCCATGAAATGGTCTATGATGCTTTCAAGGAAAAGGAATAAATGTTGTTCCTTGAAGAATTTGTGCTTTAATTAATCTTAACTTTTAAATTTAATGTCTATGCTTGTAAGACTCAATTTCTTTTTATGCTCAAAATTTTAATTTCAAACGTGCCGGTAAGAATATTTATGTAAAGGTATCTTCTGCACCGGTAAGAGGCAAAGTGGATATAAACCATTTCTTTTTTCATGTCTTATCTATTAAAGTTCTTATTTCATATCTAGCTTCTTCTTTCCTTGCTTCAGTTTCACGTATGTAACATTGAATTGATTTTAGAAAATCACCTTTAGTTATATCATCCTGAATTCATAGCAAATTGGTATTAGAAATATTAAAGCTTCCTTGATTAATGAAATTGTAGATGACCACTATTAAAAAAATGTTAACATTGTTTTGAAAAACAATTAAAAAAATTGTCAAGCTCGGTTTTCATTAGATTATTGGTTGACTCTTCATGTCAAACTAGATCACATTGAATCAACACACATTCAGTTTCATTTGAAACTCGGCCTGTGATAAAGGTCAGGTCTACGATTCATCAAGTTGACCCACTGAGTTAAGTCAAATTTAATAACAATGGAGCTAACTTGAATTGGTTGTTCATACAAAAACAAATAAAGAAAGAAAGAAAGAAAAGGGCAAAGAATTGGAAGAAACTATTATTGTTTTTCTTTTTTTTATTAGAAGGTTTAATGAATTTTTTTGTTATAAAGAGAAAAACTAGAAATTAAATATTTTTAATATATAAAAAGAGAGACATTAATGTAAATTAAAATATAATTCCTTACAAAAGTTTAATAATTTTTTTAGTAGATATTAAAAATATAGCATTCTCCAATGTTTTTATATCTCACCCGACACAGTAAGAGTTTGAAGATTTAAAATTTGAATGGAGGGAAGCATGAAATAAGGTAGAGCGGGATGGGATTTTTAAAATAATACAAAGAAAGGAAAAGATAGGGTGAGATTTTTATCACTTGGATTTATAAAGAGAGAGAAGGAGTTTGTTAGAAATTTGTTTTAAGAATATGGTAATGCATATATTTATCTTAAATGTCTATTCCCTTTTAGGATAAAATTTTTATTGAAAATTATTTTTCAACATAAGTATTTTAATATGGAACATTAACATGATTAAAAGAAATTATTGGTGAATGAGAAATCAATCTAAAAAAAATCCTCAGTTAGCATGTTTTGTAAAAACTTAAAACCTGCCATCTCACATTAAAACAATACAAGATTTTCTTATAACTTATATAGTGAAAAATTTAAAAGTTGAAATTGGATTCGTAAGGCAACAAAGTTCTTAAAGAGAAGAAGTCCTATAAAAAATAGGTTTTGAGCTTAAGTCACATATACGTTCGAGCTCCCAGCCTTGATAAAGATATGTTGTAAAATAATTTTTTTTGCCATAAATAATTATCTTTTTTCAGCATATTTTGTTTAGTCATGAATGAACAATCTGAATAGTAACATTCCACTTCCATAACATTGTTAAGTAAAAAAATTTGGTTTATAAAAAACTATTAGATTTTTTATTTGTTTATTACAAATAATTAAAGTAAAATGACGGAAATTAATTATGTGTCAATTTTGGTTCCAAACTTCAGTATAAAAAGGGTTGAATGAGAGATATTTTGCACACCTAGCAATATTTCATTTGTTTTATTCTCTATTATTTTCTCATCTTCTTTTGCCTCTAGTTTTGCTTAGTTTTTGTCTCTTTTTTTTTTTCTGTATTCTAGAGCTTAGGTTCTTGATCTCTGTTGAGAGATTTTGAGTCATATTTATTTTTGTGAACCTTATTTAAGAGTGCACTAAATAAGGTGGTTATATTAGAATCCTTAAAAGCTGATTGCAATCATTTTGTTTACACCAAATGACGAGTAATAAAATTTTAAAGACAAATATTTAATATTTGACAATACCAAATTTTTATATGAATTAAATTCTAAGTACTTTAATAAGTAAATATCATTAAACAATATATTTAATATATTGCTTCCTTTACATGTATGCTTAAGCACTAAGAATTTATATAATTAATTTTTTTTTTTAAGTTTGTAAGCATGCTAATAGCTTTCCTTAAAAAAGTTTTAACTTTTTTATACTTGCATGAGTTTTATTTAGAGATCATATTGTACACATTGTAATAATTTATAATTTTCTCAATAATTGGTGAAGAAGATTAAACCTAAACAATTGCAATTGAGTTTTTTTATAACAGAGTTATCATGAACCTTACATATGTTTAAGTTAGAAAATGGTAGGTAATGCTTAATTACCAACTAACTATAATACAATATCGTTTCTTTTTGTTTTCTTTTATAATTGTTGGTCCTTGTTTTTATTCTCTGCTTTAAATATTTATATTAAATTTTATCATTCTTTTATGTCTCCAACGTGTTAGTATCTCTACCATTATTCTTTATTCTTTATTTTTTTATAATATTAGAAATTAAAAAAGGACAACGATAATAAACAAGATATTAGCTATGTAATGTAATTTGTAGCTCTTTTCAACTTTTTTTATGTTGTAATGCAATGTTTTGCTTATAAAACAAAAACCCTTAGTTATGTAATGTAATTTATAGCCCTTTTCTGCCTTTTTTTTGGCGTTGTAATGCAATTTATTGCTTAAAAAAAACCTAAGCATTGTATAGTTCTTTCGCACACACTGGCTTAAAAGCCTAACCGAATTCATGGTATTAATTTGAATAGGTTGCACAGAATTAAGCTACATAAAGCTCTATTATGCAAAAACTTGACTCGTTTAATTTGTTTTCGTAAACTCAGGCTCGATTATACTAATTATGACAAAAGGGGTCTTAATACATATAACGTAAATTTTAAATAAAATAATATTACAAAAAAAAAAGGATAATATATATTTGTAGTGTAAAATGAGAAGTATGTGTGTGTGTGTGTGTGTTAGTATTAAGTTCAAAAAAGGAAGGAAAAGACACAAAAATATCAAAAACTTTACCTTGAATTTCTATAATTAATATTTTTTTTAAGTTTGTAAGCATGCTAGTAACATTTTCATAAGAATTTTTCTAAGTGTTGGAGATCTATTTTTTAACAGTGGGTGTTAGACCTATTTAGACGCTTAACACAACATGTTATCATACTTAAATACAATAATGATGTAAGTAATGTATCATATGTAAGTGATGTATCATAAATTTCAAAATCCAAATAAAAAACATAAGCCTTACAACTAAATTCAAGGCTTGAAAAGTCATAGTATTCAATACATTGAGTCTATCAGTCCTTCCATGTTAGAAGGAAAGGTGGGGAGTTTTTTTAATGTCTCCGTCATGTTCAACCCACCAAGTCTCAGTGTGCACCTCCCCTAAAGAATAGTCTTCATTATCCCTTTTTTTTCTCACTTAAAGTGGAAAAACAGATGGGGTTGTTGTCCAACTTGAGATTGGAGAAGATGTCCTCCATCTTAGAGGGTAGAGGAGCTTAACTGGAAGACTCAAGAAATAAGTAAATTGGACTTGTAGGAGTAGGACCACTATATGGAGGGGGAATGACCTCCACATTAGAATCTGAAGAGATAAAGACTCTTTTTCTCTTCCAATGAGAAATGGCCTTTAGAATAACCAAAGTTGGTGATGGCATCCTGAGACCTCCTGATAGGGGAGAGCGAGACCCCCTCATCAGCCTCTTGACAAACCTCATTAGTAGGGAGGTTAGTTACAAGAATGTCTTCAGGAACATCTTTAGCTTGGACTTGAACTTTGGGGATCTCCTCAATGTTTATTTAAATAAAAAAAACTAACCCTTTCTCTTTGCTCTAATGGTTGATTTTCTTCAAAAGAGGAGTCGCCACTAGGAGAGGGTGTAGACATGTAACTAGGCATAAATGAGGCAGACCCATTGAATTCAGATCACGATGGTCTCAAGTAAAGACCCTGCAAAAAATAAATAGTTAAGAAATGTAAAGTATTGAAATAAAAAAACATATGAAAGCAAAATTACTTGAAACACCACATAGGCCTTTAGCCATACAACTGATATCATATTCAGTATAAAGGTTGTCCAACCTAGTATAAACCTTTTACTCCTTTAAAACCAAGAAAGATTTTTCATTTACACCTGCCGAAGGTGTCCTCCAGTAATGGGTACAACCTCAGATTGGGTTATGCCCCTCTTAAGGTCTGGTTATCCTCCAATAGCATACCTCACTATTACACACTACTCCCTCCACTTTTTTTTTTATCGAGAGGACCTTCCCTTCATGGTATTTTTCATTAGTCCATTTTATCTATTGACGAAAGTAAAAAACTAAAGGATTAAAGGCCCTCATTCAATGCTACTGATCAAGGTATAACAATGCTTAAATACCCTAACCGTAGGCCCCTCATTCAAAATCCTCAATAATTTTTTAAATAAGAATAAAATGGTACATCTATTAGGATGAATCTGAGCAGGACTGAGATTGTAATACCTCAAAAAATCCCTTACAAATCCTTGTAAAGGAAATGAGTATTCAGATAGACATATGGGGGTTGTAATGATAATATCACCCCCATTATATTTGCTGGTGACCTGAGAGATACGGTCACCAGCTTCAAGGATAATTATTATATAATCTCCTGACTGATTAGCATTAGTCAAGGATACATTGTCCCAAGTCATTAAACTCTGTATTTTGTCCACAAGAGTTTTGGGCAGTCTTAGTTGTCTCATTATGCTTGAAACCTCCTGGGGAATATCATCATCCTTTCTTCTAGCAGAAGAAGGTTAGGCACCATCCCTCTCAGATCTAGGGTCAATTCTTATGGCTAGAGATTTACGACGAGTGGTTTCAGTTTCAGGGCTAAAACTGAAATCACCTTCAGGAGATATGTTTTCTTTTTCTTTTTTAGAAGTCATGATAGTAGAAGGAAGAAAAGATTGAAGAAGGTTATATGAAAGCACAATGAAAGAAAATCTAGTTTAACTAGACAATGAATTCCTCTCTGCTGTCAAATTGCCCTCTTTTTATAAAATATTAGGAATTTTTAATTCAAAAAATACTGGAAAAAAGGTTTTAAAAAAGTACAAGAAAAAAAAATATAGAATGCAAGGCATATAACACCTCATTTATAACCCTAAGAAGGTCAAAAGCCTATAATATTTATTGCACGCCATCAAATGTTATTCCCAAAAACCTTTTCCTTTTCTCTAGAAATATTTTTAGACCTATAATGTCTCATCGTCTTTTCTTAAAGGATGACAAAACATCTACTGCACGATTGTCACCCTCAAAATCTCTTAAACCTCTAATGCAAGATTACACATTAAAGGTTTGGGGGAAATTGATGAGTTAACTTTTTTGTTGAGATTTTTATAAAAATTCTATTCATCTTGAATAAAATAGGTCTAGAGAACATGTCAGACTCAAAGTACTTAGCCTTGACAGTCAGTCAAGCCTAGAGTAATATGGATCAGACAAGCATGCTAGACCTAAAGAACTTGAGCTTGGCAGTTAGCCACACCCAAGGTAATATGGGCAGTCAGCCAAGCCTAATATAACATGGGTCTTGCGAACATGTCAGACTCAAAGAACTTGGTAATGTCTAAGTCTTAAGAATATATGTTTGATTGTGGATGATCCTCTACAATAAAAGTATAAAAGACATGTTAAACTGTCATGTGTATACTCATAGGTTTATACAAGGTCTCTTAAGGAATCTGTCATACTTACTATCTCATTAATGATATGTAAAAGAAATTTATCTCCCATTAATATCACCGAAAATAAAGGGTTTTCCAATCCCTCCCTTCTCTAAAAAGACAAGGTTCAGGGGGTATAAATACCCTCAAAACCATCCAAGTAAAATGTCAGAACTTTTTAATCTCTTAAGATAAAGATATATAGATTTCATAGCATTAGCCAACTTAAAACTCAAGAACAAACATCATTATTCATGGCTATTTTTAAGTTTCCTAATTATGACTATTTTTGCAAGTACTCGAACTTCTATCATAAGCCTTAGATTAAAAAAAAGTAATTCAAATACTTGGACATATTGATTAATCTCTATCCTAAACATTAAATAACTTTTTTTATTTATATATCTTAGATTTTGAGATATCATCAGAAATTTAGCTCATTTTTTAATTAGTCTAAAAGAAAAGAAAAAAGATTCATATCACACGAACGAACGCATATATATATATATATATATATATATATATATATATATATATATAGGTTTAAATTTTGAAACCTTCTAAAATAAGAGGAGCTAGGAGGCTAAAGTACACACCAAGTGGTTAACCGCGTGAAATGGAATGACAGAAACAAATGTCTCGATCTCAGTAGCTTGTTTATTGTATTCATGGCTGTAATTAAAAAACAACCAGCATAAAATAAAAATTGCAAACCTTATTTTCGAGTGCATGGTTAAAGGGAGACAAAATGCGGCCACTTGCGTTGCTAGCTAATTAAGAGGTGGTATTGCCCGGCTAATATATGTTGTTAATTACTCTAAATCTTCATTTGCCTGTGGGAGGGGATAGCGTTAGATGGCACAATGTTATGAAAGAGAGTTTGTCTAGCTAGCTAGCTAGCTATCTAGTGAAGATAATTATTCGCGCACACCCCATTAATTTTAATTTGAACATGTCAACTCATGCGTGAAGGTTGACGCCAAGAAAATGACTTTTTTAATTGGTTAATTTAGTCTTTGGGGAAAAAAAATGATGATGAGATAACGCAATCTAGTATGATAACTAGTATATATAGCAAAGAAATCGTAAGAGAAAATGGAAATACAATGTCAACATGTAAGAGATATATATATATATATATATATATATATAATAGAAAGTTCATATACAAAGTAAGTGATTTCTTTATTACTACTATATTTTAATACAAATTACAAGCCAACTTCTCTTAACCTCTTTCTTAGGTTGTCTCAATGTGAGATTGGTAAGATATGAGGGAGGTCTTACGTGGGGATGA
>Ga0325403_1005927_pt1 | contig 11579 bp, 9 predicted proteins | sample PopdelMetagenome_19_FD_205665 | JGI IMG/M metagenome (GOLD analysis project Ga0325403, IMG submission 205665) | Populus deltoides microbial communities from Bellville, Georgia, United States - Xylem-PdKOR-R4 | ecosystem: Host-associated > Plants > Phyllosphere > Stem > Wood/Secondary xylem...
TATAGATATTTTGCGAGTGATAATTTGCGACATTGGTGTTTTTCTACTCTAACTTGAACATGTTAATTAATGTCTCCTCAGAATGGAGCTAAATATGTTATCAGGGTAGCATGGTGTATGATACTGCATTTTTTATTGTTGCTAAATATGTGATCAAGTTTTCCTTAACTTAAATAATAGATTATCATGTGAATTCTGTTCATATACTCAAAGGTTCTGTTGTGTAATTTTCCGTGGTCAAAGCTGGAAGCTGGTCAGGTCAAATTACAGTCACGATTGGAAGAGGAGGAACAAGCCAAGGCAGCTTTAATGGGAAGAATTCAGCGATTGACCAAGCTCATCTTAGTTTCCACAAAAAATTCCATGCAATCAAGTCTACCTGAAAGATCTGATCATATAAGAAGGCATTCATTTGGGGAAGATGAGGTTTGTTATTTGCTCGTTTTGCAAGAAAGTGGTTTCTGGATCTTCAATCAAGATGGCATGGTTTATGGATTCTTGATTTTATTGTTGTCGCAGCTGGCATATTTGCCGGATAGGAAAAGGGAATACATGACAGAAGAAGATGCTGGAAGCTATGCTTCTGAGCTTTCTGTAGAAGGAAGAGATGAGATTACTAATCTAGATGAGTTGGTGAAGGATTTTAAACGAAACAGGAGGCGGGGGATGCTTGGCTGGTTTAAACTGAAGGTACGTTCTTGTGCTTTAAAAGAGGACCCTTTTCATGAATGTTTAATTAGAGATGGATCTGGTTCGTTATGATGTTATACTGGTTGTAAAGAGAGATAATCATGGAATTTCATCAATACATTATTACTCTACTGTGTTTCTCCTTTCAAGTTTCCTCAAGCTACTTTTCCTTTCCTTTTACTTTTATTTTACATGCATTGGCTACATCTAGTCACACCTAGTGTGTTCTTGTTTTTCATTTAAACGCCGTTAGAGAAATCCCCATATTGTTTTTTTTTTTTTTTTTTTTATGGATTTAAGGTATGGCCTCTTGTATATGGTATGAGCATCTCCACCCAATAGTGCAATGTAATTGATCTAAGCATCCGAGGGCTATGATAGGATGCTGAGATATTGCCATGACTGTTTCCTATTGGAATTTGATAACTACAAGGCTGCTACGGCCATACATTGGAGCAGCACTTTGCTAAATGGAAAATGTACTTTATGTTTTAGCCCATCCATTTGCAGAGAGGCTGGGCTACGGAATCAATCCCTTTTAATTCTTTCAGTGAAGATGTCATGTTTAGAAGAGCCTTTAAATTGGCTTGTAAAAGTTGTAGTCAGAAGCGCTTCACATCTTTCTGATAACCTACGAAAAAGTTTGCTGATCTTTAAACAGTTAAGAAAGATCAGCAGATATCTTGAAATTGAGTGGTGATGGTTAATAAATGTGAACCATTTGATCTTCATATTGCAACAATTTATCCTCTCAGCTACCTCTCTGTTTGGAAGATAGCTCGTTTGGCATTTTAAACAGTGTCCAAATGAAATAGTTATTTTATCATACAACTGGATGAACATTTCATTTGACTTATGAGGTGAATTTGGAGCTTTGTATTATGAACAAAAGAAATTTTGACTGATCATATCCGAAATAAGGATGATGCTCTTTATATACTTTATTACTCAATTATTCTAGAGAGTGTACTGTTTGCATTGATGTTTGGACCTGTTCTGCTAAACCTCCTGTTAGTTGCAGTTAACTTTATAAAACTTCTTAATAATTTCCCTTGCAGAAGCCAGAGAATCCAGTAGGGTCGTCACCTAGTACAGATAGTGAGAGCTCTGCTGGTGGATCACCTGCCTCCCGTTCCAAATTGTCACAAAATAGGGTCACATTCAATGATATAAAAGATGGAAAGAGAAAATCTATCAGTAGGAAGGGAGATGAAACCACAATCATTGATTCATTTCCAGAAAGAACACAAGCTGGTGACCTGTTTAGTGCTACTATTGGAGGTCGCCGATTGCCTCCGGTGAGACGAACTTTAACTGCTATCTTAATATTTTAACATTACCATGCTCTTTCATAAGTATCATATATGAGTGTATTGTGGTGTAACACTGCTGAATCAGTCATTTTTCCTGTTATTGCTTATGACAAGTAACCATATCTGCTATGCTTTCATGATAATATATTAGGTGAGTTTTGTAGTGTGCTGTTGCCTTTAAATAGATAGTGGGATCTCCATGTTTTTGCTTGATCATGCACCATTCAGTGGTAAAAGAAGGGTGGTTTAGAATACAAATAATACAAGGAGTACAGGAAGTTTTTATTTCCAAGAAGTCTGTTTCCAACTTCTCGTTGGGGGTTTGCAAGCAAAACCATGCATGACTTCATTACAATTAGGGTCATGAGTGGTTTGGGAAATTTGAGATAAATGTTTGTCATCTCGATGTAACTTGGGTTGTAGGACATAGGCATCTTCTGTAATTTACTGCATTCCATTTTGGCAGTATCCATCATGTAATCAACTCAGCAAGTGTCTATTGATCCCTTGATTACTATAGTGGAGGTGGTAATTTGTGTTGTAGGTGTATAATTTTTCCATATTTTTTATTTGAGGTAGTTTGCTTAGTTATGTTGAGTTGTCGAATTCCTTTGAATAAGTGTAAGGTGTGCTTTTCAGCAAAGGTCACGAGTTAACAGGAATGGTTTGAATGCTTTTCATGCAGACTGGTACCACAATAACGGATCAAATGGATCTTCTTCGTGAGCAGGTGAAAATGTTAGCTGGGGAGGTGGCATTGTGTACTAGCTCTCTGAAGAGACTTTCAGAGCAAGCAGCTAGCAACCCTGAAAATTTACAGCTGAAGGTGATGATCCTCCTTGTGCATTAGATTTCAATAAGATGTCAACCTATTTGATCTCTCAGGTCTCTTCCTTGACAAGAAACTGAAAATTTGTTTTTGTTATGGATTTATTTTGATGGCCATATTGTTTGACATAGGAACAAATGCAAAAGTTGAAAGCTGAAATTAGTGAAAAGAAGCATCAGATGCATGTTCTAGAGCGACGCATGATTGGATCAGTTGAGATGACGTCAAACACATCAACTAGCATTGAAATGCCAAAGGTAACTCTGTGTGATGTGATAGGCTTAGCAGATTTGAAGAAACCGTGGAAAAATAGTGAACTGCAAAAATTAACAGAGTCAAATGAGCAGATTTGAGAGAGCCAAGGAGTGTTATTTTAAAATATACAGTCAAATGAATCCCATTAAAGTTTTTTTGGTGGCTCTAGAAGTGAGAAATAAAAGTGATGTTCTAAAGGACAACTATTGAGACACTGGTACCTGATTGCGCCAGTTCACTATTCTGAAATTCTCTATATGTTGTGTGTGGCTATCTTTCAAATCAAATAATGAATTGCATTTAAGTGAAGTGGTGAAATAATTTTTATTTTGAATTGTCGGAATTCAACAAATTAGAATTCTTTGTATTTTTTTTGGCAAGTTAACTTTACAGGACAAACTAGTGACATTCAGTAACCTCTGGCCTCTAATTTGTTTCCTTCTCTGTCTTGCAGGCTTTATCCAAGCTCACTACTCAGCTCAATGAAAAAACATTTGAACTTGAGGTTCGTTATCCTACTTACTGGCTAGCTGCAAGGATAGTTTTTTCAGCATCAAATGGCAGGATTTTTTACTAACTTGATTTCTTTGTTTTGGGATGAGTATTCAAGATTAAGTCAGCAGACAATAGGATACTTCAGGAGCAACTGCAGATTAAGGTACATGCTAGAGCTGTATAATCACTTTCTCTTTGCTCTAAAATGTGAAGTTTTTTATGATACATGGTTGCTGTAACAGATATCAGAGAACACTGAGATGCAGGAGACAATTCTTCTGCTGCGGCAACAGCTAAATTCATTATCAGAAAAAAGCTCCAGCAAACAGAGAATTGCTGAATCTGAGTCTACCACACACAGAAAGAGCAAAGAAGGGAGGAACGAAATTTGGTCATTTGAAGAAATTTATGCTGATGAAAACACACCAAAAAGTGTCATGAGTTTGAATCAAATATTTTCCCAAGATGACCCCAAAGAGTGCAATGGCACTAGTTTATTGAATTCTCAAGTTCTTATACAGGTTAGTTTATCTTTTAATTTTTTGGCACTTTCTTTTTAGGTACTCAATTTTTTTTTTGTCTTTATGCTATCTTCATGTATCTACTAATTTACAGGCGCCTAATTTTTTCCCTATTTTTTCTCTGGTGGTTCTAACGGTTTGAGTGATGGGCTCTGTTTATGTATTTGTAGGCTTCTGAGATAGAGAATCTGAAGCAAGAGAAGGTGAAGCTGATTGAAGAAAAAGATGGACTTGAAATTCAAAGCCAAAAACTGGCAGAGGAAGCATCGTATGCAAAAGAATTGGCTGCTGCTGCTGCAGTTGAGCTGCGAAATTTGGCTGAAGAAGTAACCAAGCTGTCTTATGAAAATGCGAAGCTGTCTGGTGATCTAGCTGCTGCAAAAGAGACACAATGCAGATCTAACTGTTGTCAGAGGTCCATTTCATATGATTTTACACAAAGTAACTCCATTGGTTCTCTACCTGACAGACGCATTAGAAAAACTGAGGATAGTCTTTTGGTTGGGGAGTTGCAGAAGGAACTAAATGAAAGATACCAAAGAGAAGCTTCATTGGAAATGGCACTTTCTGAGAGAAACAAGGTAGAAGGTGAGCTACGAAAACAACTTGATGAAGCAAAACATCATGAAGAAGATTTGGAAAACGAGCTTGCCAATATGTGGGTGCTGGTTGCAAAGATGAGAAAGTCTGGTGTTAATGCTGAGGACATGCCATCTGAAGGGGTCTATGCATCTACCACTTTTGGAGCAGGTCTTAAAAGTGGATTTCTGCTATCTAATGGTCATTCTTCTAGAATATCCAAAGATGAAACCTTTGAAAACATTGATGGGATGAAGACATTAGAAGAGTTGAAAGTAAGCTATCAGAAAGAGAGAAGAAAATGCAAACAGCTAGAAAGCATTATTTCAAGATTGAAGGTATTTATTTTTGACCAAATTGAAATTGCATAACAAATTCCCCTTTTCTGCACCTGGATAAATTTTGCCTGGATGATTTTCAGGTATTCTAACTTGGCTAGATGTTAACTGAATTGCTACTGTTTGTGTAAGAGTGCATTCGTGAAGAGATGATCAGAGTACACAACAGTTTGATCGAGTGCCCTAGATCACCGAAACAATAAATGTTCTCCGTTTAGAGTTCATTACAAGCTCAATGGCATAAATTTTAGCAATTAGAACATCGTGGGGTCCAACACTCCAATTTATTTTGATTCCAATTTCATTGTTGAACTGCTTAAGAATTAAGCATGTCATAGGATTTTGATATTCAAAATCCTGGCATTTGTCTCAAATCAAATGATCTCTCTAGAATTATTTTTTATACAGACAGATCGAAGCTACTGACTGCAATTAATCAATTCAAATATTTTATTAGGTTGAAGACATAGATGGTCTGGATGTCACAGCTCTTGAAGATCTACAGAATTTTCACGTCGAAGCCATAACTAAAATCTGCCATGCAAAGGTGACATTCTTTTATTCTCACTCTTTTAAATGAGGTTACTGGATGTGCTTTCTTTTGCTGCTTTGTTAACTTGTATTTTTGCCTTTCAACATGTATCTCGTCTAAACTTTAATGAATAGCTTAATTAACTTGCAAATGTGAGCCTGATGGTATTTGCATTAAAAATAAATTTTTTCATGTTAAGTATTTGGAGTTTGATTATGCAATGCATCCGAGTACATTGACTAGCGCTTATTTTTGGGATTCACGGGAGTACTAAATATTATATTGATCATCTCTTATAGTTGCTTTACCATGCAGTGTGCAAATCGTGCCTGATAGCATACTAAATCCAACTCATGGAATGCTGCTGCCATCAGAGCTGCTGACCTAGGTTAGTCCTGACCCTAATTTCATCTACTCCTAAGAAGTGTCTGCTGACGTGTTCTAGCTAACCACTTGTTCCAGTGTAAATTTAAAATCAAATCATTTCTATATTTACAGTACTTTGGTATTTTTTATGCACAGCCTAAATTTATGAAGATTCAAGCTTAGGGTTTTGATAATCTGCTCTTGGCAACATAACATTTTGTAAAATCCATGATCTCGGGCCATCGATCTCTATTTACAATTTGTGTTGATGTTTTGTTGCATCGTTATTTTTGGCCACACCTGTCAGGATATTTACCTTTCTTTGAATCAGACTTCTCCTTAATTCACCATCAATAAAGTTCCTGTGATAACCAAGAACATGTAAAATTGATTAAACCTTTGATAGATTATATGCTTTCAGAGGGATATAAACGCAACCTCTTCATCCACGCCATAATGGTCACGCCAATGTACTAATAATCTAATCCCGTATCACATTTAGGTTACAGATAAACCCAAAGATACAGCCTCACCACGCAGCACAATTAACACACCTATACCCTTCCCTCTGCCCGAAAATTTGGGGGGTAAATAAAAACGGAATAGGTGAAGTGGGATACAGACAGCGGGTCTATGTGCATTTCTTGATGTGGCCATATGAACCCCAAAACACATTTTCTGCTCCTTCAAATTTCAACTCATGCAGATTTGTGTTGGTTTTTTGCAGGTGTAATCTTATTTGTACAGTCATCGAAACAGTAACTAAATCAATTTGTCAACTTCTCACAGTTAACTCCTTGTAGAAGCTACAGTCATGGGGATGGCAGATGGCATTTTTTTGTATTTAATCAGTAGCTAACTTGCAGCAGAAATGGAACAAGAACTCTTATATTTATGTGGGACAGACCCATTTACATCATCTATGCTAAATGTCACTGAATATCAAAAGTTCTGTTGTCTGTATCAATAACGTCTAATGACATCAAGTTATTTTCATTCTATTTTTTGGTGAAAAGTTTGGTCTTCTCAGAAGCATAGGTTGCAGGACAATGCTCCTCTAGGATACCAAAGGAGGCCGCATAAGGCTGGGAAAAACCTTCATTATATTCTCGATCCACGCTGTTAAATAAACAGGAGGAAGATAATCATGGTGAGAGTTCCAAGATTAAGTATATAAAATGAAGATATTACTAGAGAATGGTTCAGGACTTGGGAAGTCTATTGCAGTTTGTTGGGAACCATCCAATCTGCTGTCTCTCATTGTCATAAACCACCACTCTGTCTTGCATAAAAATGTCTGGATAGCACGGAACAGAGGAATCAGATTTATACGATTAGGATATATAAAAGGTTTTATTAGGTAGGGTCCATGGTTCTGTTAATCTCTCACCTCCTATCACATTGAGGTTTCCCAGGCCTTGCTCACCGCCGTTCAGAATCCCTAAGCACACATTCCCATCTTTCTGAAATGAGGAGAGGTTATTAATATGCCTGCTGATGTCTAAATGTATGGTTGCTAAGTGCAGCCGTGCAGAGAACTTGTGAAAGGTTTTTTGAGGTGCTTACAGTGATAATGAGGTAGTCCTCAGGTGCCAACTGCAGCTGCACATTCTTTGCTTTTATAAAGTTTATGGTTAAGGGCTTGAAAAAACTCTTGATGTCAAGAATAGATTTGATCGGTTTAGCAGTTTTCCAGCACACTGCAAGTGCCTTCTCCTCCGGTGCATCTTTTAATGACTTTCCACTAAGATCCTTCCTCACCTGAGACAGAAAGTTAATGATTCGTGTAACAAAATATTTTACTGTGTTTTTCTTTATCTGATTCAATGTTATCTTCCTGATATAAAAAATCAAGCGTATCTCACCAGATTAAGTATACTCTGGTAAACTTGAGCATTGAAGTAGGTATAGGAGCTCCCGCTGTCAAAAATCAGCTGTAGTCCCTTAATGCCAGTGGGCTTTCCACCAAAAAGTAGTTCTGCTGGTCCTGACGAGTATAGCGTGCTGGATGAAAATAAAAGGAATTAGTGCATTTTAATTGAAGTAACCGAGCGAAATAAAAGCTGAGAGCAATGGTCTAAAGAAGGAAAAAAACAGAGCTAGAGCACTCTACTCTGAGGAACTGCGTAGCATTGGAGTCCAAGTGATTCCTGAAGGCGGCAAAAGGTGATCTCCAAAGAATAAAAAGCCACCTGTTACCCTACTGAAACAGTGGCCAACCACATTTTGCGTGATACCCAGGGTTCGTAGCTGCGAAAGAATGCTTGCTTTCCCTCTGCCAAGGCCAAGAATCCCAGCTGTGTCAGGCGGTGAGTGTGGGCCAAGATATTTTTGATCATATCCACACCTGCATGATTGCAACGTATTTCAAGATGGTGATCCATGCTCGAGCTTTTCCAAAATCATATAAATTGGTATATGCCACCAGATTTTGCAGTAGCTAACAGAATAAAAGTACAGTTTCTTTTAAGCTTAGTTGTGGGCTCATCAAGCACAGAAAAAAATGTTAAAGGGTGCGTCAACTGGGATGGAATGCATGAAACCCACCCAAAGGCGATTCTAGGTTGGAGAAGAGAGCCATTGTTTAATCGTAGCGGAAAGTAGTCCGACAGCAGCACGCCAAGAGATGAACCAAGATCAGCATACTCGACTTCATAGTCACACTGCTCATTTGGGATGTCGCAATTGTAGTTTTGTCCTGTGCTGATGGCCTGGCACAAGGAACTTGCACAAGGCACACGATTGTTCTTTGGCTTGTAAAGTTTATCAAGAGGCTGCACATTAGAATGCATATTAAACACAATGCCAGGTCATTATAAGACTCTGTTACATTGCTGGTTGTCTCCTGTTCAAGGGCACGCTTACCTTAGTGCAACCTTTGCAAGGAGCATCACATTGGACCCAGGTGAGATCACTACCAGTATCAATATCCAAGTCAAAAGCCTTTGGTGGGTTGCCTATGTTCAGAATCACAGAGTAGTGCCTGCAAATTGCAAGAAGATTCGTTATTATTCCACTTCAAAGAAATCTTTAAAAGTCAAGTTACAAACTTGAAATCTCAATTATAAGCAATTTAATATAGAATTATTTTCCAAAAAAATAAAGACACCTGGTATAGAATTAATTTATGAGAAAGGGGTCAAGTCAACATTCCCTGGAGAAGGAGAGATAATCTCAAGAAATGCTAAAGAAACTACGCGGGACTACAAACGGGTCGTTCCAGTTGTTCCTAGAAGAATCCATGCGGTGGAATTGAGTCGGGAGAATGTGATTTGAAAAGTCAAAAGAATCGTTCAAAAACAGCAACACATCCCGCAAAGACGAGAAAGAACCAGACCCGGTTGTAGAAGTCAATTAAGCAAATAAAATAAGAGTTACAGAGACAGTGGTGCCCGGAATAAATAAACGAAAACGAAAACGAAAACAAATGATCATGGAATTATCCAAGAGGCAATGGAATTCAGAGTTGATGAATGGCCAAGCAATTCTCCTCCAAACCAACAAAAAAGATAGTACATGAATCCAATATTCTAATAAAACAGACCATTAAAAGATAGTACCAGGAGACACACGAATCCAATATTTTCATTTCATTTTTGCAAAGAATCAAGAAAACACGCACCCAGTAGGATAGACATTTCCGGTGACACGAAAGAAAACAGAGGAGCCAACTCGATCATTAGCAGGCGTGGTTGACTTTCCTTTGATGGGTGTTTGGCTGGCAGCAGAGAAGCAACCTCGAAAATTAGCAGCCATTACTATAAAGAACAAGAGCGTCATCGTCACCAATGATACGATTCTTTTCCTTTTCTTTTCCATCTTTTCGAGTCTTTACAGTCGATTATGTTGTGAGCGAAAAGGGGGTTGTTACGGCTTTTAACTTGAAAAGGGAAAAAGAAAGAAAGAAAGAAAGAAGTTGGAGACTGCAGAAGTGAAATCTACTTGGCTTTTTGTCTGAACGGAGACATGAGCCTTGGCTTTAATAGATGTGGCGTCTCTCCACGTGTATTACAGGGAGAGTTGAAAAGGAAATAAAAATCAAAACTGGGTTCAGCGTTTTCTCTCTGGTTTTTTTCCTGATATTATAGGGTTCGGGGAATACGGGCTGGAAATAAACAATACTGAATCTGAGCAACTTCAGCTAGAATCTCCTTCTCCTTTCTTTTGATTTTTTACAAGTAGAGAGAGGGTAAGGGACACGTAGGTAGTATAGGATTTTTCGTACAAGGAAATTTCACGGAGAGAGAACAAAGCAGCGTCTAGAACGCGTGGTTATTTGAAGCAGGAAAGGTCGAGACTGCCCATGAGGATTTCATTCAAATGTTGTTTTCAAAGGGCATAATTGTCTCAGGACTGTGGGTGGGTTGAAGGAGTCAAGAGTGTCTCTCTTCCGAGGATAAAAAGCGTGTAGGAGACAATATAATAAATGAGAGGGTCATTAAGAAATTAATTTAGATACCCTCGGTCTGTCCAAATTCAACGGTCTTTATGAGTACCTAGATGTTTTTTAAAGTATATTTTATTTAAAAATATATTATAATTATTTTTTTTGTAATATTAACCTATCAAAATATAAAATTACTAAAAAATTAATTGAAGTGGAGAAAAATATAAAAAAAATATTTTTAAAACAAAAAAATAAACAAAATTTTAATTTAATAGATAACATGTTCTTCTTCACGCGCAAATAGTTGGGTTTCTTGCTTTGCTCGTGGATAAGGGTGTTCTTCTGATATTATATTTGACATCTTTGTTTTGGTTGTAACGGGGAAAATCAAGTGCCTAGCCGCTCATTTTTTGATGTTATCCCGTGGATTTATTCCATGTTACTTTGATTTTGAGCCACACACGCTTCTGGTTGATTTTTTTTCTCCTTTTTTATAATAGGTTTAATAGCACTAAAAGTTTGAATATTTTTGTGTTTTTGGAATAAGGTTTTCTAGGTTAGTTTTTTTTTTTCAAATTTAATTTTAATCGTGGTTCTTCTTTCTAATCTTTTATTCAGTTTTCAGATTCACTAGATTACCCGTAAACAATCCAAATGGTTTATTTTTTGTGTGACCATACATTACTAATATCTTAGGATGTTTGTCAGCACGGTTATAACACTGTTTTTTTAAAGTTTATTTTTTTTTTGTTTAAAATTAAGAAAATTTAGTATTTTTAAATCATTATAATGTGCTAACTTTAAAAATAAAAAATTATTTTAATATATTTTCAAACAAAAAATACAATATTTATTATATTTTCAAACATGCCGTAAAGTATAAGATCTAGAGTGATCAAAATTAAAGAAAGGGGCTGATATAATCAATTTCCAAAACTTGAGGGACCATGGCTTTATTTTACTTATCTATTTATTTTTTAATTATGCACCAGGAAATAGCTGGGATAGCTCCTAACCTGGTTTACCATGTCAAAAATCAAAACCCATATTGACATTATTAACCTTGGATGGTTTTTGCTGGAATTTGGAATATTCAATTCAATAATGCGTGTGTTGGACCAGAGTGACAGGTATATTATTTATGACGAACAAGTTCGATCCAAGTCCTTATATTTTGATGCGATTAATTTTGCCGACATTTTAATGCGATTAATCTTGCCCACCACCACCGTCTTTTCAAAAATTCAATGCGATTCCTCTCTGTAGCCTGCATT